>Ga0163179_10001604_pt1 | contig 15903 bp, 13 predicted proteins | sample AtlANTMetagenome_FD_109643 | JGI IMG/M metagenome (GOLD analysis project Ga0163179, IMG submission 109643) | Marine eukaryotic phytoplankton communities from the Atlantic Ocean - Atlantic ANT 2 Metagenome | ecosystem: Environmental > Aquatic > Marine > Oceanic | place: North Atlantic Ocean... | reverse complement strand
CCGATGTTTTCTTCGGATTGATTTGCGGCTGTGTGAACCGCGGTGGTGGTGTGGTCGAGGATGCCGGTTGGTGCGGCAATGAGCACCACGAGAAGAACCGCTGCGGCAATTAGGAAAAGCCGAGAAGTGAGCAGAGGCCGGGTAGGCTGCTCTTCTTCGTGGGGTGTTGCAGCGACGGCTATCTGTATCTTTTCAACCAGATCCTCGGGGATGGTGGGGTCGGTTGTGGACGCAAAGGCTTGGTTCAAGGGATCGGCGGCGGCGGCCTCGGACGAACAGCGAGAGCAGCTATCAATATGCTGGGCAACGGCTACAGCCACGGGCTCTTGCAAATCACCAGCGACGAACTTTTTGAGGAGGGCCTGGGGGATGTGTTGACTCACGGCTGCTCCCCATAGGCTTCTCGAAGCTTTCGTCGGGCTCGGAATATGCGGTTCATGACGGTGCCGAGAGGTACGTCGAGGGTTTCTGCGATTTCCTGATATTTTAAATGTTCAAAGTGGTAGAGAATGATGACCTCACGATACAGCGGAGCCAAGGTGTCGAGCGCCTGTTCGAGGCGCTGAGCACGTTCTTTCTGCAGTGTGATTTCGGATGGTAAAGGACCCTTGTCCTCGAGCGGCACAACCGCGTCGGAGACGGTGGGGCGTTTTTTTCGATGGAAATCGATACACGCGTTGCGTGCAATGCTGAACACCCATGTCTTGAAGGAGCGATTTGGATCAAAGCGCTCAATGTTGCGGAGGGCGCGAAGGAGGACTTCTTGTGTCAGTTCTTGTGCGTCTTCGGTGTTCCGGAGCATACGATAGCAGTAGCGGAAGATTGGCGCTGTGTACGATTCGACCAGCCAGCTTTGCGCGGACTGGTCTCCTGCGATTGCGGAGAGAATGCGCTCAGCGTGCCGTTGTTCTGACTCAATGAGGCGTAAGGCCACAATAGGCTCCGGTGTGGGTTCAAATGGTCCTACGTGGATAGACGAAGAGTATTGCACGACAAGGAATTCTGGCGAATAGGGCTAGGGCAGTGGTACCGTATGCGTCGGGGTGTGGTGGATGGACAAGTCCAGGAAGCTCAAGCGGTATCAACGCAAGGATTACAGTCTTCTTGTGAACTTCCCGGTTGAGATCATTGGGCGAGACGGTGTGGTTCGCCGCTATAGTTTCGAGGCCAGCGTGCGGCTGTATCAGCGGCGAATCGCTTCTGCGCCACTGCGCTACCATGACGCCGAGCTCGCGGGCGCAGAACAGCTGCATTGTCGCTCTCGGATTTCTCAACTTCGACGCTCGTATTGCGAGCATTATGGCTGGCCAGGCATAGCGGAAGATGGTCAGGTGGGGGAGTTCACCGGAGAGGTCGTTGCTTTTCTTCGGCGTTTCTTGGGGGAGGACAACACCGATATCCGTTTGGGTCGCGTTGAATTAGGTGACGACCAGTTTGCGTGGTTTGTGGAGCAGCCGGCCGTCAACAAGCGGTTCTTGTTGTATCTGTATCGCTTTGAGAGCAATGGCCCATGCGCTGGGCGAGAGTCGTTTTTCCAGCTGCTGCGCTCGGTTCAAGGAGCGGTGGGGTTCGATGTGGAGCGCATGGTGGCCTTTCACCATACAGCCGACTGCGGCCTGGTATTGACCGCCAAAGGTGAGCAGGTTGGTCAGGAGCCTCTGGGGTTGTTGGCTGTCGGTGAAGCCTCATCGGGCCATAGGGCACTTCATGGGGACGCGCTGGACACCTATCAAAAGGGAATCGTTGCGCTTTCGCTCGGAGACCCAGAGACAGGACTTATTCATCTGGAACATGCGCTCGCTGAGAATCCCTATCGTTACCAGGTTCATGCGTGTGTGATTGCAGTGACCGATTATCTCCAGCGTGATGCGGAAACGGAGATCGCAGCCCGTGTTGCGCAGCACTATTTCCCGGAAAACGCTGACATTCACTATATGCAAGCGCTTGCGTATTATAAAACGGGCCGCTTTGTAGAAGCCACGGAGTGTTTGGAACGAGCAGCGAAATTTGGGCACGAGCTGGGTCGTGTTCGCGCACTGCGGGCGCGCATCGAGTTGCGTCAGGGGCGGACGGGCAACGCCATACAGGTCTTAGAGAGAGGGGATGCTAAAAACTGGAAACCCGCTCGGGGTGGTGATCCTAAAAATGCTGAGCTGTATCGCCTTTTGGTCACTGGCCGTTGGTCGGCTTGGGCGATTCTTGGGTCGCTGTGTTTTGGGATTGTGCCCATCGTATCGCAAGGCTACCTCGCGGGTCTTCCGGGTGTCGTGGGTGCCTTGGGTTTTTATGCGTGGCGTAAGCGGCTTGGGCGTCGGACCGAAGCGTTGCTCGGTATGACGAGGAGAACGCTCGGTTTGGGCCTCCCTGAGAATCTGTTTTTAGAGTCTCGGCCCGAACATTCTTGAATGCCTAGCAAGGGCTTGACACTGTTGGCGTGTCTTCGGCTTAGGATGGGTTCACTGGAGGTTGGATGCGCTTATTCCTTTGTGCTTTTGCTTTGACAGCATGCGGCGGTGGATTCGTCGACCGTAGTCCGCGTTGTGGCAATGATCCGTTCGGGTGGTTTGGTGGGCTTGTTCACCACCTCGATCAGGGGGACGACTTCGCTTTCTCCTACAATCCGGGTCAAGACAATATCGGAAAGATCGCTGGCGGGTATATCACCAACAATGAGAATACCGACTTCTATTGGTACACCACGTTTGAGGACGGGTATTACCTGTCCAAGTCGACGACCCAGGGCATTGGAACGGCCTACCAGAATGGGGATGTGGACGTGCTCTACGCTGAGGATGTGGAAGACGTCTTAGGCGACACATGGCGCCGGGTTGTTCGTGAGGAGCGTGGTGGGTGTGACGGGCGGATTACGGAGCTCTATACAGAGGATGAAGAATTGGATTGGGCTGAACTTCAGACCGACATTCTCGCGAGCGATGAGATCACGGAATACACCATCGTTTCCTCGTCTCAGGTGGAGTTCACCTCGACCTATACGCCAAACAATTCCACAAGTCGGGTACAGGTCGGAAGTTGGAATTCGGATTATTCGACCCAGTACTCTGAGACGTGGCAAGACGGCCAGAATGAGGGCACGTCTGAAGTGTCGGTGGAGTCGGATGGGAGCTATAGCGACGAGTACTGGCAGGTATTCCAAGGGAATGATGGAAAGATCGAGCGGATTGGTGTGACGACGGGTGCGTTCGATGGTTCTACGGTCCAGGATTACACGCAGGGTAGTCCAGGGAACACGCCTGATTGGACCATCCATGCAGAGTACAACTATGACGGTTCGGGCGATGCGACTTGGGTGTATTCGGACGGAACAGTCTGTGATTTGGTAATTAAAGCCAATGGCAACTGTACCTACACGTGTGACAACGGCCAGGATGGCGATTGCTGAGGTCGTCGAGGTGATTCGAGGACTGGCCGGAGTCGCTTCCGCGACATATCTGGCATTCCTATTTTGAGAGGCATTGGTAATGAATTCCATGACCGGATTTGGGCGAGCTGAGGCTCGCGGCGGCGGAGTCGCTGTGACCGTTGAACTCAAGTCCGTCAACAATCGTTTCCGCGATATTAACCTGAGGGTGCCTCGGGAATACTCGGCCCTGGAGCCGCGAATCTCAGGGTTGGTAAAGGCACGTTTCGCACGTGGCCGCATTGAAGTCTATGTGCGTCGGGTAGCGGTTGGCGGCAACACCGAGATTCAGGTCAACAAAGAAGCAGCCAACGAAGCCCTACAGGCGCTTCAGGGGCTCGCAGCCGACTTGGATGGCGTTCAAGGGGATGTCTCCATCGAATTTATCGCGGGTTTGCCGGGCGTACTGGTTCCGGCTGAGCGGGAAGCCGATCCGACATCGGAGTGGACGCTCGTGGAAACCGCAGTGGATGGTGCGATCGAGCATCTTGCCAATATGCGAGATTCGGAAGGTCGCGCCTTAGAGCGTGATTTACGTGGGTACCTTCAAGAAATGAAGCGGCTTCATGCGGAAGTGTTGACGCACTCGGATGGAATAGCGGGACGTTTGGAATTGCGCTTGATGGAGCGCTTGAATCGGCTTGTGGGAGACCGAGTCGATGAGGCCCGACTGGCTCAAGAGGCAGCGATCCAGGCGGATAAAGCGGATGTTGCTGAGGAGTTGACGCGCTTGGGTTCGCACTTCGATCAGTTCGGAGCAGCACTGGACGATCGGGGACCAGTGGGTCGACGTCTTGATTTTCTTACCCAAGAAATGAATCGAGAAATCAACACCATTGGATCAAAGGCTGTCGATGCGGAGGTGTCGGGGCTTGTGGTCGAAATGAAGAGCCAGCTTGAACGCATGCGCGAACAAGTGGCCAATGTGGAGTAAGGATGAGCGACGAGACTCTGCGCGAACTCGGCCGCCCGGACGTGGGGGTATTGTTTGTGATCACCGGTTCATCGGGCACGGGTAAGACCACACTCCTTAAAAAGGCCTTTGAGGTGTTGCCGGATGTGGAGTTTTCCGTGTCTGCGACGACCCGTGCGCCGCGTCGGGGAGAAGTCGACAATGTGGACTATCGCTTTCTCGATGTGGGCTCGTTTGTGGCACTGCGGGATGCGGGCGATCTCCTGGAGTGGGCAGAGGTGTATGGCAACTATTACGGGACGCCACGAGAACCTGTCGAAAACACCTTGCGTCAGGGGCGGTCTATTCTGCTGGAAATTGATGTACAGGGAGCACGCCAGATCAAAAAAAGCCATCCGGATGCAGTACTGGTTTTTGTGCTGCCGCCGTCGATAGAAGTCATTGAGCAACGCTTAAGGGGGCGCTCTACCGATGATGAAGCAGTCATTGCGCGCCGTGTTTCGGAAGCGATGCTACAGATTTCGGCGTGTGGCGAATTCGATTATTTGGTCGTCAATGGTGACTTGGACGAGGCTCACAAGGTCTTCCAATCCGTACTGATTTCTGAACTCTGCCGGACTTCCCGGCGTGAAAGTCTCGTCCGATCGATGGTGGAGAAAGACGCCTAAAGCAACAGTCGCTGCAGCAACCACTCAATGGATGCTAAGCTGTCTGTGGAGTGAGACGGTAAGGCATGCGCCTAGACGACATCCTGGAAACGGTTTCTGGCTACGCGCCAGATGCGGACACTGAGGTCATAATCCAGGCCTATTTTTACGCGGCCAAGGCACACGACCGTCAGCAGCGTAAAAGCGGGGAGGCGTACTTCACGCATCCGGTGGCGGTGGCGGCAATCCTCGCCGAGATGAAGATGGATGTGGACACCATCGCAACCGCATTGCTGCATGACACTTTAGAGGACACCTTAGCGACCACCGAGGAGATTACGAGTCTCTTTGGTGAGCAGATTTGTGCGCTCGTGGATGGGGTGACGAAACTTAGTAAGCTGGAGTATCGCTCGAAGGAACAGGCCGCTGCAGAGAACTTCCGCAAGATGTTGCTGGCGATGTCCAGAGACATTCGCGTCATCTTGGTCAAGCTTGCGGACCGGCTCCACAACATGCGGACGCTACACCACATGCGTGAAGAAAAGCGGATGCGTATCTCCCAAGAAACCTTGGAAATCTACGTGCCGATCGCGGCTCGTTTGGGTTTGATGGCCATTCGAAGTGAATTGGAAAACATCTGCTTTGAGAATTTGCACCCCGACAAGTTCATCGAACTTTGTGCGCAGTTGGCAGAGGGTGAAGAGGAACGACAGGCCTATATCGACCGCGTTCATGCGGATCTGCAACAGCGGTTTGGTGAGATGGATCTCGGAGGCGAGATTTACGGTCGCGCCAAGCATCTTTGGTCAATCCATCGCAAGATGGTGAGCAATAATCTGGAGTTTCAACAGCTCAATGACTTGCTGGCGTTTCGGATCATCGTAGAGACCGTGGCTGAATGCTATGCCGCGCTTGGGTACGTGCACAGTTTTTATCGCCCCGTCCCTGAGCGCATCAAAGACTACATCGCCATGCCCAAAGCGAATGGCTATCAATCTCTGCACACCACAGTCGTGGGGCCTGAGGGGAAGCGCATTGAGGTCCAAATCCGAACCCCAGATATGCACCGGGTTGCAGAAAATGGTATCGCGGCCCATTGGAAATACAAAGAAGGGCATCTCGATATGCATGCCGATGAAGTGGCTCGCATCGCAAGGATGAGGGAGCTTTTTCAGGTTGCGCAGGAGGTGGAGGACCCGGAAGAGTTTATGGAGGTCGTCAAGATCGACCTCTTCTCAGAGGATGTCTATGTCTTCACGCCCGCTGGCGATGTGAGGGAATTTCCCAAGGGCGCCACGGCGCTTGATTTCGCATATGCGATTCATTCTGAGGTGGGGAACAGTTGTGTAGGTGCGAAAATCAATGGTCGGATGGTACCGCTGCGTCATGAAATGGACTCAGGGGATACGGTCGAGATCCTCACGTCGAAAAGCCAGCACCCACGAAGAGATTGGCTCAAGATGGTCAAAACCGGACGCGCACTGTCTCGGATTCGTCGCTATTTGCGAGAAGAAGAACATGAGACGGGGCAGCGCATTGGCCGCGAGATGCTGGAGGGGGAGCTCAAAAAGCGCGGCTCTAGTCTTCAGTCGCTCGTAAAAACGGGTGAACTGAAGAGTTGGCTCAAGGAGAATGGCTTCAAGACCGTGGACGGCTTGTTCATTCAACTCGCGCAAGGGCATTTAGGGCTTGCGAAAGTATGCCGGGAATTACTCCCCGAATCCGATCAGCGTGTCGCAGAGGAAGGTTCTGAGAACGCCCTCGGTAAAATCATGGACCGCATTCGTGGCCGCGGTGGGCGCTCGCCAGTGATTGTTTCGGGTGCAGATGATGTGTTGGTGTCCTTTGCGAAGTGTTGCAATCCGCTGCCCAAAGAGACGGTTGCCGGCTACGTCACCCGCGGTCGTGGAATCACTCTGCATCGCAAAGACTGTGTTCAGTTGCTGTCGATGGATCCGAGTCGCCGGATACCGGTGGAGTGGGACGCGAAGGCAAAAGGTGGTGCCCACGTGGGTAATATTCGCGTCATCTGCGTGGACCGTGCGGGATTGCTTGCCAACATTACGAAGACTTGCTCAGAGGCAGGCGTAGATATTTCTTCTGCGTCGGCGCGGGGCTTGGGCGACCAAAAAGCCGAATGTGAGCTGCAGGTCCGGGTCGGCGACGTGGTAGAACTGTCCAAGTTGATCCGGCGTATCGAGAAGATTCGCGGCGTGATATCGGTGGATCGCGTCGGTGCTGCTGGCGTGTAAGGAAGACGGAAAAACGCATGTTATTGGTCATCGATGTTGGCAACACGAATATTGTGCTCGGGCTCATGGAAGGGCAGGATGTGGAGCAGCGCTGGCGTGTAAGCACCAAAGGTCGGACTACCGATGAATTTGGGATGTTGATTGCGCAGCTGCTCGGTTCAACACATCGGGGCAAAGTACATGGTGCCATTGTGTCGTGCGTCGTACCTGGGACTCTCTACAGCATCACAAAGGCTTGTCGCCGCTACCTCGATATCGAACCTTTGGTGGTGGGGAGTGGGGTGAAGACCGGGCTGCGTGTCTGCACTGATAATCCTCGAGAAGTGGGCGCAGATCGCATCGTGAACGCTGTGGCAGCGTTGAGTAAATTCCAGCCTCCCTTGGTTGTCGTGGACTTTGGAACTGCGACGACATTTGATTGTGTGGATGGCGACGGCAACTATGTCGGTGGGGCCATCGCTCCGGGACTTCGGATCGCAGCGGAAGCTTTGTTTAGCAAAACCTCGAAACTGCCCATGGTGGAAGTGCGGCGCCCGGAAAAAGTGATTGGTACCAACACGATCGACTGTATCCAGTCCGGGCTTTTTCATGGCTATCAGGGATTGGTGGAACGTTTAGCCAATGCGTGTAAGCAAGAATTGGCGTCCGACGGGGACGTGAGCAAAGTGCGGTGTATCGCAACAGGAGGATTCTCGGCGCTGATCGCGGGGAGTAGCTCTGCGATTGATGAGGTGGATGAGAATTTGACCCTGCGGGGACTGGCGTTGCTTTGGGAGAGAAATGCGTAATGTAAGGGACAGAGGCTGTGGCTGATATTCCATTTGAAAGACTTGGTATCCCGGAGAAGCACCGGAAACCCCTGGAGCCGGGGACTCCAGTGAAGGTCCGTCTGGCGGCGGCGAGTGGAAAACTGCCGATGCCCCCGCAAGTGGGGCTGGCTGTAGCTTTTGTGTTGCTTGGGGATTCGGAATCATCCGTTGCCGACCAAGCGAAAAAGCACTTGTGCAGTGTGGATCAAAATATTCTTTTGGGTGTATTGGAGCGAAATACGCATCCAAAGATTCTTGAGTTTCTTGCGGAGTTTCGTGGGTCCGACGACAAAGTGTTGGAACGTATCGTCAGCCTTCGGCAGGCCAACAACCGGACCATGCGTCTTGTGGCACAGTATGCGAGCAAAGGCGTGCTCGAGGCGCTCAGCATGAATCAAGAGCGCTTACTGACGCAGCCCGAGTTGTATGAGGCACTGTTGCAAAACGCGCATTTTGTCGGCGAGTTGCGTTCGAAAGTCGAGGCATTTCTGCGCATGCATAAGATGCTTGAGCCGGCAGTTGAGTCGGGTGAAGCGAGTCAGGAGCCTGAGAAGACAGCGCCTAAAAAGCCATCCTCGACGGCTTTAAAATCGAAAAAGCCGATTAAGAAAATTAGTCTTTCAGGCAAGGACCTGCAGTCGGAGATTGAGGCGGCGCTGTCGGGTACCGCATCGGCGGAGAGCTCGGAACAGAGCTTAGGAATGTTTGATTTGGATGCCTTGGGGCTTGGTGACGCGGAAGAGAGCCGCCCTGGCCAGGATGACGAATCGGACCAGTTCGAATTCTCTTTTGATGAAGAGGGGGTGGAGTTTTCCTTGTCGCTGGTGTCGGAAGAACAGACCGAACAGCCCGATGAAGATGAGGTGGAGCTCTCCCTTGAGCAAAAGATCGCGGAGATGACGGTGGGACAGAAGATCAAGCTTGCCTACAAAGGAAATCAATCCGTCCGCAAATTGTTGCTGCGTGACTCCAATAAATTGGTCAGTGCTGCTGTGGTGAAGTCAGGAAGAATGACGGATGGTGAGATTCTGTCCACGGCCGGAAATCGGAATGTGCCCACCGAAATACTCAACCACATCGCTCGCGATAAAGAACAAATGCGGAAATACCCAATCCGGGTCGCCTTAGCGACGAATCCAAAGACACCCATACCGGTTGCGCTCAAATTGCTGCGCAATCTTTCCAAGGCAGATTTGCGGTCCTTATCGCAGAATCGGAATGTCTCTGGAGTGGTTTTTGAAACGGCGAATCGTCTCTACAAGCAAAAGTACCAGAATTAGCCGATTATGGTGTCCACGGGGAGTACGCATACCCCAAGGCCTCGGCGACTGGTTCGTTGGTGACCTCGCCATGTAGGACATTGAGTCCCTTGGCCAAGCACGGGTCTGCGGACAAGGCGTTTTTCCAGCCTTGGTTGGCGATTCGTAGGCCGTAGGGGATGGTGGCGTTGTTGAGTGCGAAAGTGCTCGTTCGCGCTACAGCGCCGGGCATGTTTGCAACCGCATAATGCACCACGCCATCGACCACGTAGGTCGGGTTTGCATGGGTGGTGGCATGGGTGGTCTCTACGCAACCCCCTTGGTCCACGGCGACATCGACAATCGCCGAGCCGGGCTTCATCAGTCCGAGCATGTCGCGGGTGATCAGATGAGGAGCTTTCGCGCCTGGAATGAGCACAGCACCAATGGCGAGGTCGCATTCGGACAGGCAGCGCTCGATGTTGTAGGGGTTCGAGTACAGTGTTTTGATTCGGCCTTGGTAAATGTTGTCGAACCAACGCATTCTGTCCAGACTGATGTCGAGGAGTGTGACCTCCGCGCCCATCCCAATGGCCATCTTGGCAGCGTTAAGGCCGACAATGCCTCCGCCTAAGACCATGACTTTGGCAGGCTCAACACCCGGCACGCCACCCATCAGTACGCCTCGGCCCCCTTGGTGCTTTTCGAGGCTGTGTGCGCCGGCTTGGATCGAGAGTCTGCCAGCGACCTCGGACATTGGGACGAGGAGTGGAAGGCTGCGGTCATTGAGTTCGACAGTCTCGTAGGCAATGCCGACGACACCGGCGTCTAAAAGAGCCTTGGTTTGTTTCGGGTCTGGAGCAAGGTGAAGGTACGTGTAGAGAATCTGACCTTCGCGCAGGAGGGGGTACTCGGCGGCCAGCGGCTCTTTGACTTTCCAAATCATGTCGGCGCGGCTGTAGACCTCTTCGGCGGTGGGAACGATCTCTGCGCCCACAGCGATGTACTCTTGGTCTGGGAGGCCGCTTCCGTTGCCGGCTCCCTGTTGCACAAGGACTTGGTGGCCGGCTTGGGTGAGTGCTTTCACGCCACTTGGCACCAGTCCGATGCGATTTTCTTGGGGTTTGATCTCTTTTGGTACACCAACAATCATGACTGCCTCAAGGTTAACGGTGATGGAGCCGTGGATTGAAAATGGGACAGAAATCCCCTCTGTTTTGGCCCGCACTTAAGAGATCTATCGTAAAGCGCGATCTCTGACACCAGTACGCGCTATACTCGGTGGGTCGGAATGGGGCAGACCCAAGGTGTGATATCGGCGATCAAACACAAAATCAGTTCATAAAAAGTCTTGAACTCAGCGAACCTGATCGCCTCCGGGAGTTGTCGGGAGAGCTTGGACGTCATCTCACGGCGATTTCACGTGTACTAGAGGTTCAGGTGCTTCAACGAGGCGGGCGCTTCGAAATTGAAGGTAATGCCGAACTTCAGGTGCAACTTGCTACCAAAGTGTTGCAAGAATTGTATGACTTGATTGGTCAAGGCTTGCGTTTGACTGTGCCGCTTGTTGAGCAGGCATGTCGACTAGCTCGTGCAGAACCCGATGTGCCACTGGGACGCACCTTTTCCGATGTGGTGTACACTTCCCGCCGTAAGAAATCGATTTTTCCACGCTCGCCCAATCAGCGGAAGTATGTGGAGGCCATTCGCGAGAAAGACATCGTTTTTGGCGTTGGGCCGGCTGGTACAGGGAAGACCTATCTTGCGATGGCCATGGCAGTTGCAGCGTTGGTGCGTCAGGACGTGGAACGGATTGTGTTGTGTCGTCCGGCGGTCGAGGCCGGAGAAAAGTTGGGCTATTTGCCTGGGGATATGGTGGAGAAGGTGGACCCCTATCTTCGCCCCCTTTATGACGCGCTGAATGACATGGTGGAGAGTGAGCGTGCGGAGCGTTTGATGGCCCGAGGGGTGATTGAGGTGGCTCCGTTGGCATTTATGCGCGGTCGGACCTTGTCGAACGCCTACGTTTTGTTGGATGAAGCGCAGAACACGACACGAGAGCAGATGAAGATGTTTCTGACGCGATTGGGTGCCGGCTCTTGTGCGATCGTGACTGGTGATGTGACACAGGTGGATTTGCCAAGGGGCAGGGGGAGCGGATTGATCCATGCTCGCCAAGTCCTGACGGGTATCCCTGAGATTGGTTTTGTCGATTTCACTCACGAAGATGTGGTGCGGCACAGTTTAGTGGCGGCAATAATTCAGGCCTATCAGCGTGATGCTGAGAAGGGTGCTTAATGTCGGAAGCGCTTGAAAAGAGCCGCCGCGCTTGGTTGCGGTTTGGTCTTCTCGTTCTCCTATCGGTGATCTCGACGCTGCTCTTGTTGAGCTACGAGGGAATCCCGTCGGTGCGGTTGGTCGAAGGGCAACGCGCACCGAGTGAGGTTGTCGCGCCCGCTGAGTTGCGATTCAAAGATCCGGTGACGCAGAAGCGAGCTGAGGTTCAAGCCCTCGCCGAGGTGCCGGATGTATTCGCGCACAATCAAGAAGTTCAGGAGCAGATTGCTGGACAGCTGGATGCTGCGTTTAAGATAGCGTGGTCTGCACAGGAGATGGTGGGTGAAGGTGCCGAGTGGTCGGGTGACGCCAAGGTGAAGCTCGGTCAAGCCTTTGTGGATGCCGCAAAAATTGCGCCCGACGATGAGTTGTTAGACCGACTGATTGCAAGTGAGTTTCCCGCATCGGTGCATGAGACCACGCAGCGTTTATTGAGTCGGGTGATGTGGTACTACATCATCGCCGATCCGTCCTTTTTAGAAGCCGAGCGCCCAGCATTGGTTGCCACCATCGTGAAGGATGAGCAGCGCCTCGAGCCACTGAAAGACCCGAGTCTTGTGAAGAGTGTGCGCGACGTCCAAATCAAGATCCGTGAAGTGGCAAACACTTTCGTGGAAAGTCCCACGGTTTCTGCAGCAGACATTGAGGTCGCCATTGAGTTGGCTGTTGCAAGTGTGCGTCCGAATTTCTCGAAAGATCAGGCTGCTACGATCAAGGGGCGAATCGAGGCGCTTAAGGCTGTGGGCATGGGGGAGACTGTCATCCCGAAAGGCACCATGGTCGTGGCTGCGGGAGATATTGTTACCGCGCAACAGGCGTTGGTCGGAGAAATGCTTCGCGCCCAGGCCGAACGCGGTGTGTGGTGGAAGGCTTTTCTTGGCAGTTTCCTAATTACGCTGTTGGTGATCGGGGGGATTGCTCACTTCTGCATGCTCTACGTGAAGAAATTCTCGTCGAAGCGGCGGGACTTGCTTGCATTGTCTTTTCTGTTGCTCTTGGCATTGGGGTCGGCGCGCTTTGTGATGGAGGTCTGTGAGGCGGCGTCTTCTGGGGAGGGAATGCCCGTGCAGTACGTCTGGTTCGTAGTGCCTGTCGCTGGCTGCTGTTTGCTGGTGCGTGTGCTGTTGAACTCAGAAACCGCGATAGCCTTCGCGATTACCGCGAGTATTCTCTGTGGCATTGCCATGGAACAGGATGTGTTCTACACCGCCTATTTCTTGGTGACTTCTCTTGTCGCCGCGTCGTTCTTGGGCTTGGACTCCGATCGCCGAGCGGTGCTCAAGGCTGGCCTTCTTGGAGGGCTCGCGGGTGGCGTGTTCATTCTTCTTGTTGCTTTCGCGAACGAAGGGCTGAGTGGTACAGGTGGCGCTTTTGGTGGTGAGGGATTGCCCTGGCAGGCCTCGCTGTTTGCGATTGTCGGAGGGCTGATTTCCGCGTTTCTTGTCTTGGCGCTCTTGCCGTTGTTTGAGATGGCGGGCTTTGTGACGGATTTACAGCTGCTGGAATTGTCGAACTTGAGCCACCCTTTGCTTTCGAACCTTTTGATGCGGGCACCGGGGAGCTATCACCACTCGGTCATGGTGGGGACCTTGGCGGAGGCGAGTGCAAAGAAGGTGGGTTGTAATCCTTTGATGTGTCGTGTTGCGGCGTACTTTCATGACATCGGTAAGGCGGTGAGTCCGCAGTATTTTGTAGAAAATCAGCGCTCGGGCGAGAGTCCACACAAGCAACTGTCTCCAGAAATGTCTGCGCGGGTAATTATCGACCATGTTCGAAATGGTGGCGAGATTGCGAAGCGTCACAAGCTCCCGCAGCCAATTATCGACAACATCTACATGCATCATGGCACCGGAATCCTCTTCTTCTTCTATCGGAAGGCGCAGAAGACGGATCCGAATGTAGACCCCGATCTGTTCCGGTATCCAGGCCCCAAACCGAACACCCGGGAATCTGGAATTGTGCATCTGGCGGATAAAGTGGAGGCTGCTTGCAGGAGTATTAAGGAGCCGACGGAGGAGCGTATCCGGCAGATGATTCAAAGGATCATCAGTACGACCCTCGCCGATGGACAGCTTGAGAATTGTCCGCTCACACTTCAGGATTTGTATGTGATTGCAGAGACCTTTGAAGAGGTCATTCTCGCCATCCATCATCAACGGATTGAATACCCGGATACGGCAGATGTTTCTAGCGTGGAGGTCACCACGCCCGCTCCGGATTTTGATCCCGCGGAAACGATAGCGGATGTGATTACCCTGGACCTTCCGCCGCTCGCGGGAGAGGGGCATGCGGGGCATGCGGGGCGTGACGACGCATACAAAGCACCCCATGAACATGACTATGAGTCCGCCGATGCGCTTCCAGACACCCCTGAAATTGGGCCAGGCCGGGGCCGTAAGTCCTGATGTGGGCTACTTCGCGGAGGTGTTGAGGTGCCAGTCGAACTCTGTGCGCATGCATACGAACCAGAAGAGGGATTACTTCAGCTCGTTGAGATGGATGCAGGTCTACTGCTCGAGGCTGCCGGATTGGCAGAGTCGGAGTTGTCTTTGGTGTTGACTGACGATGCGGGCATACAAGCCTTAAACGGCGCTTGGCGGGACAAAGATAAAGCGACAGACGTGCTGTCCTTTCCACAGGACTTACCCGGTCTCCTTGGTGACTTGGTGATGTCCGTAGAGACCGCAAAACGGCAGTGTGGGGAACGCGGGCATAGTTTGCGCGACGAGCTACGGATACTCATGGTGCACGGGCTACTTCACTTGTGTGGCGAGGATCACGAAGCATCGGATGCGGCCTATGCGCGAATGGCGGAACGTGAACGTGTGCTGTTGTCTCAACTGGGGTGGGCGGGACGCGGCTTGATCGACCTTGCGGAACAGGGCGAGGCGGGTCATTAGTCCTGCGTGAGAGGATTGCAATGAGCCCAGATGAACTTGTACAGCGACTGAAAGCCCTACACCTGCGTGCGGAAGCGCTCCGGGGGCATCTTTGACTTAGCTCCAAAGCGGAGTCGGCTTCGGGATATCGAGGCACTGTCGAATGAGGGTGAGTTTTGGAATGATCAGAAGCGAGCACAGGAGGTCTTGCGTGAGAAAGCGGGGCTGGAGCGTCTCGTTGGATTTTTTGACCAAGTCGAGCGTGCCTGTGGCGATGCTGAGGTGTTGATCGAGTTTGCCCAGGAAGGCGATGATGACAGTGCGAAGGAAGCTGTAGAGCTGTTGGCGAAGGCTGAGAAGGACTGCAAAGAACTCGAAACCCAGCGGCTTCTTGGCGAGGAAGGCGATGAGGCGTCTGCGATCCTGGAAATCAATTCCGGCGCGGGGGGTACCGATGCGTCGGACTGGGCAGAAATGCTCAAACGCATGTATTTACGCTGGGCGGAGCGCCGAGGCTACAAGGCGAGTTTAGTGGATGAGCAGGCACATGATGAAGCCGGTATCAAGTCGTGTGCGTTGACCATCGATGGACCCTTTGCCTACGGTTTCTTGAAGGCCGAAATCGGGGTGCACCGCTTGGTGCGGATTTCCCCTTTTGATGCCAATGCACGGCGTCATACGGCCTTTGCGTCGGTGGCTGTGTACCCGGACATCGAAGACAGTATCGAGGTGGATATCAATCCCTCGGATTTGAGGATTGATACCTATCGGGCGTCTGGTGCAGGTGGTCAGCACGTCAACACTACGGACTCTGCGGTCCGAATCACGCATGCGCCGACAGGCATTGTGGTGACCTGCCAAAACGAGCGTAGTCAGCACAAGAACAAAGCCAGTGCAATGAAAATGCTGAAGGCCCGGATTTATCAGTACGAATTGGAGAAGCGTCAAGAGTCGGCGAACGAACAGCGTGCCACCCAGAAGAAAATCGAGTGGGGCAGTCAGATACGCAACTATGTGCTGCACCCTTATCGGCTTGTGAAAGATGCTCGGACTGCCGAAGAGACGGGTGATGTTGATGGCTTTTTAGACGGCGAAATCACCCACTTCATGGAAGCGTGGTTAGGCTTGCGGGCAGACCAAGCTGTTCAGGACGATTAGAGTCCAGAAAGGTTGAGCGTCATCTGGTAGGGTCCAAGGTACTGGTTTTTGTAAAACAGACCTGAGAGTGAGCCCGTCGACTCGACTTCTTTGTTTCCGCGGATGTAGCCTTTCGCGATGCCGACACCCACATCAGCGGGCCCGTTTGCGTTTCTTTGAACGGGGTACGCCAAGGTCTCCGATGCGGACCGACACGTATTGATGTGGATCGCTACTGCATACCAGGTGTCGGGTAGCAATTCGATATCGATG
>Ga0163179_10001603_pt1 | contig 15905 bp, 12 predicted proteins | sample AtlANTMetagenome_FD_109643 | JGI IMG/M metagenome (GOLD analysis project Ga0163179, IMG submission 109643) | Marine eukaryotic phytoplankton communities from the Atlantic Ocean - Atlantic ANT 2 Metagenome | ecosystem: Environmental > Aquatic > Marine > Oceanic | place: North Atlantic Ocean... | reverse complement strand
GACAAAGCGGAAATCCTCACGGTGAAAGACCGTGTCGATGAGCGACTGCGTTCCGAGGAATCCAACGACCGCTTTCATCGACGCGTAGCCGATAGAATCGCTGCTGTGCTCAATCGTGGCATCTCCTTAGAAACAGCCCCCTCGCCACCATTCCGCTTCAATCGGGTCACCGACTTGCTACCACGCCTTCAGGAAGTCCAGTCTCTGATACGCCCTGAAGTGATCTCCGTCGGTAAGGTCATCGTGAATCGTCCGACTGCAGACCAAGGCTTCTCCACCGACGAACCTATCCAGTTTTCGGTATCGGTAGAAGCATCTGCAGGCGTGGAAACCCACGAAGAACTCGCGCCGGGCATTGCGCTTTTCGATCAAGAAACAGGAGAGCAGATTCGTCTAGCGGACTCCGGCTACGAAGCGAACCGACATCCAAGCGGGCGTTTCCGTTTCGCATTTACACTGCAGGAATTGCCCCCTTCGCGGTACATGATCAAAGTGGCCTTCGCCATCAAAGGGTCTGGGCATCCACCCGTCACCTCGCAAGCACCTTTCGATGTCCGCGCCGCACCTGGATACGTTCCGCCACCGAAAGAGCCTGAACCCCAAGCACTGCCCTTCAATGCACCCGAGGTGCACGATGAAGGAGATACTGCTGTCGATCGAGAGTTGGCCCCCACTCCGGTTGCGCCGTCACCTGCAGACGAAAGTCCAATCATAGATTGGGATCCAGGACCGGAAGTATCGGAATTTCCAGCCGACAGTGCAGATCCAATGCCGATCTCTCCTTCGCCGGCATCCTTGCACAACTTCGAAGACTCCATTCCAAGCTCACCAGACCTTGGCTTGGAGAGCTTTTCGGAAAGCGAACTCGGTATCGACTCGGGAACCGATCCAGCTTTTAGAGAACCCACACAGGTTCCAAAAGCCGATCCTCGAACCGACCATTTGGGCATCCAGTCATGGACCGAGTTGCCATTGCCCGCACCAAAAGATGGCGGTCGCGAAATACCGAAAGCAAAGGTTGAAAGACAACAACCCATCAATGCCGAGCCAAACAAGCTTGAGAGATTGGTGGAAATCATGCGCGAGGACCCCTATGTGGCATTCATGGGAGCCTCAATCGTTCTGGTTTTGATACTCCTCATTACAATATTCGTCGTCGGCGGTTGATTCCATGAAACTCAAAGCAAGTGCCAAGACTTCCTTCGGCACCGAAACTGACATTTTTGCCCTCGTTCTCTCTAAGAGAGCGCCAAAATCTCTCCCAGAAGGTCTGCCCTCCAAAACCAAGGCGAGCCTGGCTTCAATATTGAAGGACGAAAAGTTCAGCGCCAAAGAAGGCAGAATTATCCTCATCCGTTCATTGGGTCTTCTTCCATCAAAGTGGATCGCGCTTGTGGGCGGCGGCGATGGAAGTCCAAACGCATTGCGACGAGCTGCTGGGGAAACCGCTTTTTTCGCGCGAAAGAAAGGCCTGAAAAAAATGACTTTGGCGTTCTCAGACAAGTTGTCTGACAAAGAATCGGCAGAGCAGATGCGGGCGGTGACAGTGGGACTCTACGAGGGCAACTACTGCTTCGATAAATACAAGGCAAAGAAGAGCCAAAAAGCCCCCTTGGCCCAGGTCCACTTGATGGGACTGACAGGCAAAATAAAAGATACCAAATTGGGCGAGGCTTTCGCTGCGGGACAAAACCTGGCTCGCGACCTCGTCAACGAGCCCGCTGAGGCGATCTATCCAGAATCCATGGCCGAAATCTGCAAGGGCCTGGCAAGCTCCCAAATGAAAGTAGAGATTTGGGACGAAAAACGGATTCGCAAAGAAGGCATGGGTGGACTGACTGGTGTCGGCCAAGGAAGCGCTCGCCCACCCCGTTTTATCCACATGAGTTGGACACCAAAAGGCAAAGCTAAAGGACATATTGGACTCGTAGGTAAGGGCATCACATTCGATGCGGGTGGATTGTCCATCAAACCATCCGGCGGCATGCAAACGATGCGCTGTGACATGGGTGGCTCGGCTGTAGTTGTCGGCGTCATGGCTGCACTTGATCGCCTCCAACCCAACGTCAAAGTAGAGGGCATCATCGGCGCAGCTGAGAACATGCTCGGCGGCTATGCTTTCAAGCTTGGCGATGTGTTGAAGATGCGCAACGGCAAAAGCGTGGAGATCCACAACACCGATGCCGAAGGTCGATTGGTACTTGCGGATTGCCTTTCCTACGCCAGTGAACTCGGTGTGGACGAATGTTTAGACTTTGCAACACTGACTGGAGCTGCTGTGGTTGCTCTTGGTGAACGCTACTCAGCCCTCTTTACCGAGCATGAAAAGTTGGCTTCTGCGCTGCTGAAGACCGCTGGAAAAACCGGCGATGGACTCTGGCGTCTGCCACTAGAGAGCAAATACAAAGAAAAGCTCAAAGCCGAATGGGCTGATTTAAAGAACGTGGGCGGAAGAGACGCTGGCTCCATTACGGCGGCACTGTTCCTCTCCGAGTTTGTGGATGGCCCGACATGGGCACACATCGACATTGCTGGACCGGCCTTTGTTTCGGCAAAAACAGACCACCTTCGCAAAGGAGGCACTGGTGCAATGGTCCGGACTGTTCTAAGCTGGCTCGAGTCGAAGTAGTACCCGGAGACAACGATGCGAAAACTTCTGTTCCTTGCGCTGTGGCCCTTGGCCGCCTGTTCACCTGATTTAGGCATATGGCTTTTGGAAATCGATCCAGAGGGCACCTTGGAATGCGAGGAATCGCTCACCCACAACTTTGTGAACGTCCTCGAACCTGCGACAGAAGAAGAAGAGGACGCCAACTGGACCACGGAAGAAAGTGGTTCAGAAAGTCCTGAATTGGCATTTGTCCAAATCGAAGTTGGCGCCGGAGATATGTGCGTCATGCTGTGGGACAACCGCATCCTTCCAGGTACTTGTAAAGGGTCCAGTTGGGAGTTCACCTGGGATTCCTCTGAAGTGGGATCAAGCAGCGAAACGCATGCGCTTGGCTACACCTACTCGCACACCTACGATCACAAGGTCTCAACCACCATCAGCCTCGACATGTCAGGCTCTTCTGGTTCCGGAAACCTCGACTCGGAACGCGCTACCATTGATAGCTATATCGAAAGTGACATGTGGGCCCAGGCAGTGGGTGTACCCGGTGGCCAAATGCCTGTAGGCAACTACCTCAAAGTTCGAGGCACTGACGAAAGCGGAAACGTCACCATTACCCCGGCGACCAACACCCGACCGAACAGTGAATGCGCCGCGTCCGAATGCACTATCGACGCGAATGAAAGCTGCACAACCCCTTCCCGAAAAGTAAGAGCCGTCTACTATCAGTTTCCCGAAGACGCAGACTATGACAGCGTGAAGAACAATACCCAAAGCTCCGGTTATCCACTCGCAAGCGGAGGCGGTGGCCAGCAAGGCGGTGGCCAGCAAGGCGGTGGCCAGCAAGGTGGCGGCCAGCAAGGCGGTGGTGAAGACACCGGTAGCAGCGAGTAACGCTACTCTACGCAGTCTCGATCGATGACAACCTGATCGTGCAAGGCTTGGTTGTGGGCAATCCAGCGCTCCACAATTTCCTCCTGCACTCCGGATTCTGTCAGTGTAGTTCGAAGTATGGCTAGCCTGCGACGAAACTGACCACGATTGATTTTCAAAGGGCGGTGCACTGCGCTCAAGTCGCGCCCACTATAGCGACTCTGACCTCCTAAATGCAGGCAAGCAAGCTCCGTTTCATGCAGGATGATGCGCTCCAAGTCGCGTCCCTCAAAAAAGAACCCAATGATAAAGTCATCTGCAGCGCGACGCACGAACTGCTCCATCAATGCTGCGACAGCGCTATGCCCTCCCAATGCATCGTAGTCCGTCATTTCTTTCCCATGGCTACAACAAAAAATTCCACCGAACGGCCGCGAGTCGCTTTCGGCTTGAGACGCTTAACGGTCTCAAAATTAGACCGTAGCGACTGAACGAAAGCATGGGCATCTTGGCCTTCAAAGACTTTGGCTACAAAATGCCCACCAGGCTTGAGAACGGCTAATGCGAGATCCCGACCTGCCTCTATCAACGCAATCTGGCGAACATGATCTGTAAACCGATTCCCCGTGGTAGACGGTGCCATATCCGAGATGATCAAATCGGCGTCGCCACCGAGATGCATCTGCATTTCTTCAATCCCGATTTCTTCAATCGAGGTCTGTAAAAACACCCCAGGAAAACCAGCAACCTCCTGGATATCGATCCCCACCAAGACACCTTGGTGGCCAATTTGTTCATGGGCGTAGCGCGACCAACTTCCAGGTGCGCAGCCCAGATCCACCACTCGCTGACCTTTGGCCAAAACACGCCATTTCTTCTGGATTTCTTGGAGTTTGTAGACTGAACGCGCCGCATAACCTTCTTGCTGTGCACGCTTGCTGTAATGGTCACCGCGCCTGTAAGTCATCCTTCCAACTCTCCAGCAATCGCTCGATTTAAGCAATCCCACACCTCTGGAACTCCTCGACCATCCTGCGCGGAAAACGGGATGCATTCCTCAGTGCTGAGACCAAAGCTCTTTCGAATCTTAGAGACTGCTGACATGGCCTGATTGCGAGTCAATTTATCCATCTTGGTCGGCAAACACAGCAAAGGAATCCTCGCCTGCCGAACCCACCAAATCATGTCTGCATCCAATTGTTGGGGTTTCCGACGAATATCCACCAAGACCACTACCAACCTCAAGTCTTCTCGCTCGGAGAGGTAGCCTTCAATCAGGGCATGCCAACCTTTTTTGACCTCCTCAGGCACCTTTGCAAAGCCGTAGCCTGGCAAATCAGCAAAAACACAGCGCTCTTCCACCTCGAAGAGGTTGATGGCTTGCGTCCGCCCCGGAGTCTTTGAAACACGAGCCGCTTTGGTGGAATCCAAAATCCGATTTATCGCGGAGGATTTCCCTACATTTGAACGCCCTGCAAAAGCGATCTCCGGCAGGCGAAGTCGCGGCGGGTTCTCCATGTAGCTACCCAGGAAGGCGAGACGGCTTCCGGCCAAAAACTTTTTTTTAATCTGCGACAAGATGAATCCTCAGTTGGCTTTTATCTCCTCTCGCCAAATGCTGTGGCAGAATATGCCATTGGCAGGGGTTGTGTCAGAATCCATACGAGGGTAACCGAATATGCTGTCCTATTTCTTAATACTCGTAAGCGCCCAAGCTGGCGTCATCTCCAGTTTATCGCCAGAGGAACTCCATCTCGCGAATTGTCGCCCTACTGCTGAAGAAGAGCTCGCCAAAAACGGCCCCAAGGCAGAAATTGAAGCCTGGAAAGCATGTCGCGAAAAAGCCGTCACTGAGTCTCTCAACCGCCTGATTCCCAAACTCAACGGAATCATCCTCATCAAAGAACTCGACATCCATTACGCAGACCTGAAGAAAACCAAGCCTGTGGACTACGCCAAAGTGATCGTCGCTTCCTCAGCACAAACACCCAAGACACGCATTCCTCTCGAGCGACTGCGAGATGCCTGGGTGATCCTGATGGATGACACAAGTACGCGAGCCAACATGTCCAACATTCGTTCCATTTCGGTCCGAATGCTCCCGGATGCATCCATCGACGACGATACAAAGACCCAACTTGAAGATCATCTCCGTCGCGAGCTAGGAGACTTAGGCCTAAAAACTCCGGCATCGGATAGCCAAGACGCATCCGGCGCAGAAATCATCGTCCAGGTTAGTCCGTTTTTCGAGGAACTTAAACCCAGCAACACCGACAGCAAACATGGTCGACTCCACAACATTGGGATCAAACTCAAAACCAATTCCGTCCGATTCAAAGCCCGCGGATCAAAAGGCCGCGGGTTTCAAGTCGGCGAAGCCCATGAAGATGCGCATCGCTCCGTCGCTATCGAGCAAGCCATCGACGGTGTCACAGAAAAATTCGCCGAAGCCTTTCTCCAAATTCTTGTAGCAGAAACCTTCTCTAAACACCCCATTCCGGAACCCTAGCGGCACACAGGAAACACACAATGAACGTCAATGGGCAGCCTACAAGAACAGTCTGGTGGGACAAGAACCAACTGCATTTGATTAACCAACCGCTGCTACCACATCGCTTCGAAACAATCGTGCTTAGAGACCACCATCAAACAGCGGATGCAATTCGTACGATGGTAGTACGTGGAGCAGGCGCCATTGGAGCGACAGGTGGCTTTGCGATGGCCCAAGCCGCTCTCTCAGCACCCAACCAAGGGTTCCATCAATACATGGCCGAAGCAGCAGATGTGGTCGCAAACACTCGACCGACTGCTCAAAATCTCTTCTACGCCATCGATCAAGTACTCCAAGCTATACAAGCTGAAGGCGATAATCCCGAAAGGGCCCGCAACGCCGCATTAGCCTGTGCCCAATCCATCGCAGACGATGATGCCAATTGCTGTGAAACCATTGGGCAGCACGGCTTAGAACTCATTGCCCCGAACAGCCGCATCAATACCCACTGCAATGCTGGCTGGCTCGCTTTCGTAGACTGGGGCAGTGCATTGTCTCCCGTCTATGCAGCGCAACGCGCTGGACTGGCTCCTTTTGTATGGGTGGACGAAACTCGTCCACGCAGCCAAGGGGCTCGACTAACGGCCTGGGAATTGGACCAAGAAGGAGTGGCTCACGCAATCATCCCCGACAATGCCGCAGGCCACTACATGCAACGCGGAAAAATCGATCTTGTGATTGTAGGTTCCGACCGCATCGCCGCGAATGGTGACGTTGCCAACAAAATAGGCACTTACTCCTCCGCAGTCGTAGCAAGAGCCAACAACATCCCTTTCTACGTCGCGGCACCAACGACCACAATCGATCCCAAATGCCCAGATGGTTCACACATTCCAATTGAAGAGCGCAGTGAAGATGAAGTCCTCTATACGTGGGGCTGGTCCGATGATGGATGTTTCCAACGCGTGCGAACAGCACCGACCCACTCACCGGCTCGCAACCCTGCATTCGATGTGACACCCGCTGAGCTTATCAGTGGCATCATTACCGAAAAAGGCATCATCGAGGCAACACCCAAGGGAATCGCTCAGGTGGCAAGAAGCAACTAATCCTTCTTCTGTACGCTCCGCGCCACTCCATCGACCACACGATGTGGTGAAGCACCCTCCTCCCAATGCCGCATCACGCGATCCGCATGTCCGACCAACGTCGCATCATTGGGAACCTCCACACCATAGCCAAGCGACACTTCTCCCCCGATGCGTGCGCGGTGTCCCACTGCAGCTCCTAAAAAATGAGTATTAGAAGATACTCGCTGTCCGTGCTGTCGAACTTTAATGGGGTCGCCAAAGGACAAATCAAAAGTCGTCACACCCCAGGCCACAAAGCACTGCCGCCCAAAAACACAGGCCTGATGGCCTGCGCCCGCACTAATAAAAGCTTCCGGGTAAAGCACACTTAGATTCGCAGTACCCCGTTTACCCACCCGCGCCTTGGAACCGAGCACCGATGCGTTGACCACGGCGTGTTCCTCGATTTTCACCCCATCTCCAATCACAGAACCCCGAATCACCGCGTACGGACCAATCTCTGCCCCTTCACCGATTACCGAGAGTTCCACCACAGCGGTAGGATGGATGTTTGCCGATTTCGGAACCTGGCTCAGCGTTCTTGCAAACCTCCAACGTGAGAAAGACCGTGTCTTGAGCAACAACCACAGCAAACCGATGGCCTTCGAAAGAAGGTTTTTCCTCGCAAAAGCCCGTCCTTCCCGAGCGAAGGTCGATGAAATCGCCATCCAGTTGGCTCGCAAGACATGGGTCCAGTGATCAATCTGGTGCACACACGCATCGGTAAATGGCAGTTTTTCAGGCATCGCGTGAGCCAGCGCCGGATGCTCTGCAGGTGCGTCCCGCTCGTCGATGTTGAGATCCACAACCACAGGGTTCAGTCCCTCAAAAGTCGGCTCAACCCCCGAAGGCATCAAGGCAACTTCATAGAGCCCTTCCGACTTCCAGTCCTGAAGAGCACCCGTCATTTCCAACCATAGCGGATGAGTGACTTGAAGCTGCTGACCAGGCTGCGCAAGACCCAAGAAGGCCTCCATCGCTGCACTGGTAATCCATGTTCGATCCGAAACAAGGAGGTAAACCTCATCCACCGGAGGCGAGTTGACCAGTGTAAGTCCAGCTCGCTCAAACTCTTCCGACATTAAAACAGAGAGAGAACGCCCCAAGACTTGAACCTCTGAAACCGGTTCATTCCAAGGAGAAACAATCCGCTGACTCGACGACACAAAGACCTTCACAGCTGTTCCAACTCCAACTCGATGTCGCGAACAAGCCATGCGATCTCGGTTGTTTTGGCCTGGCCAAGCGCCCCTTCAAGAATGGTTCGCCCCTCCGAAGAACGACCCGCCTGACTCATCAACTTGCCCTCTAACCATCGCCCCATCAACACGCTCTCGACATCACTGTGCTTGCCGGCAATCTCGATGCCTCGCTCGAGCAATTCAAGCCCTTCTTCCCACTCACCACGCTGTGCGAGTAAATACCCCAAGAAGACTTCATTAAAGGCCACTTCTCGGCGAAGACCATATTCCTTGGCAATTTGGCGGGCCTGTTCGAACGCCGTGTAGGCCCGCGCAAACTCCTCCTGCCGAAAAAGCACATCGCCAATATTGTGCAGGTTGTACACAACACCTCGGCGATATCCTGCACCCCGGTTCACATCAAGCGCTTCACGAAAGCTCGCCAACGCCGCCATGTAGTCTCCATTGGCAAAGAACGTCGTGCCCATATTATTCACGATCCGAGACTGTAGAAGCGCATCACCGGATTCTTCAGCCAACACTCTTGCTTGCCCCAAAGCAGCCATCGCCAAATCCAACTCCCCCAATCGATTGTGGACATTGGCAAGGCCAGAAAAAGCAGATGCTGCCAAATCATTCTGTCCTGCTGCAACCTCCAACGCGGCCACAAAATGCTCCTTCGCCTCTTTGGCCTGCCCTTCCTCCAATGCCATATGGCCCATGGAAATATGCAAGTCGACCAACGGACGTTGTAAGCCCGCCACCCGCGCCTCGGAAAGCCCCTGCTCCAGCAGAACGCGAGCCAGGCTCATCTTTCCTTGCTGAACGTAGAGCTTTCCCAACTCGACAATGCAACCAATTTCCAGTTCGGGCACAAGGATATCGGCACTAATTTCTTGTGCCAACTGAAGGTGTTTAGCTGCCTTATCCTGCATACCCATCAGCGCCGTCATGCGACCCAATTTGAGATACAAAGTCGCCAAGCCCTCTAAGCGTAGGTCTTCCGACGAATCATCAACCACTTTTTCCAGCACATCTATCCCATGCTGATAGCACGCAGCAGAACGCTCTATCAGCCCCATCAAACGATGACGGTCTCCAGCCAACTCGGCATATCGAGCGGCATCCATAAGCCGCCCTCCCGATGAACAATGGTCAGATAGAACCTCGTATTGTGACTCTAAGTGTCCCTCATAGAGTTGCTCGATTCCCTCCGACACACGCTGATGCTGTTCTCGTAGCTGAGAGCCCAAGATCGACCCGCGAACTACTTCCCAAATCAACTGGGTCGCAAAAGCACAACGATCCTCGTTTTCGCGAATCAACAAACCTCGCTGCACCAAGATCTGTAAAACCGACGAGAGATCAATTTGTGGAACACACAACTGCAACAGCTCCACACGAAAGGTTGGTGCGATCACGGAGGCGACCTGGAGGGCCATCTTTGCGTCACTATCCAACGCATCCACCCTCGATGAGACCAGCGCCTCAAGACTCGCCGGAAGCTGGGGAGGCGCATCTGCGCTGACCAATTGAACAACCCCATCCACGGTTTCAACACCCTGCTGTCTTTCCAACGCCTTGAGGATCTCCATCACATACAGCGGATTGCCCTCTGCAGCACTCGTCACCAATTCAAGCAGTGCCGGAGAAACTTGTTTCGCTCCGAAACGTTCCGCAATCATGTGAGATTGATGCCCCTGCGCCAACGGACCCAGGTGAATCTGGGTGTCCGGCTTTGGAAGCGATTCCAACCAAGGCCCACGATGCGTCACAATCCAAAGGAGTGGAATCGAACCCTGATTTTGGAGTAAATGAGCCAACAGTTCTTGTTCAACAGCTGTCAGGTGATGGATGTCTTCCAACACAAAAAGAACAGAGCGATCCCGAGCTACCCCTCGCACGAATGAGAGTCCGGCCTTGTAGACATCAGCTTTCGTCGGAGCGTGGGTCTTCCCAATTTCAATCGCGAACAATGCAGACAATGTAGCGATTTCCGCCGGAGTCAACTGAATCTGCTCCAAATGGCCCAACCGCTCACGAATCACATCAGGCCCATCCCGATTGCTAATACCCAAGAACGCAGCCACGATATCTCGAATCACAGCGAGTGGAGGTGCAACCCCATAGGGGAGCGAACGACCACCGAAAAAGGGAAGTCCCGACTTAAGCGCCAAAAGCTCTAGTTCACGAATCAGTCGACTTTTGCCGGAACCGGCTTCTCCATACACAGACAGTAAGCCACCTTGGCCTCGCGCAAGCCCCTCCAGCGCCTCCATCAGCAGCTCAATCTCACCCGATCGCGTCTCCCATCGGCCTGGTCCGTGTCCACGCTCTTTCATCCAGCGCCCAGCGAGACTCCAAACCAAGTGAGAGCCCTTTCTTCCGCGTTTCGGCAAGGGCTGCTCCTGCTCGAAGCGCCAACCGTCAGCCCGACTACTGACCCACTCCGATACACGGATTTCTCCGGGGCCCGCAGCGGCGGCCAATCGTTTCGCCAATTTGATCGCATCCCCGCGGGCAAGGCACCGCCAAGAAGCAGACTCTTCAATCCAAACCACTTCACCACCGTGGATTCCCATCGCAAATGAAAGACTGGAGCCCTCCTTCTGCAATCGCTCCATGGTCCGCAGCAAATGGCGAGAACAATTGACTGCTCTATCCAGATCATCTTCGCGAGTCTTAGGGACCCCAAACAGAATCGAAAACCCTTCATCGGAATGACTTTCGATCCAGCCGCCGTAGCGTTCCACAACTTTTTCAACAATACGGAAGAGTTGGTTGTGCTTTTTCAACACGCGTTCTGGCTCAAGCTCACCCCATGCCTGAGTGAGGCCAATCAATTCCAAACAAAGGGTGCTTACCTGCTTGCGTTCCGCAACATGATGAGGCGTGCCGCCAGTGAGGACCTCAATGGATTCGAGACTCGTTCCACTCCCTGCATCACTGACCGTTCGCGAATCGTCCATCCACAAACCGCGCAATAAATCTCCCATCTGCGTCGCCGCGCTGTCGTTGACAACCTCGTCCGCAAAAAGACCGCGCAGGAATTGGCCCAAGAGTGCATCATCGGCTCGAAAGCCCTCGGCAAAGAGCATTGCTCTCAAATCCTCTTCAAACTCAGAGGCCTCTTGATAGCGATCAGCAGGCTCTCGAGCCAGCGACTTCTGGAGGATTGTCCACAAACGCTCAGAGACCTCCGGCGCCTCCTCCCGCACATCGGGGACCTCAGCCTCAACAACACGCCGCAGCTTCTCTTCAAGGTCCGGATGTTGGAACAATCGATGATTGACCAACAACTCATACAAGACGATGCCACAGGCAAAAATATCGGTTCGGTGATCCACCGCCTGGCCCTTTGCCTGCTCCGGACTCATGTAGGCAAACTTGCCTCCACCTGGCTTCCCTTCAACACTGCCGCTTTCAGTCCCTTCCACACGAGCAATACCAAAATCGAGGACCTTCACCTCGCCCTCAAAGGACAACATCACGTTGTGTGGTGAAATATCGCGATGGACAATCCCAAGATTCTCACCAGATGCCGTCTTTCGAGAGTGCGCATATGCGAGCCCTCGTGCCATACACGCCACAATGTAGACGGCAAACCGAAGAGGCAATTTCTCGCCGTTGGCCCGAAGTTTCCGAACTGTGCGCGTCAGGTCACGCCCATGAATGTGCTCCATGGCGATGTAGTGGTCATCATCCACGCGCCCCAAGTCGAAGACATTCACCACATTTGGATGCGTTAGCCGCGCACAAATCTTGGCTTCTTGGATAAAAAGACCCACGAATCGATCGGAAGACGCAAGCGCTGGAAGAATGCGTTTGATCACCAATCGCTTCTCGAACCCCTCCACACCAAAGGCTCGAGCCAAATACAACTCCGCCATTCCGCCGGTCGCAAGACGGTCCAGCAATTCATATTTTCCGAATTGTGCGGGTAGTTCCATGTTGTGGGCATGGTAAACCAATTCGTCGCCAGGTTCTCAGCCTTCTTTCGGATCATAGGCATTGAGCGACGCAAAACGCTCAATCAAATGTCGGCTCTCCTCATCCAATTCCGTAGGCGTCACAATCTGGATGACTGCCTCGTGATCCATTCGCTCTCCATTGGGCCCCAAATGTCCTTTTTGGGCCAAGCGAAGTCTTGCACCAGACGAAGTGCACGGTGGGATCACAACCGTCACCTTTCCTGCAGGACAACGAAGAGCCACTCTTCCTCCCAGAAGGGCCTCTTGCACTGTGATCTTCAAGAGAGAGTCGACCTCATCTGATGATGACTCCGCATAAGCCTGTTCGCCCCCAGCAGACCCAGGTGAGAGACGCACTACAATATCGCAGACCAAATCCCCATAGGGTCCACCCCCTACACCCGCATGACCCATCTTCGGAATCCGCACAGATGCCCCATGCTCCGTGCCGGCACCGAGGCGAAGATCAAAGATTTCACTGTAGGGTTCAAGCTCGGATCGGGTGTCACTGTGGCGCAATCGAACATATTCAAGGGTATGCGTGCCTCCTGTTGCAGCCAAATCTGCAGTGATTTCCACACGGACACCTATGTCTGCACCAGGCTCTCTGCGTGGTGCCTCGGTCTCCCCGAAACCAAAATCGGGCTCAGTATTGCTTGAGGCACCTCCTCGAAAAACACCCCCTTTGAGTCTGTCCGAGAAAATATCCTCTAGGTCCAGATCATCAGCGAAGCTTTGACGATGCGCTTGATTGTCTTGAGGTCGCCCCGGCTCCCAACGAAAAGCATTGAGTCCTGGTCGCGCACGATCCCGCACATCGTATCTTTGGCGCTTTTCGGGATCAGATAGCGTTTCATAGGCTTCACGAATCTTCTTGAAGCGTTCCGCGGCCTTCTGATTTTCCCCAGCCACATCCGGATGATGGTCCCTCGCCAGAGCCCGAAAGGCCTGTTTAATCTCTTTCATCGAAGCATTCTTTCCCACACCAAGCCGGGCATAGAAATCGCGGGAATCGAAATTGGGAGGCAAAGAAGCGGACATCTTCGTGTAGCTTACCGAAAAGCGAGTGGCCTGTGTTCCGAGACTCGTTAGGAGATCTATTCTAAAGGGGATTTCAAAATAGAAAACCGACATTTCCGCACAAAAAGACTCCAGATCGGAGTCGGAATGTCCGACGTCATTGACGTGGTATCAAGGCCAGCGCTATGCTGTCTTGTAGACAAGATGCCTTTTCTTGAAGTGACAGTAGATGGGTAAATACAGCAATCCGAGCGGGCTTTCCTGCTCTTTCTGCCACAAACCGCAGAGAGAGGTCGATAAAATTATCGCGGGCCCCAATGTGTACATTTGCTCAGAGTGCATCAAACTCTGCTTGGACATCATCCGGGATAACTCCCAACAAAAGCCGGTGTCATGGGGTCATCAAAAGATTCCACCCCCCGCACGAATCAAAGCTTTCCTCGATCAGTACGTGATCGGACAGGATCAAGCCAAACGCCAAATTGCAGTGGCTGTGTACAACCACTACAAACGCGTCGAAGCCAATAAGAAAAACGCTGGTTCAGGCGAAGTTGAAATTCAAAAATCAAACGTCTTATTGGTCGGGCCTACCGGAACCGGAAAAACGCTGATCGCCCAGACGCTTGCTCGTTTCTTGGACGTACCCTTTGTGATTGCGGACTCTACAACGCTGACGGAGGCCGGCTACGTAGGCGAGGATGTCGAGAACATCATCCTCAACTTGTACCAAGCATCCAACAACAACTTAGAGCGCACCTGTCGCGGTATCATCTATATCGACGAAATCGACAAACTTGCAAAACGCAACTCGTCGGGTTCCGTGTCACGTGATGTATCGGGCGAAGGCGTGCAACAAGCTCTCCTGAAACTGCTCGAGGGCACAGTTGCCAACATCCAGGTCCGGGGCAACAAAAGACTACCCAATCAGGAATACGTCCAGGTTGATACCACGAATATTCTCTTTATCTGCGGTGGCTCATTCGAGGGTATCGAACGCATCGTAGAGCAGCGAACCGGGAAACGAAACGTTGGTTTTCTCGCCAACACAAGAGAATCTGATGAGGAGAGCCGCACTGACGACGCCCCGCAACGGGTCAAGAGCCAAGACCTCACTCAGTTCGGACTAATTCCCGAATTCATTGGTCGTCTCCCCGTTCTTGCAGCACTTGATCCTCTTTCGGAAGACGATCTTGTACACATTCTCAAGGAACCAAAGAACTCTTTGGTTCGGCAGTATCAGAAGCTCTTCAAATTCGAAAAGGTCAATCTCTCCTTCAGCGATGAGGCCTTAGAAGCTGTGGCCGAAATGGCCTCGACGCGAAAAGCTGGCGCACGCGGACTGAGAACAATCCTCGAAAACGTCATGCTCGACATCATGTACGAGATTCCATCGCGTGATGACATCAAGTCGCTGGAGATCACCGAGGACATTATTCGGGGTCTGCGTCCCGCTATCGAGGACGAGGACAAGGTGCCTGCTTCAGGATGAGCACTTCAACTCCCTCAGAAAACATCTTGGGGATGCTTGTTGCGTCACCACAAATGCAGGATCGAAACTTCTCGAGAACTGTCGTTCTGCTCTGTCAACACGACGCTCAAGGCGCTCTCGGCGTGGTCATCAACCGAGAAACCAATCTCAGTGTGCGCGAAGTCGTTGAACAGCTGGATTTTGACTCCATGCTGGAGACCGACAACCAAGTATTATGGGGCGGTCCTGTCGAACAAGGTGCAGGCTTTGTTGTCTTCGAAGGAGACGTCGGAGATGATGTCGGCTGGGACATGGCGGACGGAAAGCTTGCCGTCTCTCCTTCCCGAGAACTACTTGAACAACTACTGCGACACCAACAGCACTACCACCTGTGTCTTGGCTATGCAGGCTGGGGTCCAGGCCAACTCGAAGAAGAAATCACTACAGGCAGTTGGCTCTATACCGAGGTAGACCCCGATCTCATTCTGCTCGCGCCAGTGTCTGAAAGATACGAGATGGCCTTGGCACAAATGGGGCTAAGCATCGGTGGTTTTTGGATGAGACCCGTCAACGAATAAGACTATCTCTCCTGTATCCCGAAAGCATGGTGGCAATTCTACGTGCATTCCGGTAAGATACCTCTACCTACCTCACCCTCCCCTCCCCCCCTTACATTGACGCGTCATGAATCGGATCCGCCTGATCTTTGCTAGCGTGCTCACCCTTTGTGTGATGGTCTTGATCATCAGCATCAAAGACCGAGCAAATGCTCGCTCCAGCACCCCAACTGACACCCTCGACACCAGTGTCGCGGAAGCCTTACTGCCCGAACCAGAGCCTGAACCCGTTCTTCTATCGATCGACCACAAGATCAAAAAAGGACAGACACTCGGCACTATTCTGCAAAGCTACAAGATCTCGAACACCTCGGGCATTGTGACCGCGGCCGAAGCGTATTTTGACCTCACAAAAATTCAGGCTGGAAAAACGCTCACCTTCACCAAATTCGAGAACGAAGTCGACTATTTGAGCTTGTCCTACGCGATCGATCAAGACCGAAAGTTAGTGGTTGAGTTGGGCGAAACGCCAACAGCAAGGCTCGATGAGGCTGTTTTCGTCAAGTCCCTCGTCACCATACAAATCCACGTCACTCGAACGCT
>Ga0163179_10001600_pt1 | contig 15920 bp, 19 predicted proteins | sample AtlANTMetagenome_FD_109643 | JGI IMG/M metagenome (GOLD analysis project Ga0163179, IMG submission 109643) | Marine eukaryotic phytoplankton communities from the Atlantic Ocean - Atlantic ANT 2 Metagenome | ecosystem: Environmental > Aquatic > Marine > Oceanic | place: North Atlantic Ocean... | reverse complement strand
GCAGGTGAATATAAACGTATCTTACCATCCCAAACGTGACTTCGGTAGTGTGGCATATACTTAGCGTTAGGTACATCAAAGCAAAAATGATCTGCTAGTTCTTGATGAACGTGTTGCTCCGCATTTACTTTAATGTAAACTTCGTTCTTTTTCTTTATAACTGTCATTAGAAACCTGCTTCAAATTTCCTCAAGTCAATAACGTTCTTGATAGTATACCCACGGTTGGAGATCTGTCTAAGAACTCCTTCTATGTAGTAGATACAGGTTTCTATATAATCTAACTTCTGTCGTGCTTTACACCACTCATCATCAGCATAAACGTACTTATCTAAGTCACCTTTAAGTACTTTATGTTCAAATGGTTTATCTTTATACACCGATGCTGGTGATTTACCAGCATAATATTCATACTTGTCTTTAGAAATACGATTTAAATTGACATTAGCATCACTCAGCATCAATTTAAATGTACTATGATAACTCATCCATCTCTGGTGTAAACCAGGAACGGCAAGTGCTTGATTAACTAAGTCATTTTCATCCAATGGGGCATCCATTGCCCACTGTTCTTGGATGCGTTCAAGATTCAATACAGCCATTATTTAAGTCAGTTTTGTATCACGTGCTCCTTCTAGTTTTTGAATTTCATATGATCTGTACTGGAAAGTAACAGACGCAGCAGCATAGTCAGAACCATCAACCGTTGCATTAAAATCCAATGCACTAAGATTTGTTGGTATTATATCATAAAATACAACTTGAAAGTTGGATTTAAAATTTGAATTTAATACAGTAAGTGTAGCGTCAGCAAATCTAGTTTCCATCCCAGTATTACCTACTGTTAGACCGCTTTGTGCATCCATAAATTGTCTACGTTCTCTAAGATTATCTGGTGCTCCAAGACCTCTAATCCAGTTATGTAATATTAAATAGTTCTCAATATCCTCATCAACAATGAATTGAAGATTGAATGGATCATAAGTAATGTTCCCATCAGTAGGAATTGAACGACCTAACATAGTAGGTTGTTCTAATATCCCTAAATTAATAGAAGGAATATTTGCAGACTGTGAGAGATAGGCAACCTTTGGATATTTTGCCAGCACAAATTTGAACCCTATTGGAGATAGGAAATTCTTATTTGCTATTTGTTGTTTCCAAGCAGTACCCATTAGTTCACGCAGGTCTCCGTATTATTTATCGTCTTACTATAGCAGGTATATCACCATCATCATCTTCATCATCATCTTCCATAAAGTTGACAACCATTAGTTCTTCACCTGGTTCAACATCAACCATCTCTGGATGAATAGGTCTAGTTACAGTCTTCTTTGTGACCACAGGACTATATTTTTGTTCAGCAAGAGCAGTAATATTAGCATACATCAAACCAAAAGCAGCACCAAATAGCACTACTGATATTACTAAAAACAATATCACTACTAAAGTATTCATCACATATCCTTTCTTTTATTTAGAAAGTTTACCTGTAAAATATGCTTCAAAATATTTTACGATACCATTAGTTGTAACTTGTTTACCTACCCATTCATCAGCACACTCATAGATTGCTCTCTCATTCTTACCATTAAAGAACTCTGCTTTAAGAATTTTGAGTGCACTTGCACGAACTTTCATTTGTTCTGGAGTATACCTCCAGTCACCTGGATTCTCAGTTGGTGTCATAATTTTGGGATGTAACCTTTTGCTGTTTTGACTAATGGTAGCACATCTTGCTCTACCTTCTCTACTATATCATCAATTACGTTTACGTCAAGTCCTGCAAATGGTGGAATGATTCCTAGTATTCTAAGAAGTCCATCAACAAATAATGCTAGACAGGTGAATCCCAGAATCATGCTGATGATAGTAGCATCACGATTATGCTTACGCATTGACTCTTCATCAATACGACGTGCCTCTGCAACTGCTTCAGCAATTAATATATCGACCTCCTCCTTGGTGTAGGAGATCTGTCTGATCATCTCTTCTGTCATGTGTCCATTGTAGCATTACATATAATATTCGTCTAGTAAATCCATTGCTTTGTACAGGTATTTATTTGCTCCTGCACATTCCCACTCTCCCATTTCATTGCGGGAGCACTTATCATCTAACTCGTGCTTAAGTCTCAATAACTTGTCTGTCATCTGGACTTTGCTTAGCCTACCGTTCATGGCTATACCTATTCTACAGTACTATTTATTCTATTATAATAAAAAAGGCACCCCGTAGGGTGCCTTGTGTGTATATCGGTATATCGATTTACATTAGGTTGTCAACAAGAACACGTCTGTAGTAGCGGTTCTTATTAGGATCAAGATCACCACCGCCTTGGTCTGTGCCTTCAGCGAATGGGTTAGCAATCATGCCGTAACGAGTCTTGAATCCGATTTTTGGTTGGAATGTATCCTGACCTACTGCTCTGACCATCTGTAGTGGTACATATGGGCAATAGAACAGTCCAGCGTCGTAAGGAGATCCACCTTTGTATCCAGCAACGTAGAAGTGACGATCACTAACGTTAGCAGAGTAAGGATCAACATACACCTTGATTCTTCCGTTAAGAGTTCCAGCAAGTGTGCTGCTGTTGTCATCAGGAAGTAGGTTACTGTTGCCAGCAAGAGCAGGAGTGTAGTCTAGTACACCAGCCATTGATAGAGCAGAAGCAACGTCAGCAGAGCAAATCAAAATGTTGCCCTTTCCACGACGAGTCTCATGCCCGATTGCGTTCATGTCTCTTTCGATCTGGAAAAGAAGTCCTTTGAACTTCTCAACTGACCATCTACCATTGGAGTCAACGTCTAGGTCGAAGATTCCAGCGGTTGCAGTGTTGTTCTGAGCACCAGGTCTTGCGATCTTGTAAACTGTTCTAACAACTTCCCTGTTGATTTCAGCAAGGACTTCAGTTGATAGGATGTTTGCAAGCTCAGACTCAGCGTCCAATCCATGAACTGCCTTAAGGTCTTGCGCCAATTCTAAACTGTACTCAGCTTTGAGGGCACGTGACTTAGCGGTCACTGTTACCTTCTCAATACTGAATGCCATTTCAGCGAACTGGTTGCCAGCAGCATCACCCAATGCTTCTGCCTGTGCTGTAGTCATACCAGAGTTTGTGGTATAAGTTCCAGAGGCGTTAAGAAGTCCTGGGTTTGATCCTGACTGTGCAGACTGACCTAAGTCAGATGCAGCGTTCTCTCCAGAGAACTCAGCATTTGCTTCATTGAAGAATGCTTCAGTTCCAGACTGGTTAGTGTAGCGTGATCTCATTGCGAAGATCAAACCAGTAGGTCCAGTCATTGGCTGTACACCAGCAATGTCATAAGCAATAAGCTTAGGCATTGAACGACGGATCAAACTGATAAGAACTGGGTCGAAACCAGCAACAGGACCAGTTGCAGTAGATGAACCACTGAAACCTGCTGTGCCAGCAGACATAGTTGGAGCTGCCTCAGCAAGAATGCCAGCTTCCTCTTTTAAAAATTTTTCTTGGTTTTCTAACAGGACTGATGTGACTGCCTTTCTATACTTATCTGAGATGTTATCGATCTCATTATGTTCTAGAATAGGTGCCCATTTTTCCTGCAGATGTTCTGCTTTGAACATTTGCTTTATTCCTCTTTAATAAGAATTTAGGGGGTTAATACGATCTATAAATCAATTAGATTTTGCAGACCAGCGAGAGAGTGCGTTGACATATGCTTCCATTCCTGGTCCTACGTCTTGGTTCTCTACTTTTACATCTTCGGTTAACTCGGTTGGAGTAACGTCAGGCTTAGTGGAGAAGTACGACTCACGAAGAGTTGTAACTTTCTCACGGTAACTACTTTCATCTTCAAACTCAACAGCCTCAGCAAGACTTTGTAGTTTTTCCTTTTGGGTTAAACTTAGTCCTTCTGCGACTTGACTCACAATCCCATTCTTGGTAAACCCGCCTAACTCTTTTACAAGAGTGACGTTTTGCTCAATTTGATCGTTGAGTTTTTTCTCCATAATATCAAGTTGTTCAGTCATTTCGTCAACTAAATCAACTTTTTCATCTGAGATTTCAATGTAATTCTCAGAGAAAACTTGTTTGAGACCAGCAAGAACTGATTCTGCCATTTCGACTTTGATGCCGTGCTCAATGGCTAATTCGTTCTTGTCCATCCATTGCGTAACAGAGTAGGATAAGTACTCGTCAACTTGTTCCGCAAGTTTGGATTTTACTGACTCGACTTCTTCTTCTAAAACTTTTGCATAATCAGTATGCATACGTTCTAGTTCTTCGTTTAGGCGTGAGACAACTGCGGCTTCGAAGATTGTCTTTGCCTTATCTTTAAACTCTGCAGATAGGTCTTCACCTTCTGTAAGAGCAGCAACATCAGCAGATAAATCTATCTCTAGAATTTTATCTTCTTCTGCTTCTGTTGTTACATCCTCCGCAGGAGTTTCAGCAATTACGTCGCCTTCAGGCTCGTGACCTGCTTTTACATCACCCTTATCAGTGAATGTTGCTGTCTGCCCTGAAGCAGCAGATGGTTTCGTTGATGGGGGAACAGCATTACCACCAGCAATGATTTTAAACTTGTTAGAATCATCAGTTGGTTTACTGTTTTGTGGCGTTGGACCACCAAGATCTTGAGGAGATAAACCAGATCCGTCGTTTTCCAACTTCTTAATGGCTTTGTCTCCAGGACTTGCGTCCTTTGTCACTTGGTTTTCATCCAGATTTTTAATCTCCTCAGACATTGGTGTCTCCTCTGTAATGCAATTGCGGATTTTGCTATAGTTATTTATAGTTTACAAACTTTGCAAGAACTGGTTAAATGCGGAAATCTTTCTTTCCTGCAATTGAGTTCGCGCTGCGTTGGTAATACGATTCTTAATTTGTTCAAGTTCTTGAACATTTCCATTGTCCCAAACCCATTCCCTACCTTCCATAATGCCATCTACAAAGGCATCTGGTGCAGAGGGATCTGCTACAATGTCGGCAGCGGTTGCTAACATAAAATCGTCACAGACAATTTTACAACCATCTTCTTCCTTAAGAGATCCAAGACCTCTAGAAGAAACGCCTAATTTTACACCTTCATCGAGTAAAGACTTTGCAATCTTCCCCATAGGTGTATCTAAGATACGTGCTTTACCCACAAAATTATCTCCTTCTCTCATGAGAGAAGTAGTTAAATGTGATACACGATCTAAATTTATGGTTGGTCCTTCAGGATGACCGAGTTCCCCTAAAGCACGTCCCGATTTTATATAGGTCGAATCATACTTCGTGACTTCTCTTTCAAGAAGACCAACGGGATACATTCTACCATTACGGTTTTTTATTCCACCTTGTAAAAATACACCTTCAATAAAATGGCTCTTTTTACCACCCTTACCTTCAGTGATTGTTACTTTAGCTTCAGTTATTTGTTCCGTTATCAGTTTCATCAGATGCCTCGGTTTCTGTTGATGCTTCAGGTGCAACTACTGGTTCTTCAGTAGATGCCTCTGGTTCTTCCTCTTGCGCTAACGCAGTGAAAATCTTGTTCCCAATCTCACCCTTACGAGCAGTGATTGACTCAAGTGCTTTGTCTTGCATTGCATCATTAACATAATCAGAAAGGTCTTTCTGACCAGCAAATAACGCATTTACAATATCAAGTGATGCTTGTGATGCCATATTCTATGTACACTCCATGTATTTATTTAGCGAGATTTATATTTCTCCGCGCTTATAGTCTTTTGCGTCTACTCCTTGGTACTCCTCTTCTTCTGGTTCTGGTTGTAAAGCCATCTCCATCTGTTGATGTTCCATAGCTGGCATTGCAAGAGGATCAATCAACTTACCGTCTTTGATTTCTTGCTCCATTTCTGCATCTATCTCTGTTATTTCCTCGTCAGTCTGTTTAAGGATTTGACGACGAATATAATCGAGAGAGAAGTAACGACCAGCGAAAGGATCCATACGCTCAAGTGCAGTAAGCCTTTCATTTAATATCTCTTTCTCTTTTAATTCACTGAAGTAGTTATCCGCAATGTAATCATATTGGACATGCTCCTTCATGTCATCCCATTCTTCTAGGGATACAACACCCTTAAGAACAAGTTGAGTTTTTAAAAGATCATTAAAGAGATCGCTAAAACGCTTACGAAGACGAGTGATAAACTTTTGAAATTTAAGTTCATCTCTTGTTATCTCTGCGCTACGACCAATATTAAATTGTGTATCTGATTCCAAACGTGACTCTGGAACATTCAGTGCACGATATAATTTACGTTGGAAGTACTTAACGTCTTCCAATTCTCCTAAGTTCTGACCACCAGGTAGGGTAGTTATTTCTGTACCTCTACCACCTTCACGTCTAGGGAGCCAGAAGTCTTCCAGCATAGACATGAATTTTTTGTCATCACGTATCTCACCAGTGTCAGCATTATATACCAACTTATTTCTATAGCGAGACATTACCTCACGAAGGTATTGTTCTGCCTTTTGCTTAGGTAAATTACCTACGTCAATATAGAATATCCTGCGCTCTGGAGCACGAGACATACGGTATATAACAAGACTATCCTCAATCATTCTTAGTTGATTGAGTGCTTTAATTGCCTTATGAAGGTGTGAGAGAACATGGTTGCGTTGCATGTCAAGTACACCAGAATGGCAGTACGTGATAGCATCAGGGGCAATGCGAATACCCTGTTTCTCATATCCTTTTAGTCCTTTAGGTGAGTAAATATAATACTCAATAGACTTAGGGGCAAGTATAACCTCAGAGGGATCTACGTTTTGGATCTTCGACTTAGGTTGGTCGTATTCAATAATTTTTTTAATCTTACGTGGATCGATATACCTAAGTTCCGTGATACCTCCCTTCGGATCTTTAGGATCGATCATCTTATGGAAAAACAAACGTCCGTCAATGTACCACCGACGGAACAAATCGTATGCTTTTCTATCGAAATCTAATAGTGATAGTATATTGCTAAACTCATCCCTAATAACTCGTTTTAAATTATCTGAAACTGGGAGATTAGATAACTCTAAATCTACTGGATGATTATCAAGATCACCAGCAATTGATTCATTAACAATATCATTAATTGCCGAGTCACACTCTGGGTGGATCGACATCTCTCTGTATCTACCAAGCAAGTCTGCGTCACTTGCTTTGTTTGCAGCGTCACCTAGATCAACATACTGCCCAAAATAACCACCAGCGGATATTGGTGCAGCTGCATCATCACTGTCTTTACGCACAAAAGAAGGGCCGACAGATTGCTGCTTGCCCTTCTTCCTTGCTAGACTATAACCAAAAAGGTTTGCCATTAATATACTTCCGTTAACCTTATGTTCTATTTAGAAGGTTTTAAGCACTACCTTTTTGAACAGAGTTTCCAGCGTTAACGTCATCAGTGTATGACCAGAACTGAACTTGGAACTCAACGGTGTACTCTTCTGGAGTATCGTTAGTATCCCAAGCAAGATCAATTGCGGAAACACTACTAGGCCAAATGCCTTGGAATGAATACGCTTTCTTCTGATCTCCTTGACGTGAGTACTGACGAACAACTGCGTCTGACTGGTAATCACCAATCTCTTTAGCGTCCTGTAAGTTCTGCTGTAAGTTCTGAATCTTAGTAGCCCATTCTTCGAACTTGTTACGTAGTCTAAACTCTTGATCGTTCAGTACTGTAACAGTCCAAGGTTCGAATGTACGATCACCAGCGATTTTCAAAGTACGACCTCTATAGGGTACTTCGATAACTCCGATAGTAGATGCGGGAAGGTTTGCTGCTTTCACAAGGAAAGTAGATAACTTGTTTCCACCAGCAACAGTCTCGTTATTTGATCCTGCTTGCTTCTGTCTACGATCTTCAGATGATCCTTGACGACCACCTACACCAGGTTGTCCGTCTCCTGCTACCTCGTCTGGAAATTGGATTTCCACTTGGAACAGATTAGGTCTTGCCAAATCTTCAATTTGATCTCTAAAATTGAAGATTGGTGAATCAATAAAACCGCCCTCGACCTGACTTGGGGATTTTCTTTCAGATTTGGTTCCCATTTTTTATTCTCCTTAATGAATGTTGAGGGGGTAATTAGTTAGTGATTTCAGAGAACGATGCACCAGTCCTAGTTGCAGTAAATGTCAACGTAATGTAGTTGATAGAGCGTGTAGGCTTCACGAAGATTTCCGCAAAGAATTCGCCACGATCAATAGCATTGGATGGGTTGTTAGTGCTATCGCAAACAACAAGGAAGTCAACCACACCACGACGGGATTGGATCCTGCGCATGAAAGGTTCGACTATATTCTTGAATGACTGACGAGTAAACTCATCGTTCAATTCAAAGAGTTGTGTCTTCGCTGCTTCAGCAATTGCTTGCTCCATAACCAAGAACAGACGACGAACGTTAATTCTATCGAATGCAGATTGATATGAGAGCGCAGTCTTATCACCGAAGAGGACTATACCTTGTCCAGGGAATGCAACAATTGGGTTAACCCTTGCATTGTAGAGCATATCTCTGTGATCCTTAAGAGGTGAGTAAGCAAGTTTAATTGCATTTCTCAATTGTCCTCTGTTGAAACCAGCAGGAGAGAACCAAGGTTCCTGATTAAGTGTTGTGCTAAGTACTAGTCCTGCAACGTCAGCGTTACAAGCGATATAGCGGTACTTGTCACTATACTTGTCATAGATGTACTTGTAGTTGTTATCAAATACAGCATATGAACTTGAAGTTAGTTGATCAAAGAACTCTACAGTACGATCAACAATTTGACGGGTAGTTGGTACCCCAATCACATCTCCGCGCGGAGGTGAGATAAATGCCATACAATCCTTACGGGTTGCAGCAATGTCGATTATCTTCTGCGCTTTAGCAAGAGTATCGAGTTCGTTGCTCATGGATGGTCCCATGAGTAAGTAGTCAACTTCTTGTGTTTCAGCGTCACTTACTAGATCATAAGCACTCAAAACTTTATCACGAGTTAGAGTGTAACCATCTACACCACCTTGTAAGTTATACTTGAGTGTGGATTGGTTTTTTGTATTGAGCATTGCGACAGCAGCACTTGTTGCTCCTGTAGGATTGTCAATATCAAAGAGTGAAGTTGTAGACTTAAATAGATCGAAATCGGTATTAACGCCAGTCCTACCAATACTTCCATTAGCAGAGCCGTCTTTGTCAAATAATCCTGTAGTCTCATGAGCACCCCAATAAATGTATGAGGAGTTGTTCTTAATTACATCCTTGTAATAAAGTGCTTCTCCCTGTGGTCCTTTGGCATCAGTTGCCTTAGATACGTTGAGGAATTTCTCAAGAACACTACCTGGTGTACCAGTTAGTTTTCCATCTCCATCAATAACTAGGACGTGGAATAAGTCATGACGACCACCACGGTCTAGTACCCACTGTGAACTTGTAGCACGTGAAGCAACGTTAACCCAAAGTTGGCCAGGTGAATATTCTCTTTCTGAATATGCATCTGCTTGGTTACTGATAGTTACAGAAGCAGAGTTAGCATCAGAAATTGTCTGGTTAGACAAGAAACGTGGTGAACTAGAATTCAACGATACGTATAAACGACGTTGGATTGATTCGATCTCTGCCGAGTCACCAGTTGCACTACCAGCAGAACCAGAGTTGTTTGCTAATTCTGTAAGTGCATCGTTAACTTCGAATACGTCAGATGAACTAGAGTCAATTGTGATCTCTAACTTACGAGTCTTACGATTCCAAGCAACAACACGTCCAGTTACGTTACCAGAGTTAGCAGTAAAGAAGTTATCTGCTGCCCAGTCACCAACTAGAGTTGAACCACTCTTAAGAGTTAAAACTACGTTGTAGTGATAGACTTTAGCGTAGGTGTTAGCAGCAGAATATGCAACTTCAGCACCAGAAGTGAAAGCCCACTCAGTAGTAGGAGGTTGTGAACAATAAATTATCTGATCAGCACCAGCATCAGTAGTAACAATACGTAGAGAGTTACCGTAAATTCCTGGGTTACGTGCACCCCACTTCCAGTTGTTAGCAGCGGTTTCTACAGTAGCCTCGTAGGAGGAAAGATTTTTAACTAATGGAGGAGTAACACCTGTTGATGTTTGCTCGTTAATAGTTGTCTTACTTGTGGTTACTGTCTGAATAGTAACAGTAGAACCATCAGTATGTGCAGCAGCAGTTGAACCGAGTTGAGCACGGGTAACTGTTAAATCGTTACCAGCAACACCAGTAATTCTCAAGAACTCATCGTCAACTCTGATGTAATCGTTAGTTGATGCACCAAGAGAAGCAGCAGATGTAACTGTTAAAGTTGTGTCACTATCTGAGAAAGTACCACCTTCATTGATTGTGGTATTTGTTCCACCTGCTTCTATTAGCGTAATGTTAGCACCAGCAGCGTGAGAAGCAGCAGAGGTAGATAGTTGGCCACGACTTACAACAACGTCATTACCAGACAGTGAACCAATTGATAGAAGTTCAGCATCAATTAGTAGAATGTCTGCAACGTCGAAATCTGTAGAATCAGAAACCGTTAGAGTGGTGTCAGCAGCACTAAAGCTTGTGACAGTAAATTGTGCAGTATCAATAGCGTTTGCTAGTGATGCGTTGTCTGCACGAATAACTTTAAGAGTACCGCCATACAACACAAATTGTGCTGCTGCGAACCAGTACTCATAATTATAATCGTTAGGTCTGCCAAATACTGAGAGTAGTTCTGCTTCTGAAGTAATTGAAATTACTTCTTCAACTGGTCCTTTTTCATATGAACCTACAATAGCTGCAACGTTATCGACTGTTGCGTTTACTACTGTTGTTAGATCTCTCTCTAGTACAACGACCCCTGGGGAAAGCTGCGTAGATGCCATCTGTTATCTCCTGAGAATGTTCAGTTCTGATGCTGAAATTATTTATTAAAAACTACTTTTTCAATGGGGAAACAACACGTGAACCTACCAATCAGGGTACATTTGATTGCACTTACATTTATGTCTACTCTCTTTAACTCTGCTTATAGTACATGTCTTACATTCATAAGAATATGCTGAAGGAAGATCACCTCTATCCTTACGTGTAAGATAAAATCCTTCTAATAATTCTTTTGTTTGTCCACAAACTCTACACTTACGTTCAACAAATAATAGATGTTCTAATCCAATCTGTCTATCTATGTTCATTAGTAAAGGTATTCCCACATATATTCACCTTGCGAATCACCATATTCAGATGTCTCAGATTGTGTCCAAGTAGTTCCATCTTCATCCACAAAAGTTTCACTCTCAAGTCCATTCTCAATGAACCCAAAAGGTGCCATGTCTGCTTCAATTGCTTCTTTCTGTTCTAGATAGATCTGATTTCTAACATCAGAGTCATGCAACTCTTTAAAGTAATCAGTAAGAGCAACCCAACTAAAGATAACTAAGCACATAGCAAGGTCATCATTACAACCATCTTCTGCTTGCCATGCTGGTCCTTTCTGAATAAAGGTAGTCAACTCAGATATTATATCATAGTCTGCAAGCATTAATTTATCATCTTCCAACAATGCTTTAAGATTAGAACAACCAGTCTTCTTAACAGTAGTAGTCATCTTAACACCCAACTGTGTCTTACTACCAGAGAATCCCTGTCCTACTACTTGACCTGCTCTACCTCTCATAGCACACATGAGAAGGTTATCATATTCCAAATCAAACTGTAATATGTCTGCTACCTGTCCACCAATATCATTTACTTCTACCATTACATATGAATGGTTGTATGCACATGCAACATTATGAATAATATTAGGGAATAAAAGAGGTTTAATTGTATTGTTTCTATACTTTGCTACCAATTGATATGGTATTGATGTGGTATCAACGACTATAAAGGCAGAGTAATCCTTACTTACACCCCTAGCAACGTCAACAGACATAACATATATGTGATCTTTAACAGGTTCATGATAGATATCTAACCCTGCACTACGCTTCAATGGATCTTCATATACCAAAGTACGTAACTTAGCAGCAGATATTAATGTATCAACTGATCCTAAGAATTCACATTCAAACTCAACCTTAAATTGTTCTTCAGATGTATTAGCAATCGTCTGTTTCTTCCACTCAGCATCCCTACCTGGTACTTGAGACCAATGAACTTCTGTTGTTGTGTACTCGTTCTTACCTCTCTCAGCATCATGCCAGAGTTTGTAGAACATATTCATCCCGTGAGGGGTAGATATGATAATAACTTTTGTTGATTTACCAGAAGATATAGTAGGATAAACAGAACTGAAAAACTGGTCAGCAATATGCGTCGGAATAAACGCGAATTCGTCCAGAAAAATAACGTTAAAGGACATACCGCGTACAGCACTAGCAGATGTAGAAGCAGCAAGGATTTTACTTCCGTTTTCCAATTCGAGTGAACCCCTGTTCCACTGGAGAATACCCTGTTGAAGCCATTTAGGGAGATTTTCATAAGAAAGTTGTAAGCGTCCCAACATTTCTCTTGCAGTTGCGGCTTTGTTTGCGAGGATTGCGACATTTACATTATCATTAAAAAGTACATACCATAATAGGTATGAAGTAACAACAGTTGATTTACCAGACTGTCTAGGTAACTTTGCTATATTAAATCTGTCATCATGAAACTTCTGTACCATATCCTCTTGGAAATCGTACAGGTCAAATGGTACCAGACCTTTGTCTAGTGATACAATTTTAATATATTCCCTAATAAAATAGACAGGATCCTGACTACACTTAATGAATTCCTTTACCTCTTCAGGTGCAAAACTCTGTGAGACATTTGCTTTCTTTAGATTAGGATTACCTAGATATATCTGCTCAGTTGACATTCGCTTCTTTAATTGCTTCTACAATAATTTGCTTTAGCTCTCTCTTCTTCTTTTTACCTAGACCAGCACGTGTGTCTATCTTTACTTTAACCCAGTATACTCCTGCTAATACGAGGAGAAAAGGAATGGCATCTGCCCATGAGATCTCATTCCATGCTTGTACAACGTTCATAATAGTATCGCTCCAATAAGAAATCCTTTACCGAATGCAAGACAAAGCATTTGATAATCAGTCAAGTTAAACTTGTCCTGTATCTTTTTTGCCCATGCCTTATCCCAATCTTTAATTCTAGTGAATAGTTTTAAATTTAAATTCCACATATCATTCTATCAATGTACCTAGGGATCTACGTATTTCACGTAACTCTTCAAAGTTCTTCTGCTTAGTACCACCATCATACTCCCAAGCATATCCTTCGGTAATCATTTGTTCATTTAAGGAAACATCATCCTCCCCAACATATAACCAACCGAGAAGCCTACCGTACTTACCAACACCACCTTTAAGCTCAGTTCTAATAGTGAGTTCGTTTTCACCATTGATAGTGTCCTCAAGGGTTCCTTTCATCCAGTTAGTAGCATCAAGTCCTAACGCCTTCTCTTCAAGATCTTTTGTTCTTTTTTCTGGTGTATCAACTCCTGCAATTCTAACTCTTTCTTTCTTGTATAGATCAAAGCCGAGGTCAATAGTAACGTCAATAGTATCACCATCTACTACCTTGTCAATTGAAACGACACGAAAATTATAGCAGGACTTCCTGCTAGGCGGTACCATAGCTCCCATGTTTTTAATTCCATCTACCCTATATAGACTTGTTCTTTTTTTCTTGCTTTATACGCCACTTAACCTGCTTGGCATACTTTACCTCTTCAGGTGTATACCAAGTAGGGTGCTTCTTCGCTTTCTTAATAATCTTTTTTGCTGCTTGCTTATCATCCATTAATAGTAGTTGTTTGGTGGGTCTGGTGATATCTCAATAATTAATGTGTCTAATACCCTATCGACTGCTTTTCCCATCCTTCTATATCCAGTCCCAACGTACAGTTGCCCTACAAACACTGAGACTGTAGCGAGACCCCAGAAGATATAATAAAATCTAGACTTAACTTGATGACGTTGTTTTTTGTTCATAATAAATTTCCTGTTAGGATTTAAACATATAAATAGTGGTATGATACAGGGAGGCAAATCATTTATGCGTATGCACAACCTTATGAGTTACAACCAATTGGCAGAGTGGAATCACATGGATCATTCCTTTGAGGCAGATCAACAATTAAACGATTACTACGAATGTCTAATTGAATGCAATGATGACCAGTCTAGTTGTAAACGAATATGCAAGGAGGTTTTCACTTCTTAAAGACAATGAATTAAAACCATACATAAACCCTCGCTGAAAAGCGGGGGTTTAATATTTAGTAGTCAATAAATTTTCCGTCTATCCACTCTCTCCGCATCTTCCAAGTAACCCCACTGGTAGAACCAGCACAAGGGTTTATGCACTTGTCAGTCCCATACTCATTACAGACTAAACCTGCAAGATCGTGGGGACATCCTATTTTACCATTAGACCAGTATAATTGTCCAGCTATCCATGTAGCTTGACAATGTGGACAGGTCTTAATGTCCATTATGTTGTAGGAATTAGTTCTCTACGTAGTGGGTCGTTCTTCTGAGGACAATTCTCTTTGTGCTTCAGTACCCATGCAACTTTATCATCCGTACCCTGCGGTGGTTTGATAAAACAGTAAGGACAACATGTACCTAATTCTGTACACTTTCTTGCTTCAACCATAATGATAGCTCGGTTTGTTTGTTTTCTTAGGCAATTTACCTGACCTGACTTTATTGCCAGAAGTTTCACCGTAACCTGTAGGATTCTTTCCTGGTTTGGATTTTCCTATAGATTCAGATTTTTTCTTACTCTTATCAGTATAGTGTAATTTAGCAGACTTTTCCTTGTCTTTTGTGACTACGGATTCTTGTCCATGCTTACGTCCTAAGCGACGCATTGTCTTTCCGAAACGACGTTTAGACATCTTATCGGGTTTAGATGTCTGGTAAGAAACCTCTTTAGCCTTCTTACCATCGTCATATTTGTACTCACCAACTGCTTTGGTGTGTCCTATGCCTTTCTTTTTGAGATCTTTCTCAAGAGCGCGACGTTTCTCACGGTTCTTTTTTTCGTCTTCTCCTCTATCTGCAGAGATATTTCCAGTGACAGAAGACTTAGACTTACTAAGCATACGAGCAGTCTTGTTACCCTCGTCTATGAAAGACCTGTATGTATGCTGTACAGATTCCTTCTTAGTCTTAGAAGCAGCAATCTTCTTCTGTTGCCAAGAATCCTGTACTTCATGAGGTTTCTTTCCCTTTGCCATTTCTGACTTTCTGTGTGCACGGAAGTCAGAAGCACTTTTATCTGATGATGCTTTCTTTTTAGCAGCCTCAGCAGATCTCTTAGCAACCTGTGCTTTATTGTAAGCATCAACACGCTTAACACCTGCTGCTAGTTCTTCTTTAACTTCCTTACCAGCTTTGAATTTTCTGGTGGATGTCATAATTCCTTGCTCTCCATACTTCTTTTTAAGTTTAGATACAACACTATCAAATGCTTTTTGGGATTGAGCATTTGACTTCTTTTTCTCAGCGTCAGTCTGTGGTTTACGTGGTGGGTTTTTCCTTTCGGGTTCCTTCCATGTTCCCTGTTCCAATGCTTTATCCCGCATTTTATCATACCCTTCTTCCCCTAATGTTTCACCTTTCGCTGCATATGATGCTGCTAAAGCTGCATAGGGAACTGCTTTTCTATTCTTAATTTTCTTCTTCTGTACTGCGTCCTTATGACGTTTAACACCTTTCTTTATCTCACCACCTATAGAATAACCTTGTAGTTTTTCTCCTAGTTTTTCTTCTTCACCATGTACTCCTCCACCAGTGTTTACAGGTTGTGATGCTCCTTCATCTACCTTATATGCAGGAACCTTTGCACCTTTAACACCTCTTCTTGACTTATGCTCTTCTCTACGCTTATCAATAGTCTTACCTCTCTTATTCTCTGAATCAAACATTGCAGGTTCACCGTGTCCT
>Ga0163179_10001599_pt1 | contig 15922 bp, 14 predicted proteins | sample AtlANTMetagenome_FD_109643 | JGI IMG/M metagenome (GOLD analysis project Ga0163179, IMG submission 109643) | Marine eukaryotic phytoplankton communities from the Atlantic Ocean - Atlantic ANT 2 Metagenome | ecosystem: Environmental > Aquatic > Marine > Oceanic | place: North Atlantic Ocean... | reverse complement strand
TAGTATCGAAGATAAGACATTCTTTTATCAAGAATTTCTATATACTGCCACGTCTTCTCAAACTGCATTCACAGGAAATGATGCATTTAGTAACGACTTAGTATTCAAGAAAGATAGAATACAAGTATACAAAAATGGTTCATTGTTAAGGGTTGGTGATGATTATACTTTAGCAAGTCAACAATCAGATGGTACATTTAAACAAATTACTTTAACTAGTGGTGCTACTACTGGTGACAAAATTGCAATTCATGCCTTTACTGGTTCGTTCTTAACAGTTCAAGGTGGTGGTGTTGGTGGTAGTTCTTTATTTACAGAAACTGCAAACAATACAATCTTTAACCATAATAGTAATGGTATAATATTAAACGCAAACAACACTCCTTCTATAACTTCATTAGATACTGGTATAAACATTCAGTTAGAAGGTGTAACTAAAGTTGACGGTAATCTATCAGTTGATACTGGACATACATTTACCGCACCAACTATTACAGACTCAACAGCAACTATTACGGGTGGAGTTGGAACTGGATTTAGTTCTATAACTTCAACAAGTTTAGTTGGTAATTTAACAGGTAATGTTGCTGGTAACGTCACTGGTAATTTGACTGGTAATGTAAGTTCAAGTTCAGGCAATGTCCAAGTCACAGCAGCTTCATACATAACAGAATTTAGAGGTGGTGGTTCAACAGAAGGACAGATTAAACTTAACTGTCATGTTAACTCACATGGTCAAACTATTAAACCTCAACCACATAGTGAAAATGTCACAAATACTCTGACACTTCCTGCTGGTGGTAACCAAGAGTTAGTAGGAACAACTGCAACTCAAACACTCACAAATAAAACTATTACGGGTACATTTACTGGTAATATAACAGGTAACGTAACAGGTACAGTTTCAGATATAACAAATCACGGAATATCAACCTTAAGTGATGTAGATACTGCGACACCATCAGACGGTCAAATATTAGTATATAATAATGCCACCAGTAAATATGTGCCAACAAATCAAAACACTTCTGACAGTGTAACAGAGGGTTCAAGTAACCTTTACTTTACAAATGAAAGAGTAGACGATAGAGTTGATTCATTATTGCAAGCGGGTACAGGAATAACACTAACATATGATGACGGTGCTAATACATTAACAATTGGCGGAACAGCTCAATATGGTGACGAAGATGTTTTAGATTTCCTTAGTGGTACTGATATAGCTGGACAAGGTTTGATTGCTGGAAACGGTATTGACCTTACTTATGATGATACCGCTAATACTCTTACTATACATAGTGATATAGAAAGTGGAAACGGTCTTGTTGCTACAACAGAAGCAGCAGGAGAAAATACTATCGGTGTCGGAGCAGGAAAAGGAATCGCTGTTAACGCAAATGATGTACAGTTAAATTATACAGTACAAAATAGTGCTCCAGGCTCTACTGGTGGAACAGCAGATGGACACCTATGGTTCGTGGTGTAATGAGTGATGTGTAATGTCAGACGAAATCTATATAAATCTTAAGAATGCCCCTACTCCTACGGGACAACTAGGGCCAACAGGAACATTCCAACAAACATACCAAGGACAAAGAGTTGTTCAAGGTCAATTGCAAGCACAGAGAATAGTTCAAGGACAAACCCCTTTTACTTATCGAGCAAGACAGCCTGCAGAATATCAAGCAAACGCACAGGGTAGATATCCATATCCCGCTAATAGTCAGACTACTTATACTGCAAATGCGACTGGTAGATTGCCAGGCACGTATCCCGCTCGAACACAAGCGCCTTATCCTGCTAACGCTACTGGAAGAACTCAAGCAAATTATCAGGCACGATATCCTTATCCTGCTAACGCTACTGGAAGAACTCAAGTATCCTATCAGGCAAATGCACGTGGACAAACAAATTTACAAAGTAGATATCCGTTTCCCTCTACATATCAGGCAAGTGCACGTGGACGAACAAGTGCACAAGGAAGATACCCAGCAAATGCTCAAACCACAGTTGTAGGAAGAGTACAACAACCTTATCCAGCATCTGCACAAGGCCCACATACAGGAACAGGACAGCAACCAATTTATGTCAATGACCCAAAGGTTGGACAGTTTAATTATCGAATACCAAATGGTGTACCTGCCCCAGTCCAAGGCCCGTTTACATATCAAGCTAGAACACAGACACCAAACGCACAGGTTGGTAGGAATCCTATGACAGGTTACACTCCAATTTATATACCTTATGTTGGTGAAGACTACATGCAACCGTATTCTTACCAACAACCTTACAGTCAAATTACGTATGTACAACAACCTAGTACGTATCGAGCGAGATATCCTTACAGAACACAATATCCGTTTACGTATCCAGCAAATACGGATAATCAAGGAAGAACTCCTTCTAGAACACAATATCCGTTTACGTATCCTGCTAGAGGACAGACACCATATCCGTTTACGTATCAAGCACAAGGAAGATATCCTGCTAGAACACAGACACCATATCCGTTTACGTATCAGGCAAGGTATCAAGTGAATTATAATGCAAGTTATCGATATCCTTATCCGTTTACGTATCAGGCACAACAGCCAGGCACTTATCAAGCACAAGGAAGGTATCCATTTACATATCCAGCAAATTCACAATCTAGATATCCTGCTAATGCTCAGGCGTCTTACCCGTTCCAGCAGAATTATCAAAATCCATATCCTTATCAACAGGATTACTCAACAACTAGGAGTATTGGAGCTGTTGCAAAAGCTAAAGGTATTTTTGTAAATGACGGTGGAACTGTAAGAAAAATGCAAGAAATATATGTAAATAATCAAGGTACATTGGAAAAAATTCACCAAGCAGTACCTAATTCACAGTTCTCTAAAGGATAAATAGTATTATGTCAGCAATAGCAAATTTATATATCGACCAAGGAACAGACTTTACTGTACAAATAGATTGTACCGATACTGCTGGCGATGTATTAAATCTAACAGGTTACACTTGTGCTGGCCAAATCCGAAAAACATATGGTTCTTCCACGGCAACTTCAACCTTTACATGTTCGCATACAGGAGTTGGTGGTGTAGTTAATATGTCTTTGACCGATGTCCAAACAACTGCTATTGAAGCAGGAAGATATGTTTATGATTTAGTTGTGACAGATGGAAGCGGGATTAAAAGTCGTATCGTAGAAGGACAAGCAATTGTAACTCCAGGCGTAACGAGGTAATATGTCAATAATTAAAGGAAAATTAAGAGGTTCACAAAACATTAAGGTGCAAACTTTAAAAGTTGGCGCAACAGATGTTAATCTATCCGCAAAATCTATTCAAGAACTTCAAGACGTAGAAGCAACAGAGACCGACAAGGGGTTTCTACAATACGACCAAACCACCGACAAGTGGAAAACTACCACAATCGTTGACGGTGGCACTTTCTAATCGTATAAATAGTAAAGACACATCAAGGGAACACCGAGTGAGTTCCGACCCACATAGTGAGTGGATAGGTATCATAATGGAAACCCATGTGGGATAACTAACAGAATTATACGAGGAAAAATAAATGGCAACAGTAATTCAAATTAAAAGAACGACTGGTGTATCTGCCCCAACAGTATCGGATTTAGCAGAAGCGGAATTGGCATATGTCCAAGACCGTTCTAATGACGGTGCGTCCTCTAAATTGTTTATTGAGTCTGTAGACTCAAGTTCAAATCCAGTAATACATGAAATCGGTGGTAAATATTTTACTGATATCATTAAAGGTTCATCACCTACGCCTGCTAACTTAATTGTTGGTAACAGTGCAACTGCTGGTGCGGAAATTCAACTTAGAGAAGATTCTGACAACGGGACAAACTACGTTGCACTTAAAGCGCCAGACTCTTTAGCGTCTAATGTAACATTCACTATGATGTCAGCAGATGGTTCTGCTAATCAAGTAGTAGAAACCGATGGCTCAGGAAACTTAAGTTTTAGGACAGTAACATCAACAATTGACGGTGCGACAGACACCAATATAACAAGTGCAGCTGACGGTGCAATGTTATTGTATGATACAGGAACGTCTAAATGGATAGACAATGTCATGTCAGGCGATGCAACCATGGCAGATACTGGTGTAATAACCGTATCCAATGACGCTATCACTTTAGCAAAAATTGCAGACGCAGTAATCATTACAGAATCAGAAGGTATCGCTTCAAACGATAACGATACTGGATTCCCAACAGCAGCTGCTGTTAAAGATTATGTTGATACTAACGTAACTGCTCAAGATTTAGATATCGCTGGTGATTCGGGAACAGGTGCAGTAGACTTAGATTCACAATCACTTACAGTACAAGGTACTGCAAACGAAATCGAAACTTCTGTTTCGGGACAAACTATTACAGTTGGTCTACCTAATAACGTATCTACAACTGGTAACTTAACAGTTGGTGGAACACTTAACTCAGACGATATTACAGCTTCAACTATGACTGCTAGTGGTAACGTTGTGGTTTCTGGCAACTTAACTGTTAACGGAACAACTACAACAGTAAACTCTACTACAGTTAATATCGCAGACCCAGTTTTTGAAATTGGTGACGATGGTTCAGACGACAATCTAGACCGTGGTATTAAATTCAAGTATAACGATGGTTCTGCTAAAGTTGGTTTCTTCGGTATGGACGATTCAACTGGAAAATTTGTAGCATTATCAAGTGCAACAGATTCTTCAAGTACCTTTAGTGGTACTGCAATGAATGCTGTATTCGGAACTTTAGAAACAACTGGTGTTACTTCAACAGGTAATATTTCGGGTGTCGGACTTGCATTAAGTGGTTCTATCACATCAGTTGACGGTTCTGCTCCAACTAACGGTCAGATTCTAATGGGTCATACTTCAAATGGAGATATGCAATTAGGAACTATCACCGCTGGTGAGGGTATGGACGTTACTAACGGTGCTGGTAGTATTACTATCAGTGGTGAAGACGCAACAACATCTAACAAAGGTATAGCAAGTTTTGCTTCCGCAAACTTTACAGTTTCAAGTGGTGCAGTTTCATTAACCGCAGTAGACGGTGGGACTTTTTAATTATTAAAATAGGGTAATACATGGCAACAGTCATAACGTTCAAGAAGTCATCGACTCAGAACGCTGTTCCATCTCTCTCAGACTTAAGTCTAGGTGAGATAGCAGTTAACACCTACCACGGTAGGTTTTATACAGAGAAGAATGACGGTTCGGCTGCCATTGTAGAAGTTGGTTCTAATCCAGCATCATTCACTATTAATGACGCAATAACATTCCCAACTTCTGATGGTACTTCCGACCAAACTCTAGTCACTGATGGCAGTGGGAATATCACGTGGGCAGACCAAAGTGGTGGTGGAAGTTATGGTACAGGTAATACATTTACGTTTACTTTAACAGGAACGCAAACTACAATTTCGGGTAATGATGATGACGGGCAGGCATTGTCTTATGAAATTGGAAAAGAAGCGGTCTATTTAAATGGTGTATTACTTCAAGACGGTGGTGTTGACTACGCAACAACTTCCTCATCGGTTGTAACCCTTCAAGCAAATGGAGAAAGTGGTGACGTAGTATGTATCAAAACACCTAAGAATCCAGTTGCAGTAGAAACAAGTTCTTCCGCATTAACGACTACAAGTTCAAACCAAACTATTTTAACAGTTGCTTCTGCTGGTGCGAAAGCAACCAAGGTTTCATTAACAGGAGTACATTCAACTGGTTCACATTCATGTGAAATAGTAATGGGTAATGACGGAACTAACGGATTCTTTTCACAATATGGTGACGTAACAACTACTGGTGCATTCTTATATGATGTATCTACAGCAATGTCAAGTGGTAACCAATTACTCAGAGTAACCCCCGCTAATACTAATACAACTTTCTTTATGGTTTACAGTAGACTTCCCGCTTCTAAAGACGGAGAATTGACTACAACAGCTACAACTGCAGACCAAACTCTTGACTCACAATCAACTGCATACGAAGGATTGAAATATTCACTTGTAGCTACACACGCAACCGCTGGTACTCATGCATGTGAAGTAGTTGTGGGTACAGACGGAACCAATGCTTTTTACTCACAGTATGGTGATGTTTTAACTGACTCTGTTATGTTCTCACTAAATACATCAGTCAGTGCAGGCAATACCAATCTATTAGTAACTCCTGTAAATACAAATACTACGTTTTATTGGGACGTATCTAAAAGGGGAGAATAATGCCTAGGTCATTAGCATTCAAACTTGCAGAAATATCAAGACACATCTATTATGATAGTGCTAATGATGATATTGTTGTAAGTAAAGAATTAGTTTCCTCAAGAAGAAAATCGGGTTCAATAACAACCACTTCGACTTCTATAGAAACATTAGATACATTTGCAATCGCATCATATACAACTGCAAGATACATTGTTTCTATAGTTCAAGGTAGTAATTATCATTCTACAGAGATTGTTATATCTCATAATGGAACAACTGCAGACATTCTTGAATATGGTACTCTAACATCTGGCTCAGATTTAGCAACATTCACTGCAGATATCAACAGTGGTTCAGCAAGATTACGTATAACTCCTGCTTCCTCAACATCAACACTATTTAAATTTGATAGACAATTAGTTGAATCTTAAACTCCAAACGCCTCTTTCTTATAAATAACAGTAGACATTTTAAATAATGCTGTGAACTGGGATAGTGAACAGTAAACGGAGGCGAACAGCGTGGCTGCAAAGAATTTTCATGTAAAAAACGGACTGAGTATCGGGGTTACCGAGGTAATCAATAGCTCAGGTCTTATACAAACAGCTGCACTAGGAAGTGATTTTAACGAAAAGGTCGATGACAGAGTCAATGCACTAATAGTTGCTGGTACTGGAATCTCAACCACATATGATGATAGTGCGGGCACATTAACAATCAACGGACAACAGGGAGACGTAACTGGTGTAACTGCTGGTGACGGTCTATCGGGCGGTGGTTCATCGGGTGATGTATCTCTTGCAGTAGACCTAAACGAATTAACAGCTGCTACAGTAGATGTTGCAAACGACAGTATTGCAATTGTAGACGCTTCTGACAACTCAAGTAAAAAAGAAACAATCGCAGACTTAGTATCTGCTATGGCGGGTACAAACTTAACCGCAACAAACGGTGTACTATCTTCAACCGCAGACATCACAGCAGTTACTGCTGGAGACGGTTTGTCGGGTGGTGGTTCATCGGGTGGTGTTGCACTTGCATTAGACCTAAACGAATTAACCGCAGCTGCTGTTGATGTTGCAAACGATAGTATTGCAATTATAGATGCTGGAGATAGTTCAAGTAAGAAAGAAAGTATTGCAGATTTAGCTACAGGAATGGCAGGAACAGGTATTTCTGCTACAAATGGTGTCCTTGCTACAAACTCTTTATCACACTTTGACACTGGTGATTTATCAGAAAGTGGAAACCTCTATTATACAGATACAAGAGCAAGAGCTGCTATTTCAGTATCGGGTGACCTTGCATACAACAGTTCAACAGGTGTTATCTCATTTACAAATGACGCTGGTGATATAGAATCAGTAGTTGCTGGAGACGGTCTATCAGGCGGTGGTACAAGTGGTGACGTTACTTTAAGTTTAGACGCATCAGTTGCTGGTGACGGTCTTGCACATTCAAGTGGTGTTCTATCAGTCGGAGTAGACGATAGTTCAATCGAAACAAATTCAGACGCATTAAGAGTTAAAGCGGGTGGTATTACTAATGCCATGTTAGCGGGTTCAATCGCAAACTCTAACCTTGCAAACAGTTCAATAACAGTAAACTCAAATGCAGTATCACTAGGTGGTTCAGTCACTTTAGATACTGATGATGTCGGAGAGGGTTCAACTAATCAATATCATACAACAGAAAGAGTTCAAGACGTAGTCGGTGCATTCGTAAGTGGAAGTGGTTCAACAACAGTAACCTACGATGACGCAGCTGGAACTATGGTAATTTCTTCAACTGGTAAAACTACAGAAGAAATTCAAGATATCGTTGGTGGAATGGTTACAGGTAATACCGAAAGTGGTATTACAGTCGCATACGAAGACGGTGACGGAACAATAGACTTTACAGTCGGAACACTTAACCAAGATACAACTGGTTCCGCAGCTACTTTAACAACTCCAAGAACAATCGGTGGAGTATCTTTTGACGGTTCCGCAAATATTAACTTGCCAGGTGTTAACACTACTGGTAATCAAAGCACTACGGGAAATGCAGCTACAGCTACAGCATTAGCAAATCCAAGAACAATCAATGGTGTATCATTTGATGGTAGTGCAAACATAACAACCTTAACAGCAGGAACAGGTGTTGGAGTTTCGGGAACAGAAGTCTCAATCGGACAGGCAGTAGAAACTTCAAGTAATGTTCAGTTTGCAGACTTAGTTCTTTCAGGCAACTTAACAGTTAATGGTTCAACAGTAACTAACTCTTCAACAAATACAACAATCGAAGATGGATTGATTGAATTGGGAACAGGAACAACTGGAACCCCAGCAAACGATACAGGTTTTGTTATCGAAAGGGGTGACCTTGCAAATGCATTTATGGGATTTGATGAAAGTGCAGATAAATTTGTTGTAGGTACAGGAACATTTACAGGTGCAAGTACAGGTAATTTAACAATCACTACAGGAACTTTGGTTGCAAATATTGAAGGTAACGTAACTGGTAACGTAACTGGTACAACTTCAAGTATTTCAAATCACGACACAGACGCCTTATCAGAAGGTTCAAGTAATCTTTATCACACAACTGCAAGAGCAAGAGGTGCTGTATCAGTAACAGACGCTGGTGGTGACGGAAGTCTTGCATACAACAGTGGTACTGGTGTAATTACATATACTGGCCCAAGTGCATCAGAAGTAAGAGCTCATTTAAGTGCTGGAACTGGTGTAACATATAGTGGTGGTGCAATTAGTATCGGACAGGCAGTTTCAACTACAAGTAACGTAACTTTTGGAACTCTAGGAAGTGGTGCACACACAATTACAAACGCAACTAACTCTGGCGGAACTGCAAGGAATGTATATCAATCAACTTCTGCCCCAAGTGGTGGAGACGGTGCGGTTGGTGACTTATGGATTTTATACTCTTAATTGAGTAATACAGGATAATATAATATGGCTTCAGGCTCACAGAAGGTTAAGACACCTACAGGCTGGAACGCAACACAAGGTGCGTGGGTAAAGACGCCTGACGGTTGGAGAGCAGTAGAACAAATTTATGTTAAAACGCCTGACGGGTGGAATAACGCTAGTGGACAGGAGTCTGTAAGACAACCCGCTAGAAGACCAGCAACAGGTCAACTTCAAGCACAGAGACCCGCTACTGGGACTCAACCTGCTAGAAGACCCGCTACTGGACAATTACAAGCACAAAGACCAGCGACAGGTAGACTGCAAGCACAAAGACCCGCTACTGGACAAACACCTTATCCTGCTAACGCACAAGCGCCTTATCCCGCTAATGCACGTGGAAGATATCCCGCTAACGCACAATCACCTTTTACATATCAGGCAAGTGCACGTGGAAGATATCCCGCTAACGCACAGAGTCCATTTACGTATCCTGCTAACGCACAAGCGCCTTATCCCGCTAACGCACGTGGAAGATATCCAGCAAATGCTCAACAGCCAGGCACATATCCTGCTAACGCACGTGGAAGATATCCAGCAAATGGTCAACAGCCAGGCACATATCCTGCTAACGCAAGAGGGCCAGGCACATATCCTGCTAACGCACAAGCACCATTTACGTATCAAGCAAGTTATAGATTCCCGTTTACATATAGAGCAAGATATCCATTTACGTATCAAGCGCCTTCAACTTATCAAGCGCCTACGACTTATCAAGCGCCTACAACTTATCAAGCGCCTACGAGATTCCCGTTTACATATCAAGCGCCTACAACTTATCAAGCGCCTGCAAGACAACCTAACCGTACTCCGTTTACGTATCCTGCTAACGCACAAGCACCATTCCAAGATATTAAAACGGGACAACCTAACAGATTGCCTTTTACATATCAAGCGTCCGCTAGGGCTAGCGCACAGAGTCCGTTTACATATCCTGCTAATACAACGTATCCAGCGAATGCTCGTGGTAATACAACGTATCCTGCTAATACAACGTATCCAGCTAATACAACGTACCCAGCTAATTTCACGTATCCAGCAAATGCACGTGGAAGATATCCTGCTAACGCAAGAGGGCCAGGCACATATCCAGCAAATGCAAGACAACCTAGTACGTATCAAGCAGCTTATAGATTCCCGTTTACGTATCAAGCGCCTTATAGAACACCGTTTACATATCAAGCGAGATATCCATTCACATATCAAACGCCTTATAGAACACCGTTTACGTATCAAGCAAGATATCCGTTCACATATCAAGCAAGACAACCTAGTACGTATCAAGCACCTGCTAGACAACCTAGTACGTATCAAGCAAGGTATCCGTTTACGTATCCTGCTGATGCGAGACAACCTAGTACATATCAAGCGAGATATCCATTCACATATCAAGCAAGACAACCTAGTACGTATCAGGCACAACAACCTTATCCGTATCAACAAAACTATCAGAACCCGTACCCGTTCCAGCAAAACTATCAGAACCCGTACCCGTTCCAACAGAACTACCAGTTCCCGTACCCGTTCCAGCAGAACTATCAAAACCCTTATCCGTATCAGCAGAACTATCAAACTGCCGTGGATAGATGGGACGGTGTACTACAACAACAGTGGCCAGCAACACCTATTTCTTAGTCACTAAATACTAGAACAAACTTCTAGTGAATACATTATGGAAAATATTGAAAAGACTTTAGACTTTAAGCCCATCCGACTTGACTGGACATCAGAGAATGTTCGGGAACAAATTTTCTATAAAGGGGGTCACCATATTGGTGGTATCAATGTCAATGCTGATGGAACTTTCGATAAAGAATGCCAGACCTATCAACAAATTAAATACCTTCTTAATAATCATTTTTGTCCCGATGTAAAATTGGTTACTTGGGGAGATATTAAAAAATCTAAATTTATTGAATTAAATAATTTTGGTTTAGATTATCAAGCTACTAGTTATCTAAAACTTATTCACGAAAATCATACTGGTGGTATGAATATGGGAATAATGAATACCAAAACCGATAAGGTTTGGGGTGGTAAAAGTAGTTTAGACACTTCAGCATTTTATCACGGTTGTAAAGGACATTGGTTATTGCATGATATTCAAAAAAATGGTTTGAACCAACCTATACAATGCGGTCTTATGAAACAAGCAAATAGAGAAATGTATAATACTCACGTTCACCCAGGCTCGGTAAGACAGGGGGTCTTTGGGGCTACAGATAATGAAGATATGGAAATTATTGTTTGGGACGCATATAACGCCTTTGACTGGATTGAACCAATGAACGTTGACGAATGGATTTCTGTTTTTACTCGTCCACAATTTAATGGAGAAGTACCTACACAAATTCATGCGACATACTCATATTTAAATATTGAATTACAGGTTAGCGGTGCACATAATTCAGTAACTGGAAAAGATGACATAGAATATAATTGGAGAAACGAAGTTAAAAATTTCTCTAAAAGAGTATCTAAACTTTTTAATGGCAAACCCTTAACAGTGTACATTGGATATGATTCTAGACATCAAGGAATAGAAGAAGTTCAAATAAAATCTCACATGACTGCTTTTAAAAGGTCGGTTAGAGAGGATAATGAAAGATTTGACCCCGAATTTAAACTCCTTGACACTAGTAAAATAGAAGAGTATACTAGAGAGTATGCAAATCAATCAACTGAGTTTACATACAGTAGATTCTTAATTCCATACTTAGAAAACTACGAAGGTTTCAGTATGTTTATAGATAATGATTTTATATGGGAAAAACCTTTTTGGGAAATGTTTTATTTTTTACACCCCGACAATGCTGTTGCGTGTGTTCAATACGACTACGAATTAGAAAAAATGTCTAAGACTAAAATGGGCGGTGAAGAGAATGTTATGTATCCAAAAAAACTTTGGTCAAGTCTTATGTTCTTCAATAATTCACATGAAGATTGTAAGAAGTTAACCCCCGAAGTTATTAATACCGCAACAGGACAATACTTACACCAGTTTGAATGGACAGACGCTATTGATAGAATACCCGATAAGTATATTCTAACAGAGGGAATGTCTGATGATGAAAAAAGATATCACGCAGTACACTATACTAGGGGTGGCCCATGGATAGCAGATATGGATTGTAGTGACATTAAACATTTAAATGTGTATGAAAAACACTACAATAAATAAAAGAGAGGAAATATATTATGAATGCATTAGTTTTTACCGAAGATAATAATCTTCACATAACCAAACCAAACGGTTTAAGATATCAATTTGAAAACGTAGACAAACCAAATTTAGGTTTTGATTTTGACGTTATTGTTTATGATAACGAAGAGTTTAAAATTGAGAAATATGATGATGAAATGCCTTTTGATGAACAGGAAAGAAAACCGCTTACTGAAACAGAAAGAAACGCTATCGAAACATATATTGAAAATTCTGAACCACCACCAAATACAAGTTTAAACAATCAACATATTGATGAACTTGCTCGAACTGTATATGAATATCTAGAACAACAAGCACAACAATACCAATTTCGTGAATTTTTTGAATGTGTTTATGCTGGGAGAGAAGGTTCTAATCACCCGTTTAGGTCAGACGCAAGAGTTGTAATGGAGTATGCCGATTCTTTAAATATTATTCAATGTCAAATTCAAGACGAAATAATTGCGACAAGAGAAGACCATTTACGTGAAATGGAATATTACAAAAATCAATTGCCAGAACCAATTAGTCCAGTTATATCTCAGTAACGATGGATTTTGTCTATCACAACGAACCTTTTAAACTAACGAAAGATATCTTTCCGTTTGGTAAGACTGTTCATGTGGTTGATAATTATCTTTCGCCAGAACTTCATCAATTTTGGGATAGAAAAATTGTAGGTTCTAATATTTGGTCTAAAACAAATCAAGTTGGTTCATCAAGTAAAACAGGTTTACCGCACCATAGTTTTTGGGGTGGAACTTTCTTTACAGGCATGCATCATGACCATGACCATAAAGATATACCAAAAAATATTCTAATATCGGATACATATTTTGCAGAGTTTTTTAATAGAAAATGTGAAACAGACTTTGGCTTTAAGTGGATTAACTTTGATTACATGGGATTGAATTCTCAGACTCAAGGTCTTGACGGTACAAATCATTGTGATTGCGATGACCACTTTGATTGGAACCTATCATTTCTATGGTACACCAATACATTTTGGAACCCTAACTGGGGTGGTGATTTACGATTTTATGACTTTAATGAAGGTGGTGGTGTTGGCGATAATATGGATAAGTTTGAAGTAGGTAGAGTTGAATTTAAACCAAATAGACTTTTATTATTTGACGGTAGAATACCGCATGGTGCTGAAGCACCAAAACCTTCAGCAAGATATATAGACAGAAGGTCTGTAGTATTAAGAGGTTCAGAAATACAACTTTTTGACCACAATAAACATAGAGAAGTTATCCCTAGAAAAAAATTATATAATAGACATTGGGTAATAAAGAACGGATATGCCAACAATAGAATTTAACACATACGCACATAACGCCTATGAAAACTTTAGGCCAATTCCAGCGAGCAAAATGATGCCCGATTGGTGGAAAAGGTCAAAAATACATATTGTAGAAGGCGGTCAGCCTGGAATATCATTAAGGTCATGTCCAGCGATGCATGATTGGTTAGCAACAGGATATTATGTTGTCGCTAATAGAGATATACAATGTATCTATGAAGAGAATGAAAGTGGGGGTGTTTGGTTTACATATACACCAGCTACCGAAGAAGACCCACAACCTCAATCTTCACCTAGTCATCATAAGTCACAAATAATGGGCGATAACTTTTCATTCCACAGGTCAGACGGTGTCGAAAAAGGATATGACGCATTTAAATTTAGAGTTCCTTGGTATGTTACAACTCCGCCTGGCTATTCAGCTTTATATCTAGACCCCTTTTTACATCAGAATAAATACTTTAGAACATGGCAAGGTCTTATGGATACCGACATGTTTAATACTACAACGGACAACGGGCAGATAATTATGTACCCAACAGTTGACAAAAGTTTTACTATAAAAAAAGATACACCAGTAGTTCAAATTATTCCGTATAGAAGAGAACAGTGGGTTGCGTCTTATGGGTTGAAAGACCCAACCAATAATTTTAAAGAAGATAGTAGTAAAACCAGTGCTTACGGTAAACCAAGTATAGCAGCTCTCTGTAGAGAAGAGGGTGACGCTGACTCAGACGACAACCAAATCCCTGGCGGATTTTATAGGAAATATATGTGGACAAATAAAAACAAAGACTTTAAAGACGCACCAAAAGAAGAGTGCCCATTTGACCCTAAAACAGGTGAAATGAAAAAAGACTTTAAAGAAAAACAACAAGACTTTAATGATAAACAACGAGAGTTAACAGATTTAAACTGGGACGGTTCAGAGTCGAAAAAAATAGACAGAGATTAATTATGAGTGTTAGATTATTATTTCCAACTTACATATTTGAAAGAAATTTTCTAGACCCTAATCTAGATGAAGACCAAGGATATGATTTGGAATACAACCAAATGCTGGTTGACGAAATAGACGCAATGCGTCAGCGTGACCCTGTAGGTAGAAGTGTATCTAATGCAACTGCAAACAATACAGAGTTAGGTCAAGGTAGATGTGGTTGGCAGTCTAAAGACGGTTGTGAGTCTAGTCCAGTTTTTCAAAAATGTATGAATCGTATCTCACGCATGTTCAGTGATGAAGTATTACCCTTTTTTGGAGTACCACCCGTAAGTTTTAAAATGCAAGCAGGGAATTCTTGGGCAAATATAAATGAAAGAGGTTCTTGGAACAGACCACATTTACATAATGGTTGTTGGTTTTCGGGTGTCCTTTATATTAAAGCAGACGGAGACGAAGGTAACTTTGAAGCAATAGATTGTATGCCTAAAGTGGTATCTAACTTTCCTGGCCACCAAAGAATGTCACCTGTCTTTTCTTTAGCACCTAGAGTTGGGGATATACGATTGTTTCCAAGTGGTCTTATGCATATGGTTGAGCCCAACTACACTGATAAAGAACGGTATAGCATATCCTTTAATATGGACATGCAAGATTTACTACTTGGTCATAATGGTGGTGGTGCATTTGGACAGGACTTTAGTGACCCCGAATATAATCGAAATGAATTCTTGTTTGATTTAGATGAGAGGGGTAACCCAATAAGATAATTCCATAAATAGAATTATGGAAAACGAACTCATAGCAATCGATGCTCATATCATATGGAACATCATACTCACTTTTGTACTAGCACCGCTTGGGTTTTTAGTACGTTCTGTATTGTCTGAACAGAAAAGATTAGATATTCTTATCAACAAAACACGTGAAGAGGTTGCTAAAGACTACGTAACACGTGAACAATTGTCTAAAGAGCTAGAACGATTGATAGACACTTTAGACCGAATTGATAATAAAATAGACAATCTACAAAGTAAAACATACTTCCAACAATAATTCTTATAAATAGTAGTATTAAAGGAAAATACTACTATGGCCGCACCAAATTCTAAAGACACATTTAAACAGTATATTAAGCGAGCTCTTGGAGCGCCAGTTATAGAAATCAATATTGATGATGACCAACTGGACGATAGAGTAGATGAAGCATTACAATACTTCCGTGAGTATCATTATGACGGTAGTATCAAAACATATCTAAAACACCAATTG
>Ga0163179_10001598_pt1 | contig 15932 bp, 9 predicted proteins | sample AtlANTMetagenome_FD_109643 | JGI IMG/M metagenome (GOLD analysis project Ga0163179, IMG submission 109643) | Marine eukaryotic phytoplankton communities from the Atlantic Ocean - Atlantic ANT 2 Metagenome | ecosystem: Environmental > Aquatic > Marine > Oceanic | place: North Atlantic Ocean... | reverse complement strand
TCGACGGTGTAGCCTTCATCGTGGATGACGGTTTCACTTTCCCAGCGGCCGTCCCAAGATCTGGAGACACCTCTACCTGACTGCCCGGCCAACTGTATGCCGTCTATTTGAACGCCGTGCGCGTTGACTTCGAAGAACCAAGCCCTTTGTCCTACACCGTAAGGATCGATGAGTACGCCCACGCGCGCGTCGTATTCTCGATTGTCTCGGCGCCCGATGCTGATGTTCATTTTGTGGGGTTCGGGGTCTTTGGCGTCGAAGTGCAGGTACAGCGCCTCGCTGTCTGCGAAGAGTTTTGCGGTGGTTTCAAATGACGGCGTGGTCCCAGGAACAGGGGCGTTATTTACCCATTCCGTCACGACCATCGCTTGATCCCATACGGGCTCATTCGCGACGCCGTCTATCGCAAGGTCTGCTTGCGGGACGAGAGGTAGCGCCAGGAGCAGTGGAATCGTCATGCTGCGAACGGTATCGCGTCCTTGAATGTCGTGCCGCTGACCTTTGGCTTTCTTGGGTGGGTTAGGGACTTTGGATTGATGTGGGGATTGTCGACAATGAAGGTTCTGCTACGAAGATTTCAGTTTGTTGTTTTTTCGCTGTTTCTTGTGGGCTGTGGTGACTTTGAAGCGGAGCCTGTTTCTCGCGAAGCAGGACCGCTCAGTGTTGGAGTGGCCGAAGACTTTCTCTCGTTGCCTGTGGGCTCGCCGCTCGGTGGCTATACCGGGCGTTGGGACGCTTGGGGGAACGCTGGTGAGGTAGATAAGCGGGCGAGTGATTATCGCTATGACTTCAATCCTTCAGCGGGCATACAGACGCGCATTCCTGTGAAGGCGTTTTGGTTTGATAATGGGCAAGAACATCTTGTGATCTTGAAGGTCGACCTGATCTACAGTTTTGATGGCTTGGTCAGCGAACTTGAAAAGCGTCTTGAAGACGCCACTGGCGAAGACCTTGTCGGCCGTGTGGTCGTAACGACGAACCACTCTCACAACTCTTACGGCACGTTCAGCAACCAAGAGGCATTTTATCTGGGCGGAGACCGCTTCAATGTCGAGAACTTCTTCCGGATGACCGCGACAGTAGAAGAGGTCGCCCTTCAGGCTTACACAGATCGCGAGCCAGCCAATGTTGGTGTCGGCTTTGATATGGACTGGGACCCGGAAGATCTGGTCTATCGAGATCGACGCAGCGAGAACGACGAAACCCAGTTCTTCGAAGACCTGCCTGCAGGTCCCTATAAGGATCCGTTGCTTTGGATGATGCGGATCGATGATTTGCAGGGCGCTCCGATGGGCGTGCTCTATGGGTTTGGCATCCACGGCACCGTACTTGGAGAAGACAACGCGATGATCTCCGTGGACGCGCCTGGATACACTGAGATCGTCTTCCAAGAACGTTTCGACAGCCCGGTGGTCGTCGCGCACCTTCAGGCCGGCGCTGGGGACACATCGCCTTCGGGGAGTCAGTCTGGTTTCGCGCGTCTAGAGTCCATCGGCGAGTACGCCGTTGATTCGCTTTATGCCTTGTGGGAGACCGTTCCCACCGGGTCAGATCCGGTCGAGATGGAGACCAATAGTCATGCGCTCCATCAATCCACCGAAATTATCAAGGCCACACGTAACGATACCGTCGATTGGTACTACCTACCGTACGACGAGGACTATGTTGCTGATGGGATCGTCTACAACGATGACGGGTCTGTCTCCTCTCCCGTTGATGAATTCAATACGTGGTCAGGCACTGCCTTTTGCGGGGGTGGCGATCCGTATATTCCCGGTCTGGGCCTCGGTACGGACGTGTATCCGTACGCGAGCTGTACGCATGTCGAATCGATAGTCCCCGTGATTGAGTCGTTGTTTGGGCTGGACTACACGCCGGGGGATACCGACGGAGATGGGATTACGGATTCGCCGTTGCCGCACACGCAGCGTGCGATGATGGTAGCGAGTCTGATTGGTCCGCTCCCAATGCGATTAGATGACGGTTCGGAGGTCACCGACGACTTCTTCATCGGCTTTTTCCCTGGTGAGCCTGTCGCTGTTTTCGTTGAGATGTGGCGTCGACGAGTAGCCGATGAGCTCGGCTTCGAGCGGTCTGCTTTGGTGGGCTACGCGCAAGATCATGAAGGCTATCTCATGACTGCTGAAGACTGGCTCGATGGGGGGTATGAGCCCTTCATCAGTTTCTGGGGCCCTCTTCTAGGCGACTACATGCTGGATACATTTGTTCGAATGAGCGAGGGTCTGCTGACCTCGACGCTGGACGAAGATGATCCGTTCGGTATTTTTGGACCGACGGACTACGAAGAATGGACCATTGAGTCGCATACCGTTGATCTGACACCAGATGCTGGGACGCTTTTAGAAGAGTCTCCAGAGTATCTGTATACGCCACTGCTCTCAGAAGACGAGTTGGATGATGGCGTCGTCCCGGATCTGGTGATCCCAGAGACGGTGGAGCGTGTGGGGGGAATGGTTCAGATCGCTTGGAAGGGTGGAGATCCGGCCGTGGACTTGCCCCGTGTCGAACTCGAACGTGAAGATGACGGAGTGTGGAGTCCGGTACTGACCGAGGCGGGCCGTGTGGTCTCTGACGATTTTGGTGACATCTTGCTCGCGCACACTCCCGACCCGCTCTACCCAGCGAACGCTGACCAAACGCACTACTGGTGGGCAGGTTGGCAGGTTGTAGGGCATGTGGCGGATCGTGCGGGTCTGCCGGCGGGTAACTACCGCCTTCATGTCTATGGCCAGCGTGCACTTGGTGGTGAGAATTGGCCCTTCGAAGTTGAGGCGTATGATTTCGCAACCGATTCGTTTGAGGTCGTGGCTTCGGAATTGAGCGTCGAGGTTTCAGAGTTAGGAGATCTTATCGTCGCCCTCACGTCGCACGAGCGCGGGTTTCGGTTCGTTCACCAAGAAGGGAATGCGCAGGGGTCAAACCCGCTCGAAGACAACGAAGCGACAGTGGTTTGGACCTACGCGTCCTCAGATTCTGTAGAAGAAACGCTCGCTGGAACTGCGAGCGGCAACGCCTCCATCTTCGAGGCCGTGGTGCCTGAAGACGCAATTTCGGTGACCGTCACGGATGTTTACGGTAACGTCGGAAGCCTGGAACTTGGTGGGTAAACGGAGCCGTTCTGAAAAAGTTCATAGCCATTGCGGGAAATATGGGTGCGGGAAAGACCTCTATGGTCGAGTTCCTACACGAACACTATGGCTTTGAACCGGTCTATGAGCCGTACATGGACAACCCGTATTTGGACGACTTTTACGCGGATATGAAGTCCTGGGCGTTTCACTCGCAGTTGTACTTCCTGACCCATAAATTTCGGCTTCATCTTGGCCTGAACACGGCACCAGGCACCGTCGTGCAAGATCGTTCCATCTACGAAGACGCTGAGATCTTCGCGACGAACCTAGCGCGAGGCCGTTTTATCAATAAGCGTGATTTTCAGACCTACATGTCGCTTTATGACTCGATGCGACAAACCCTACAGCCCCCGGACTTGATGATCTACTTACGGTGTTCAACCCGGGCGATACGAAAACGCATTCGTTCAAGAGGTAGAGAAAGTGAACAAGCGATCCCAGCAAGCTACATTCGTAGGCTCAATGGGCTTTACGAAGGTTGGATCGAACGCTACGACCTTTCTCCCGTACTTATCTGGCAAAGCGATAAGATGGACTACATGACCGACCTGGTAGACCGCATTGAGTTTCAGAAAGCGATAGAAAGGTTTCTGTGAGGAGAAGAGCGCAGATGTGCCTTTGGGTCGATTCTATGGTGTGTTCGCTACGCGTCGCTGTCGCCGTGGTGTTCGTGCAATTGCTTTTGGTGTCGCCTGCTTCGGCCAGCACACCAGTAGCGGTACTCGATTTTGACGCCTACGGCGCCGGTTGGGATGATGCACAACTCGTCGCGCAAGGCCTACGGGACGGGTTTTTGGAAGACGGTCGTTTTGACCCCATCGCCAGCTATGAAATCGCCGAGCGGTTGGCTGCTGGGCATGAAGATGCGTTGCGGCGTGCAAGGCAGATGTTGACCGACGCGAGACGTCAGTTGGACGCTGGAAAGAACACAGAAGCGTTGAGAATGCTTTCTGAAGTGTTGTCCCTCCATGAGCTCGCCGGTTCGCGTTTTGGTCGGCGATCTGAGCTCGCGGACGCCCATTATTACCTCGCTGTTGGGCTCCAAAAATCGGGGCGGAGCACGGACGCTATTCAGCATCTGGTCGAAGTGTTGTATTTGTACCCGGGTTACGACGCGACGCGTGCACGTGCGCCAAGTGGTTCGATCAAGACGCTATTTGGTCGCGCGCGCACTCAACTCACCAGCGACCCGCCGAGAACACTTCCCCCTGACGAGATACAGCGAGTTGCCGATCGCTTGGGCGTGGCCTTTGTGGTCGCCGGTTGGATCGACGCATCAAATCGGGCGACAGTTCGTCTGTACGGGCAGAACAAGGTGTTGGCCGAAGAAGGCCTCTCGGTAGGCTCGCCGATCGCCGAGCCAGGAGACGTTGTCTACGCAGATTTTGCGGCGAGCTTGTCTGTGACCTTGGAGTCTTATGCAAGCCAGTTGGGGCTTTCGGGACCATCACCCTTCGAACAGGAATCCAAAGCGATTTCGGGCGATGCGCCACTTGCTTTCGACGAATTGCCGACGATCGACGCGGAAGCGGAAGAGATTCCAGAAGAGTCGACAGAAGAAGCATCGACTTCTCGGAAGGCGCGTAAAACGCGCGTTCGTAAAACACGTGTCCGCACCTCAAAATCTAAGAAAAAGGTCAAAGTCCGCGGGGCCGGTGGTGCCGTTCGGTACGATCGTCCATTGACGCAGCGTTGGTGGTTTTGGACCGCGAGCGCCGTCGTTGTTGGGGGCGGTGGATATTATCTTTACACCGTTCTTTCGGACCCTCTCGAGGAGCCCGAAGATGGGGTGGACGAGGGCGCCTTCGACCTTTCTGTGGACACGTCGGGCTTGGACGGAGCGTCGAAATGACGATGTATTCGTCCTGTAGGTGCTTGACTGTGGCACCTCCACATGCCTTGATCGACGGCCGGAGGCTGACGTCATGACCCGCCAATCGGCCAAATCACTGTTCCAATTCGTTCTGGTTGGGGCGTTGGTCACTGGGTGCGCCGCAGCGCGGGGCAATTATTATATTTTTGATGCGAATGATGTCTTGATGAAGGCCGAGGCCGCGGGAGCTTCTGAAGCCATTTATGAATGGACGATGGCGACCGAGTTTTTGATGAAGGCGCGCGAAGAGGCCGGCTACTCAGACTACGAATATGCCGAAACCCTAGCGCGCGAGTCGATTGACTGGGCGCGCAGGGCGCAAGAGGTCGTGGAGACTGGGATCACCGGTCGCGAAAAAGATATCGAGCAAATGGTCGATGATGCGGTTGATGATGTTCCAGAGGAACTCGAGGACGCCTATGTCCCCGAAGACGCGTCTGAAAACGATATTACGATCGATGAGTATGAAGATATCGACGAGATGATCGACTTCTTGGAAGAGGACGAGTAGTGCGTCAAAACCTTCAGCGTCTCGTTTCGTACTTCGCGCTGTTTTGCGGCGCGTTCGTGTTGTCGGCGTGCGCCGATTTGAGCTCGTTGCACCGAGATCACAAAGCGCTGACAGAGTTGGTCACGACGCTAGAGCGCGACAAGTACGCTCAGAAATGTGCCCCGAAAGAATTCGCGCTCGCCCAAGCCCACCGGCGATTTGCTGAAGTCGAGTTTAAGGAAGGAGATGCGCGTCGCGGTTTCGATCACGTCGTGATCGCTCGCGAGAATGCGCGGCGCGCGTACGCTGCTGCTGAAGCGTGTCGGCCTCGAGATGCTGATGGTGACGGAATCGTGGATGGTCGCGACAAGTGTCCCAAACAGAAAGAAGATTTCGATGGCTATCAAGACGAAGACGGTTGCCCAGAGGGCGATCCACCTCCGGTCAACAATGACGCTGATGGGGACGGGATCGTAAACTCCGATGATGCCTGTCCAGATATCCCGGAAGATCTGGACGGATTCAAGGACAGCGATGGTTGCCCTGATCTGGACAATGACGGTGACGGGATTGTCGATACTGCTGACCGTTGCCCGATGCAGCCTGAGACCTTCAACGGTGTGCAGGATGAGGATGGTTGTCCGGAACAAGATGGCGACGGGGACGGGGTGATCGACAATATGGATCGCTGTCCGTCAGAGCCGGAGAACTACAACCAGTACATGGATGAAGATGGCTGTCCCGATCAAAAACCGCAGCTCATTGAGATCACGAAGAAGCAGATTGTCATCAAAGAACGCATTGAGTTCGAAACTGCGAAATCTGTCATTCGACGCGTAAGCTTCCCAGTACTTGATGATGTCGTTCAAGCGCTCAAGGACTACCCGGATCTTCAGGTCCGAATCGAAGGCCACACCGACAATGTGGGCAATGACGACTACAACTTGCGTCTGTCGCAGACTCGCGCGGATTCGGTACACGACTACATCGTAGGCAAAGGGATTTCTCGCAGCCGTCTGACGACAAAGGGCTACGGTGAAACGCGCCCCATCGACACCAACATGACGCCGCAGGGTAAGCAGAAGAACCGCCGGGTCGAGTTCCACATCCTGCCTAACGAATAGGCAGGGCACTTCGTTAGGCGCCGTTTAGCTGCGTTTATTGAACCCCATCGGTCGCCAGACTGGTTGACAGCGATTGGGCGACCTGACCCGTGCCGTCGTAAATCGGCGTGAGCAAGGTGTAGAGCAGGGCCATCACCGCGATACTGACGACGGAGATGGTGATCATGTATTCGAGGGTGGTCTGTCCGTTTCTCATTACGGGATCCCCCGGTGCACGAGAGAGTGTAAACGGAGAATGGCACTCACCGCAATAGGCGCACTACCAACCCTGAAGTTTGGCGAGCAGCTTCTGCATAATCTCGGTGGTGCCTCCACCGATTGTGATGAGCCGTGTGTCACGGAAGGCGCGCGTGATGTCGTACTCTTCGATATATCCATAGCCACCGTACATCTGCTGACAGTCGTAGACCACTTTCTGAGCAAGCTCGCCAGCGTGCAGTTTCGCCATCGTCACCCAGCGGGCGATTTCTAGCGGGTCTTCGCTGGTGTTGATTACCTCAGTGGCGCGGTATGTCAGCGCGCGAGCTGCTTCCAGCGACGCTGTGTGTTCAGCCATTCGATATTTCCAAAGCTGCATGCTCATGATCGGTCGGCCGAAGGCTTCTCGTTCTTTGCCGTACTTGATCGCGGACTTCATCTGAATGTCCATTCCGGCAGTCGCCATCAGAGCTGCGGTGAGGCGTTCCCCTTGGAAGTTCTGCATGATGTACAGAAAGCCCATGTTCTCATGTCCAAGGAGGTTTCGTTGAGGGATCCGACAGTCTTGGAAGTGGAGTTCGCAGGAGTCGACGGAGCGTGTGCCCAGTTTGTCGAGCTTACGCCCGACGGTGAAGCCTGGGGTGTCTGTCGGAAAGAGTACGAGTGAAATCCCGCCCATGCCTGGGTCGCCGGTGCGTACAGCCAACGTGATGAAATCCGCGAACGAACCGTTGGTGATGTAGGTCTTTTGACCGTTGATGATGTAATCAGACCCATCTTTTCGAGCGGTCGTCTGAATCGCGGCGACATCTGATCCACAGTTGGGTTCTGTTACGCCAAGCGCAGAAATTTTGTCACCAGCTATCACTGGCGCCAAGAATTCTTCTTTTTGTTCCGCGGTCCCGATCTCATCGATGATTGGGGTCGCCATATCGGTGTTCACCAGCAGCGACATCGCGACGCCGGAGTTGCGACAACGCATCAATTCTTCGATCCAGCAGGCTGAATACCACCAGTCTAAGCCCATGCCACCGTATTCGGGGTCGAATCGAATTCCAAACATCCCCAGTTCTGCGAGATCGCGAAAAATCTGCTTCGGAAAGCTTTGATTTGCGTCCCATTCCGCCGCGTGTGGCGCGAGTTCGCGCTCCACATAATCCCGTACGGTGCGGCGTAGTTGTTGGTGTTCTTCGGTCCATTCTGGCCAAGCCATTGCGTCTCCAAGGGGGCATCACGATCAGGTTTCTATTGACCGTCAACGCTGGGGGAAGTACCTACGGCGAAGCCGTGATGACGACTTCTATCTCATCTGACGGTGAAGAGAGGCGCGTAATGGCAATAGTCGCTTCGGTCGCCACGCTGGACCGCTACGTAGATCAAGAAATTGAGCTGCGGGGATGGGTTTTCAGTCGTCGCAAAGGTGGCAGAATTCTGTTTTTGCAGGTCCGTGATGGAACCGGAATCGTTCCGTGCATTGCAAATCGAGATAATTTTGAGCCGGAGGTCTTCGCGGAGTTGAAGGCGCTCGGTCAGGAATCGAGCTTGATTATTCGCGGCACGGTCTCGGCGGATGAACGTTCGCCTATAGGGGTAGAGCTTCACGTCACCTCGGTTCAAGTTTTGCAGAACGCTACCGACTACCCGATCACCAAGAAAGAACATGGGTCGCACTTCCTTCATGACCACCGACACCTGTGGTTCCGCAGTCGACGCCAGCAGGCCATCTTGAAGATCCGACATCTCGCAGTGCGGGCGTTTCGCGATTACTTCGACGACCGCGGCTATACGTTGATCGACAGCCCAGTCTTGACGCCAAACGCTTGTGAGGGGACCTCAACGCTTTTTGAGGTGCCATACTTCGGGCAATCGGCTTTTTTGACCCAGTCAGGCCAGCTTTACCAAGAGGCTGGTGCGATGGCTTTCGGTAAGACCTACTGCTTTGGACCTACCTTTCGGGCGGAAAAGAGTGCGACGCGGCGGCATCTGACCGAGTTTTGGATGCTCGAGCCCGAGGTGGCTTACGCGGACTTGGATGATGTCATGGACCTTTGCGAAGACTTCATGGTGGAGTGTGTCGCTTTTGTGTTGCGTGAAGGCCGCGAGCACCTGGAAGTGCTCGGTCGAGACATCTCAAAACTCGAGGCGGTTCAGAAGCCGTTTCCACGCATCACTTATGACGAGGCGTGCGCCATGTTGGAAGAGCTCGGAACGCCGGTCGACGCGGAAGATGACTTTGGCTCTCCTCATGAGACGGTGCTCACGCAGCAGTTCGATCGTCCGGTAATGGTGCATCGCTACCCGAGTGCGATCAAAGCGTTCTACATGAAGCAAGATCCGACCAACCCCCTTCGTGCGATGGGTGTAGATGTGCTCGCGCCCGAGGGCTACGGCGAGGTCATCGGCGGGGGACAGCGTGAAGATGATCTCGACGCGTTGCTCGGGCGTATCCATGATCACGGTCTGCCAGAAGAAGCGTTTTCTTGGTACCTCGATTTGAGGCGCTATGGCTCGTGCCCACACGGTGGCTTTGGTATCGGTCTGGAGCGGTTTGTGACGTGGGTTTGCGGTATCCATCACGTCCGTGAAACCATTCCGTTTCCGCGAACAATCGATCGGCTGAACCCGTGAGAGCGTCAGAGCTCGCGACGCTTGTAGGCGGCGTGCTTCACGGGTCCGATACGGACTTTGAAGGCGTTGTTCCGCTTTCAAAGTTGGGAGAAGGCCTCGCTGCATACGCGGATAGGACACCAGAGAGTGTTTCTGGCGGTGTGTTGATCGCGGCAGAACCGGTAACTGGCGCGCCGGCGACGGTCGTGGTTGGTGATCCAAAGCGTGCGTTTATCGTGTTGTTGAACCACCTCTTTCCAGAGCGACATGAGGTGACCGAGGGTGCTTACGTGCACCCCAGCGCCAATGTGGATGCAAGCGCTGTGCTCTACCCCACGGCCTATGTAGGGGCTGACGTCACTATCGGTGCGAACTCTGTCCTTTTTCCGGGCGCTGTGGTCCTGGCCGGAACGGTCGTGGGCGCGCGGTGTCGTATCGGGCCCGGGGCTGTCGTGGGGTTTGAGGGCTTCAGCTTGCACCGCCAAGCAGATGGGTACCTGCGCGTGCCACAGGTTGGGCGCGTGGTACTTCGCGACGGGGTGTGCATCGGTGCCAACAGCTGTGTCGATCGGGCCTTTTTAGAAGAGACCGTGATCGGTGCGGGCAGTCATCTCGACAATCTCGTACAAGTCGGCCACAATTGTGTCATCGGGGAAAATGTCGTCATAGCGGGTCAGGCGGGCCTTTCTGGTTCCGTTCGTCTTGGTGCTGATTCTGTGGTCGGCGGGCAGGTCGGTATTGCAGACCACGCAGATATTGGTGCGCGCACTCTGCTCGCTGCCCGAGCTGGCGTGGCAGGAGACCTGGAAGGTGGACAAGCGTACCTCGGTGCGCCGGCAGAACCCGCGCGTTTAGGCAAGAAAATTTGGATAGCGCTCCGCGAGCTTCCAGATCTTCTAAAGCGTGTGCGTCGCCTTGAACGTAGGCTTGATCGCGATGACCGGAGTGTTTCTTAAAGCCCCCCCCCGAATTCAGTGGCAACGAGTCTCCTTATTAGGTGTAAACTTGTTCCGATACGAATTCGCCTGCGACGTGCGGTACGTCGCGAGTTTTGGGGAGCTTTCCGATGCGCGGTATGTTGCTCGCTTGGGCCGGTATGGCCCTTATCTCTTGTAAAAGTGATCTTGAATGGGCCCCTCAGGCTCGGGGTGGTGAAGACCAAGTCGTTGCTGTAGGCGCGACTGTGGGATTCAACGGCATCGCGTCAGATGACGCAGATGGTGAGATCACCGACTATCGATGGACTTTGGTCTCTAGGCCGGAGTCTAGCATCGCTGCTGTGGTGGACAGCGAGTCTGTACAGCCCTCGATGCTCACAGATGTCGCTGGGACCTATGTGCTCAGCCTGGAGGTCGGTGACAATGCAGGGCTCTGGAGTGCGCCTGATGTGGTTGTTGTTACCGCCGTGACGCCAGATGAGCGCCCAGTGGCGGATTTGTTGGTCACTGGCGAGCTGGGCCAAGGTCTACCGCTTACCCTAGACGCTTCAACTTCTTATGATCCGGAAGGCGCAGCACTGACCTACGCCTTCGAATCTGTATTGGTACCCGATGGGTCCAACGCGCAGCTCGTTGTTGGGCTTGAGCCTACACTTGCCACCTTCGTTCCCGATGTCCAGGGCTACTACGTATTTGGACTTGTCGTAAATGACGGAATCAGCGATTCGGTCCGTACAGACCGCGGCGTATCCGTACAAGTCTTGGCCAACGCGCCGCCCACCGCGAACTGTGGAGGAACCTGGCACGTTGATGTGGGAGAGACAGCGGTTCTCGACGGTTCGGGAAGTTTCGACCCCGAGGGTTTGGACCTCTCTTATTCTTGGACATTGAACGCCCCCACGCAAAGTGCGGCTGCCTTGCAAGGCGCAGATTCGCCGACACCCTCTTTGACGCCAGATGTGAGCGGGACCTATGCCGCCACGCTTGTTGTCAACGACGGTCAGCTAGACAGTACCCCGTGTGAGCAATACGTCGCCGCGGGCACTGGCGTCACCAACCAGCCGCCAGTCGCCGATGCAGGACCCGATACGACGGCCAGTTTGGGTGAAAATGTCAGTTTGAATGGAAGCGCTTCGAGCGATCCCGATGGGGACAGCTTGGTGTTTTCCTGGGCGCTCGTCGGCCGACCGCTTGAGAGCTCAATCGGCGCCGGCGATCTTCAGGGTGCCAGTTCGCCTACCCCTTCATTTACGCCAGATGCGACCGGCGCGTTCGAGTTTGAGCTTTCGGTTAGCGACGGCATCGCGACAGACACCGACCGCGTCGTGATCGAGGTCATCAGCAACCAGGCCCCTGTCGCCGATGCAGGGCAAAACCAATCGGTATTTGTTGGAGAAACGGTGACCGTCGATGGGTCTGCTTCAAGCGATCCCGATGGCGATCCTCTGACCTACAGTTGGGCTTTGCTCTATACGCCGCTCGGTTCTGCGGCGAGTTTCGATGACAGCTCCTCTGTCACGGCGTCCTTCACCGCGGACTTTGTCGGCGAATATGGCGTCGCTTTGACGGTGTCTGATGGCTCCGCCTCTGACACGGACGAGATTGAAGTCTACGTTGTTGAGGTGGGCGGTGACCTTCCGCCGATCGCCGATGCTGGCGGAGATCAGGAAATCTCACTTACTGATACCGCTGTGCTCGATGGAAGCGCGTCATACGATCCAGAAGGCGGCGCGCTCACTTACGCTTGGTCTTTTGTGAGCCTTCCAGCCGGGAGCACGCTCGATGACAGCGGCCTCACCGGTAGTGCAGGATCAGTCGCTGGCTTTACGCCGGATGTCATTGGGACCTATGAAGTGCAATTGTCTGTGTCTGACGGGAGCACAACGACGACCGACACCGTGCGGATTTCTGTCACAGAAAGCACGACGCCCCCTGCAAACGAGCCTCCTGTCGCCGATGCGGGGACCAACCAGTCCCTTGATTTGGGCACTTCGGTCAACCTCGACGGAAGCGGATCCTACGATCCTGATGGCGATGCCCTCACCTACAACTGGTCTTTTGTGGCGCTGCCCGCGGGGAGTCTGCTCACCGCCGCCGATTTGAATGGTGTCTCTGCAGTAATGGCTGAATTCACGCCGGATGTACCGGGCCAATATCGGCTTGCGCTTACGGTCAGTGATGGGCTCGCGGGAGATACAGACGAAGTCATCATCAGCGTCGTCGAAAAGGGCGCGAACCAGCCGCCGGTCGCTGATGCGGGCGGATCTGTTTCCGGGACGACCGGGGTCGCTTCTACGATGGATGGGAGTGCTTCTTATGATCCCGAGGGCGAACCACTCACGTACGTCTGGACGTTCGCGAATGTACCGGGTGCAAGCGGGCTCGTTGATGAAGATATTCAGGGCGCTGACACCGCCACACCAACGTTTACTCCCGACGTAGAGGGCACTTATACCCTCGTGCTCACCGTCTCTGATGGCGTGCTCACCAACAGCGACACCGCGGATGTAGAGGTAAGCGGCGTGAATTCTGCGCCTGTCGCGGATGCGGGCGCTGATCTCGAACTCGAGGTCGCCAGCACTGCGGTGTTGGACGGCTCGGCGTCGTCTGACCCAGATGGTGACGTACTGACCTATGTTTGGTCCTTTGTTTCCGTACCGGAAGGGAGTGCGTTGACGGACGCTGACCTGACGGGAAGTGGCACCGACACCGCGCTATTTGTGCCAGATGTCGCCGGTGCTTACACGGTACAACTCACGGTTTCTGACGGGGTTGCGAGCGATTCGGATACCGTCGTCGTCACGGCCGAGGTTGCGAATACTGCACCGGTTGCGGACGCTGGGCCTGACCAGTCTGTTGTGGCGGGCGATGAAGTGGCCCTGGATGGGAGCGCTTCCTACGATCCTGAAGGCGATACGCTCACCTACACCTGGACGTTCGTTAGCGCTCCAAGCGCTTCCACGCTGACCGACGCCGATTTGCTGGATTCGGATACCGACGCGCCGTCATTCACGCCGGATGCAGCGGGTACCTATGAACTCCGTCTCACAGTATCTGACGGAACGTATACCGATTCGGACAGCGTAGATGTGGTCACGGTCGCTCCGAACACGCCGCCTGTCGCAGACGCTGGGCCTGACCAAACGGTTGAAGTTGGCGACACCGTTGATTTGGATGGAACAGGATCTTCCGACGCAGATGGAGACACGCTTACGTACAGTTGGACCTTTACAAGCGTCCCTGCGGATTCATCGCTCGGCGATGAGGACATCAATGACTCGACCGCCGATGCACCGAGTTTCGTGCCAGATGTCTCTGGGGACTACGTCCTGACCCTTACCGTTTCAGATGGGACGCTTGAAAGCGCGGCTTCCGTCACCATCACCGCGGAAGATTCGAGTACTGGGAATAATGCACCCGTCGCAGATGCGAGTACCGATCAGAGCGTCAACCTCGGCGATGTGGTGACGCTCGATGGCTCGAACTCCTACGACCCAGATGGGGACTTCCTTGTCTACGGTTGGCAGTTTCAATCGATCCCGGCCGATAGCGCGCTGACGGACTCAGACTGGGTCGATCAATACACGACCAACCCCTCTTTTACGCCTGATGTCGAAGGGGTGTATGTCATTACCCTCGGGGTGTCGGACGGAACGCTTTACGACGTCGACACGGTCACGATCACGGTTGAAGACACCGGCGAACCGGTAAACACCCCGCCTGTCGCTGACGCGGGACCCAATCAGTCTCTCAACCTTGGCGATCTGGCGTCGCTCGATGGATCAGCCTCGTCGGACGCTGATGGTGACTCGATTTCCTACAGCTGGGTGTTTGCGAGTCTCCCCGCGGATTCTGCGCTGACGGATGCAGGTCTTGCGGATGCTGAAACCGATAGCGCATCCTTCACCGCTGATGTGGTGGGCGTATATGTGTTGACGTTGACCGTGTCCGATGGCGTAGACACATCAAGCGCGAGTGTCACCATTGAAGTGACTGACGCGGGTGAGCCTACCAACACCGCGCCTGTTGCGGATGCTGGTTTGGATGATTCTGTCGTCTCTGGCGATTCAGTCAATCTTGATGGTTCGGGCTCTTCGGACGCTGACGGTGATGTGCTGACGTACAGTTGGACGTTCACCGTTGTCCCGAGTGGTTCGGCACTCACGGATACGGATATCGCAGACGCGGACACGGCATTTGCCTCGTTCACCACGGACGTCGAGGGCGACTACGTATTGACGCTCGAGGTGTCTGATGGTTTGGATTGGTCGACGGATAGCGTCACGATCACAGGTGTAGGCACACCCACGACCAACACCCCGCCTGTAGCCGACGCGGGTGCAGATCAAGACGTAGAACTCGGAGAAACGGTTCTCGTGGACGGTTCTGCTTCTTCAGATGCTGATGGCGACGCGTTGGTTTATGCCTGGACGCTCACATCGGTACCCGGTTCGTCCGCGCTGACAGAATCAGACATAAGTGGGCTGGACGCGGAGAACGCTTCGTTCACTCCGGATGTTGAAGGGACCTATGTTTTGTCGCTCACCGTATCCGACGGGCTGAGCACTGATGCCGATAGCGTGACGATAATCGTCACCGACATCGTCGTACCCAACACGCCTCCTGTCGCGGACGCCGGCCCCAACCAGTCGTTGAACTTGGGCGATGTCGCTGCACTTGATGGCTCGGGCTCTTCCGATGCGGACGGTGACGCGCTCACCTTTGCGTGGTCCTTCGCGAGTCTTCCGGCAGAGTCCGGCTTGACCAATGCAGATCTATCCGCCTCTAACACCGACTCCGCCGCGTTTACCGCGGATGTCGAGGGCACCTATGTGTTGACCTTGACGGTGTCCGATGGCTTGGATTCGGCTGAAGCCAGTGTGACCATCGAGGTCACAGATGGTACCGAGCCGCCGAATACCGCACCCGTCGCTGACGCTGGTGCCGACCAAACGGTCAGTGAAGGCGATACGGTCGCCCTCGATGGTTCCGGTTCTTCTGACGCTGACGGAGATGAACTGACCTACAGTTGGACGTTCACAAGCGTGCCAGCTGATTCGGCGTTGACCGACGCTGACCTTGTGGACGCAGACACGACGAACCCGTCGTTTACCACGGACGTAGCCGGCGACTATGTGCTCTCACTCGAAGTCTCCGATGGGTTGACGTGGTCTACGGATGACGTGACGGTCACGGCAGAAGGCGCGATCACCACCAACACGCCGCCTGTTGCTGACGCGGGCGCAGACCAAGATGTCGAGTTGGGCGATGTCGCTACACTTGATGGTTCGGGCTCTTCCGATGCGGATGGTGACGCGCTCACCTATGCGTGGACGCTGAACTCGGTTCCGACCTCTTCGGTGTTGACTGACGCGGATTTGAGCGGCATCGACACCGACACCGCGTCGTTTACCGCTGATGTGCAAGGCACCTATGCGCTCACGCTGACGGTTTCCGATGGCCTCGACAGTGCGACGGATACGGTCACAGTCACCGTTACTGATTCGACGACCAATCCAGAAAACACGCCTCCTGTCGCGGACGCAGGCC
>Ga0163179_10001597_pt1 | contig 15937 bp, 16 predicted proteins | sample AtlANTMetagenome_FD_109643 | JGI IMG/M metagenome (GOLD analysis project Ga0163179, IMG submission 109643) | Marine eukaryotic phytoplankton communities from the Atlantic Ocean - Atlantic ANT 2 Metagenome | ecosystem: Environmental > Aquatic > Marine > Oceanic | place: North Atlantic Ocean... | reverse complement strand
CCAAATTGCCGTGAATCGACAGCAGAGTGGTCTGTGCTGTCTGAAAGTAGCCGCATTGTGTGGTCAGAATGTACAGCGGCCACGCGCTTGAGAAGCCACCGAGAGGTTTCGAAAGGGTGTTGTGCGACTCGTAATTGGCCGACCGCCGCGCGATTAGATCTTATGGCGACCACCCCGTCGCCATCGAGAAACAGGGGTTCCATTGAGGCCCCCGATACAAGGAACCGTTTGACGATAGACGTCGGACGTCTTCGAGGAAAAATATTGGCCCCCTTAGAAGCTCATGCTTTGAGTAACTCGGCGGGAAACTTACCTAGAAATGAGGCTACTTAACATGCTGTCCAAATTTTTTGTTAACGCTGAACGCGCTCATGCCCACTGCGACCTGTACTGCGGCGTCTATGACCCGGCACAAGCGAAGATCGAAGCATTGAGCTGTAAAAAGACGATGGTGAAATACCACGAATCCTCCGACGAACATTTTCGTCAACGATGTGTGCTCGTAAAAGAGGAGCGAGCAGAAGAAACCAAACACCATTTGATGGTCCTATGGGCTGACTTCTTTACGCCAGCGCACTTTGAAGAATTCCCAGACCTCCATGCACAATTTTGGAGAGCAATTCATCAGGCTGGAGAAGTTAAGAAGTCGACTGACCCTGCAGTAGCTGATCAGCTGCTTGCGTATATAGACGAAATTGCTGAAGTCTTTTGGGCCACCCAAAAAGGTCAGGACATGGGTGTTTACTCGCCGCATTGAGATATTGGCGCGGTTTAAAAAGAAACGAGTCTGTGGATTTCGGTCCGAACCGCTTACGAGACTTAATTGTTGCCTAAGCGTGGGCTATCTGCTCTCTGACTGAGAGCAGATAGTGGCCTCTTCTCTAGTGGGCGCGTTGCGAGTTTGAGTTGGGTCATGTTGTATTAGGTTTTGGATGAACGAAATGGAAGGTGGGCGTCATGGCACGCGTAATTCAAAAAGGTAAGTACACATCTCAGGGCTGGCAGGGTGTTCTGGACACAAGTTTCGCAGCCCGAGAAGAAGCAGTGCGTGCAACGGTTGCGGCGTGGGGTGGAACGATCGAAGCTATGTATTTTAACTCGACCAATAGTGACTGGGATTGGATGATTATCGTCGATGGGGTTGACCCAAACATCCAAAGCAAGGCCCAAATCTTGGCTAGTGGTTCGTATGAATCGATAGTGGTGGAGCATGTAGTGACTGCTGCGGAAGCTGACGGCGCTGACGACTCGGTGCAACATAAAACTGCGTGAGACCGGTCTTAAGAAAAGGACTTTATTTGCAGTGCAAGGTGATCGTTGTTGCTTAACCGGGTGGGGCTAGGGGAGGGATCCCGATTTCCTAGCTGTTGGCGTCAGCTACTACGCCGTCGTCATGGAGCTTCCCAATTTCAGTGGTTGTCATTCCCAGGATTTCGAGCAGGATTTCGTCCGTGTGCTCCCCGAGTCGAGGCGAAACGGTTGGTTCTCCTCGGTCGATTTCAGAGAATGATAAAGGAGAACCCGGAGCGAGTACCCGTCCAACTCCCGGCTGATCGATGCGCCGAAACATAGGATTTTCAGCGGTAGCTCTGCGGTCCTCGTTGACCAGTTGGACGAAGGTTTGATAAGGACCCCAGCAGACGCCTTTAGCATCAAAGATTTCTGCTATTTCGTCTAGGTCGTGTGACTCTATAAACGGTGCCATAAACGATGCTATTGCGTCTCGGGCATCCCACCGGTCGCCTTCTCTGCTGAGGTCAACCCCGAGTGCATCTTCGATAGCTGGTAAGTGTTCAACGATGCTTGTTGCTTCAGCGAGACTCTGCCACTGACGTTTGCTGATTGCGACGACCATTATGCGTCTGTCATCTTTGGTAGCAAAATCTCTGCCGAATGCCCCGTATAGATCATTGCCGACCGGCACTCGGTCTTGTTTGGTCAGTTGTGCTTGCGCCATATAACCGAGGTTGGCGACCATAGCGAAGGCGACATCTGTTAGAGAGATTTTTGATAGCTGACCGATTCCGGTTCTCTGTCTATATCGCTCTGCTGCTAGCAGTCCGACAGCGGCAGTTAAACCAGTAGCTGTATCCCAGGCTGGCAACACATGATTGGTGGGCATGGTTGAGCCAGTCGGCCCTGTTGCCATGGCGAATCCTGATGACGGATTTACGGTGTAATCGACAGCAGTTGATTCATCGGGGTTTCCGATGATGTTCATGTAGATCAGGTCTTCGCGCTCGGCGCGCAATCGTTCATAGGAAAGCCAACTGGACTCCGGGAAGTTGGATAGAAATATCCCATTTTCTTCTCCTGGTTCAGTTATTAGCTGCGTAACGAGCTCTCTGCCTGCTTCGCTTCTTAGATCGACTTGGATTGACCGCTTACCTTTGTTTAGGCCTGCCCAGAAGAGGCTTACGCCTTCTTCTGTGACCGGCCACCTTTGATAGTCGAGTCCACCTCCGATGGCATCGAAACGAATGACGTCCGCTCCCAATTGAGCGAGAGTCATGCCTCCCAGGGGAGCAGCCACGAAGGCTGATCCCTCGATGATTCTTAGGCCTTGCAGTACTGGTGTCATAGTCGACCTCTAATCGTCGTCTCGTCGCCCTCACCTACAAATCAGTGACCTAAGTCCTAATCTCGAAATACTAATTTCGTGATTTGTCTATGGAGCGAAAACAATCGGTGTCCACACCAGAATGTCACTATCTGAGGACTCTTGCTCGGTCGTTGTAGCGCCACGTATTTCGAACCGCATAAGCCGGCCGCCGTTAACGGGAAGGATTTCTTTTAGTTCGTGCCTGAATTTCAGCAGGTCACCTTCGAAAGCGGGCCCGATATGATCGCAGCCGTCCCATGCAACGATGGTGGCAAGACCGGGCAGTAGACGACTCAAAGATGCCTGGGCTAAGCCTTGAACGTGACCGCCATAGACGAGTCGCTTTCCGTAAATACTTGCTGATGCGTCTCTATGGACGAATGCTTGGTTGAAGGTCATTCGAGCTAGAGAGGGAGCTAGATCAACATGGTCGCTCATAGCGTCTGTTCTTGACTCTCCTAGATCCCATCCTGTGGGCGATAAGACACTCAAATCCCATTCGGGGACGAGTTTTGTTAGATCTTCAAGAGGCGCTGGGTCTGATGGGCCGGGGATTTCAGATGAATGACCGGGAGAGCCTGACTTGCTTGCTACCAGGGCACATCTTTCATATTGCACTACTGGGCCGCGATCTGTTGAGGTTTCGATTCCTAACCAAACTTTGCCGCGGTGTTGACCGTCTTTTGGTTTGGCATCAGACAATCCAAGGACCGTGGTGGTGGTTTTAAGTGTTTCGCCAATTTCCACGGATCTCAGTATTCGAACTGACCGGTAGTAGAGATTTGCTATTGCTTTGCGTGTTGCGTTGGTTGTCTGCCCAATAGCGAACTGCATTACTAATCCGGGATTGACAAGTGCTTTGCTGGAGCCGCTTATTTGTTGGTATGAGTCTTGATCGGCTGACGCAAAGTGTTGGTCACCGGTGATCATTCTGTATGCGACGTTGTCGGCTTCTGTGACGGTGACCGCCGGTAGCGGAGGGATTGTCATGCCATGTTCAAAGTCGTCGTAGTAGGGGCCGTCGTTATCCACGGTGTTTCCTTTTTTGCGGGTTAGATAAATACAGGTTATGTCTAGTTTTCATTGGGTTCCGAAGTAGCGCAACGCGTGGCGAGGAAGCAACGAGTGTGGCTGGACTTGGTTAGTTTCCCTCAGAATCATCTTTCATTGCGATCAGCATGGTCGGAACTGCCTGCAGGGCTACCTCACCATTTTGGTTGACAAGCTGGTTCTTGATTTCGATGAGTCCCAAATACTGACGTGACTTACTTTCCCGCTTCTTCATAATCTCTACGGTTAATGTCAAAACGTCGCCAACCCGAACCGGTGCAGGCCAAGAGAGTTCACTCAGGCCTGCTGCCCCGACGCTGTGTTCTCCCAAGAATCCCTCTGCCAACAACTTCATCATGAGAGAACCTGTGTGCCAACCTGATGCGATGAGACCGCCGTAAATAGTTTCAGCAGCTGCTTCGGGATCGAGGTGAAAGCGCTGAGGATCAAATTGAGTAGCGAAGTTGATCATCTCCTCTTCTTTCATCACGACCGTGCCGAGCGAGAATTTTTCTCCGACGGAGAAATCATCGTAGAAGCGCTCTTTGCAGGGGATGTCCATGCAGTTGTTTACCTTTCTATCTGGGTGCCGCTAGGCGAAGTCAACTAGATAGCAACGGGGCGGGCCCGTGAAGCCAGAATTTGGGGCGGTCGGGTAATAACCCGACCCTATCTATTTGTATTGATCTTTAAATTCTGAAATTTGGTCGAGTTTGGGAATCACTGTGTCAGCATCAGCAGGGGGCAGCGTAAAGACGACCCTATTGCATCCGGCCTCAATCAGAGTGTCGACAACTTCCGCCTTTGGTGGGGTTCCAAACTGTCCAAAATCGAAAGATTCAGGATCGCGACCGGCGTCCTCTGCCATCTGTTTTAGGGTGTTGATTTGCTCTGCAAAGTCGTAGCGCCCGCTGATTGGCATAAAGCCATCGCAGTATTCGATGATGTCTTTCATCGTTTTGGGGCCAGCCGCTCCGCCTAAAATAATTGGAGGGTGTGGTTTTTGGGTTGGCTTGGGCCATTGCCAACTGGAGCTGAATTCGACGTGCTCGCCGTGAAATTCGGCTTCGTCGTTAGCCCAGATTTCTTTCATTGCCAAAATTCGTTCGCGCATTACTGCCCGGCGATCACCGAATTTGACTCCGTGATGGTGAAGTTCTTCTTTGTTCCACCCGTAGCCAATACCGAAAAGGAAACGGCCATCAGTCAACGCGTCAACTGTTGCGACGCTCTTTGCCAGCCAAATCGGATCTCTTTGTGGGACGAGAGTGATACCGGTGCCGAGTTTAATTTTGCTTGTAACTGCCCCGGCCATTCCCAAAGCGATGAACTGGTCATGTGTTCGCCAGTACTCCTCTGGTAGTGGCGGCGCTTTTGGGTTTAGGCCCCATGGTGTTTCTCGGCTTGTTGGGATATGGCTGTGTTCGGGAAACCAGATTGATTCGAAACCTCGATCTTCGGCCTCTTTGGCCAAGATCATTGGATTAATTGCTTTGTCGGTGGGGAACATGTTTATGCCGAAATCAGTCATAGTTGGATCATAACCATGCCGGTAAGCCTGTTGCTTGTTCAGGCGCAAAAGCTAATTACATTAATTAACTGACCTACAAAAATGCGATGAATCCTCCTGAGGTGGAGGACTCATCGAGAGGCATATGGCTGTCTCTTGTGGCTATCAAATAGCTGAACATCTCTGCGCTCGGTGTTGCTAGCCAGAGAGAGAATTTTATTAAGCGTCGTGGCTATCTAGATAGGTGACCTGCAGGTTTCCGGCCAATACCGGTGCGAGCAGTTCAGGAAGTCCAGTGTCCATTCGCCACTGCAGATATGTTTGATGGTTTTCTTTGAGTGCAAACTTCTCCCAGAGAACGACGGTGTCCGGGTTGTTGTCGTCGCTGTAAACCTCGACTGACTCGCAGCCTTCAAATGCGCGAGTGTCTGCTAGAGCTCCGCGAAGAATTTCGATTAACTCAGGTCCTTTGCCTTCTTGGCAAGGGAACACGACATGAATAGTTTGAGACATTTTTATTTCCTTAAGGAATGATTTGCTGTTTGGCCTCGAAGCTCATCACCTTTAGCTGACAGCGTCAATTTTTGGTGCTGTCCAGTGCACCGATAGAGGCTCATGAGTGGCTGTTGACGTTAGCTATCTTCTGGGTGTAGTTGCCGCAATAATTTCGACTTCAATATCTCCAACTACTAGTGGGGCGCCAACAGTTGTTCTGCATGGATACGGGGCCTCGAACACGTCTAGAAAGACTTCGTTCCAAATAGCGAACTGTGTTACGTCGGTGAGTTGAGCATTGACCTTGATGACGTGGTCAAGCGAAAGACCCATATCTTCGAGCATTGAACCGAAGTTTTCTAGAGCGACTCGGGCTTGTGTGGCTAGCTCACCACCTGTCACTTCAAATGTTTCAAGATTGATTGCCGTCATGCCGCTGAAGAAATACAACTCACCGACTTGGATTGCAGTCGAGTTTTTAATGTTGAATTCTTCGAGTGCGGCGGCAGCCGAAGGGGATGAGTGAATGATTGTCATGGCGAGACACCATAGACGTCATTGGCTGCAGTCTGTTGCTCGGGAAAACAAACAGTTGGTGGCTATGAGTCGGTTCCGCACATCTGGCCACCGTCGTCAAGGTAGATCGAATTCTTAGGCTGAGCGAACAAAGCCTCGACTGCGGGTACGAACTCCTCGAGTCTCATTGAGTCATAACTTGGATCAAACGCTGTTTGATCGAACTCCTGACAAAATTCGACCGTTAGGTCGTAAGCCTCGTGGCCTTCAAATTGGTCACGCATGTTGCGGTCGAGACCCAGGTAGTGGAAAAAGTTGTAGCCCTGAAAAATTCCGTGCTTTTCTACCATCCACAGGTGGTTTTCACTAACGAAAGGCTTAAGGATCGCTACAGCTATATCAGGGTGGTTGTAAGAACCAAGAGTGTCACCAATGTCATGAAGGAGCGCACAAACAACGTACTCGTCAGACTTGTTGGCTCGATAGGCGCGGGTAGCAGTCTGTAGCGAATGTTCCATCCGGTCGACGGAAAATCCGCCGTGATCGCCTTCCAACAGTCGGAGATGATCGAGAACTCGACTAGAGACACTGCTGGCAAGAACTTGATTGTGGGCGGCAATGATCTTCCAATCCAAAGCAGTCCCTTCAGTCATTGCTCCAAAGGTCGCGGATTGTTCCAGTAGATCTTTGCTGTCGACGGTAGCGCTCATTTCATCCCCTTTTTCGTGCTGACTTAATGATAATCGGTCCGAGATCATTAGTCTTTAGGATGAACGTCGATGCGCGATCGACACTTTTGTCGTTGTGCTTTCAGATAGTAAGCTTCCCAATATAAATTTATAAGGTAAACCAAACACCATCGAAGGATGACGCATGGAACTCAGCTCAAACTTAGGCCGTTTTTATATCAATGGAGAGTGGGTTGAACCGTCTACGGACGCAACAGTTGAGGTCATAAACCCAGCTACTGAAGCACCAATAGCATCGATCGCTATGGGCGCCCCAGCCGATGTAGATGCTGCCGTTGAAGCTGCTCAGGCAGCGTTCGAGAGTTACTCACAGACGTCGGTTGAGGAGCGCGTAAACCTGTTGAACCGGATCACAGCTCTTTTGAGTGATCGTTCGAAAGATCTCGCCGCCTTGATTTCTGCTGAGATGGGGGCCCCTAAAGGCCTAGCCAAGGCAGCTCAAGCTCCGACCGGGGTAGCTCACTTCGCGACCATGGCCCAAATTCTTGGCTCCTATGAGTTTGAAGAACAGATGGGTAAATCTCTGATTGCCAAAGAAGCGGTTGGTGTCGTGGGAATGATCACGCCTTGGAACTGGCCCCTAAATCAGATTGCCTGCAAGGTAGCGCCGGCTCTTGCTGCGGGCTGCACAATGGTGCTGAAGCCATCGGAAGTTGCTCCACTGAACGCCATTCTGTTCGCTGAGCTTCTAGACGAGGCTGGAGTTCCAGCAGGAGTTTTTAATTTGGTTAACGGTGATGGGCCGTCAGTAGGAGCGCACCTATCAGCGCATCCTGGAGTTGACATGATGTCATTTACCGGCTCGACGCGAGCAGGAGTTGAAGTAGCAAGAAACGCAGCTCCGACCGTAAAGCGAGTGGCTCAGGAGCTCGGTGGAAAGTCCGCAAACATTATTTTGGACGATGCTGACATGGCTGAAGCTGTGGGGCGTGATGCTTTTGGAATGTGCACCAACTCTGGTCAGTCGTGCAACGCTGCTACCAGAATGTTCGTCCCGTTTGACCGTATGGAAGAAGCTGCGGCTATAGCCAAAGGCTCAATGGAGTCGGTTGCAGTTGGAGACCCGGTCGGTGATGGAACAATTATTGGACCAGTAGTTTCTGAAGTGCAATGGAACAAAATCCAAGCGTTGATTGAGGCCGGGATTGAAGAGGGAGCCACCCTGGTCACTGGCGGAACTGGACGTCCTGAAGGTTTGGAAAGCGGATACTTCGTCCGACCGACTCTCTTCACCAATGTTACAAATGACATGCGAATCGCCCAAGAAGAGATTTTCGGACCGGTACTAGTAATGATCGGGTACGAAGATGACGACGATGCAGTGCGTATGGCAAACGAAACACCCTACGGCCTCTCGGGCTATGTGTCTGGCAGTCAAGATAGGGCAATGTCGGTAGCTAGAAGAATACGTAGTGGCAACGTTCACGTAAACGGAGCAGGCCCCGATTTCAACGCGCCATTTGGCGGTTACAAACAGTCAGGGAACGGCCGTGAATGGGGTCAACATGGCTTTGAAGAGTTCCTAGAAACTAAAGCCATAATGGGAGCTAACTGAGACAAGTAAGTTGCGAGATGATCGGCTTTTGATCATCGAGGCTGACAGTGAAGCCTGGAGAAAGGCAAGATCTGACCCATAATAAATGGGTGAGATTTCTATCGATTTGGATCGGATGCGCGTTTCTGACTGTCGCATGTTCCACTTCGGGTGACTCTCAGGCCACCGAAGCATTGGATGGCATCTCAACACAGTCGACTGCTGTAAATGGAGTTGACGCAGAGCCAACAGGAACCTCGAATCAGGCTTCTGATACTGCGGAAGCTATTGGGCTAGATGAGAATGTCGACGACTTCGAAATAACAGTGACGGCGCCGGCGTCTGTGAACAGCTATTCGCAGTTCGAAATTTCAGTCGATTCCGCTGAAGAGCTGCTTGAAATACGAATCATTTCTAATCGATTTATTGTGCTGTCAGCACTAGAACAATCCCTCAGCCTTGTTAGTCCCATCGTCCAACAAAACGAAACAATCGACTACTTGGTTGAAGTCACCACAGTTGATGGGCGATCCAAAAAGATCGGTCTTCAAATCGAGGTGGCCTTATATGAACATGACGTAGCGCGCACCCGACACCTCAACCCGGCGGACTTACGAGGCACGAGTACCGAGGACTATGCGGTCTTCAACTTTGGTTTTGAAACAGTTTTCGTAAACGAGCGCTACAACGAAATCTACTGCTACCCAACTATCAACGACTGCAACGAGCTAGGTGGGTCGTTTACCGCTGACGCACACAACATGATGGTCGGAGACTTCAACGGAGACGGATACCAAGACCTGGTAGTGGGATGGGTAATTTTTCCGCACACGATGAGCCACAAAGAGCGGAGCACAGTGAGGGTCTACCTCAACGATGGAGCTGGTCGACTAATAGCAGACCCAGCTATCTACGCCTCAGGAAAGCCACCGGAACGCAACATGGCCTACCGCCTTATTGTTGACGACTTCAACGGAGACGGAGTCGACGATATCTTCGCCGGCTCACAAGGTTTACTCAAACTCCTCCCAAGCGGCGAGAGAATCAATGAAATGGACCCTCACGTTTTGCTTCTGTCCGAGGAGGGCAAACTCTTTGATGCGTCAGACACTATCGATTATCGCGACACCATATTTTTTGCGCATGACGCTTCTTCGGGAGACATAAACGGGGATGGGTACCCAGACATCCTTGCCGCTCGGACTTTGTTTTTGAATAACAGCGGAACAGGTTTTGTGAATTCAATCGAAAGTTTGCCCGAAGGAATGCGTCGTACCGACCACTACGTAATGTCGTCCCTTCTTAAAGATTTCAACGGTGATGGTTTAGCCGACCCGGTCTTATTCTGGGGTGACGAAATAAATTCTTTGGACCCCCGACCACCGCAAATAGCAGTCAGCGACAAGCAAAAACCAAGCGCTGAATGGGAAGTTCGAACTCTTCCCACAGGACCTTTCGGATCTGGAAGCACCAAATTCAATCATGCAGCTGCCGCAGATATCGATGGAGATGGAGATACAGACATTGTCATTGGAACGACGAGGGCAGGCAGCCTCTACTACGTCGGAAGATTCATGCAAATCCTCCGCAACGATGGCTCAGGAAATTTCACCGATATCAGCGACGAGGCGATGGGGGAACAACCAAGGGCGTTGAACTACGAAGATGAAAGAGTCGAAGCGGAGTGCACCGTATGGGGAGAAGGGCAAGTAGTTCTTCTAGATGTCGATAACGACGGGGACATAGACATCACGGATCGAACACACGGTGGTGCGAACGGCGCAAAAGAAGCTTGCCCTGGTTTAGAAATTTATTTGAATGATGGGGGTGGCAGATTCTCGCGTGACGAATCAAGACAACTAGCGTGGGTCCGGCAACACCAAATACCGGGCTTTGTTGCTTTGACGCCGGCTGACCATCAGGTTGGCAACGCCATTCCGATAGATCTTGACGGTCGTTTCGGAATTGATTATGTAGCCCACATACGGTCACCGTGGGGAGGCCTGTACGCGTTTCTATACCAGGTGATGTCACTGGAGTAAATCAATGATGGTCGCCCAATCGAGAACGCTGGTGTGCGCTCAGAAAGTGGCTGTTGTTGCTCCGTACATTCGATCTTTGGTTTCCTCACGCAAAAACCCGAGTTCTTCGGTCAGGGCTAATCTGCCAGCTTCAGCTGCAGGGTCCTCGGGGTAGTAAGCCAACTCAGAGGCAGGATCCCCAGCAACTCGGGTCCCAATGAGATATCGAGGTTTGCTGTAGTCGTAAGGCCGGGCCCGGTGAAGAGCTCTTCGGTTGTCCCACACCAGTGTGTCTCCAGCGACCCAGTTGTGGCTGTATACGCGTGAATCATCAGCTACAACGTGTTCTATGAGAGAGCGGATCAGTTTGCGGCTTTCTTCTCGAGCAAGACCTGGGATTCCAAAGGCGTGTCGTCCTACGAACAAGTTTGGCCTGCCTGTCTCGGGATGAACTTTGACCATAGGTCGAAGATAAGCCTCTCCGTGATAGACCTCGCCGTACAGGCCCTCACCTTCTGCATCGGGAAAGTCACCTAGATCGTTGGCTTGAGAGAAGTTCGTGGAATGGTATGCGCTTAACCCGGCCACCATTTCTTTTGTGGCGGTGTCGAGAGCTTCGTATCCGGATCGTAGGTCAGCTAATTCGGTTTGCCCGCCTTCGTCTGGGACGACTACGGCTGAAAGCATCGCCACCTTGCTTGAGATCGGTTTATAGGTGGAGTCGGTGTGCCAAGCTTCGTTTCCGACGTTGGTTCGCATTATTTGGGACTGAAGGTTATGGATCTTGCCGAAGGTACCGTCGTCGTGTTTTTTTTGGTTCGCCATAGGCGCTCCACCAAATTCTAATTTTCCGAAACGCTCGCCGAATGCGGTGCTTTCCTGCTCCGTGAGGTGCTGTTCTGGAAAAAGCAAAAAACCGTGCACCAAAAAGGCGGCATGCAGTTCCTCGAACTCAGCTTTAGATAGATTTTTTAGGTCCACTCCAGTGGCGGTCGCGCCGAACGCTTTGCTGGCCATTGGAACGATTTTTATGTTGCTCATCGTTTTCCCCAAGTCCCTGATTTAGTAACAGGTTAGTCAATGACCATAGTTAGGGGTGAGAAATTAATCGTATTGACGCTAGAGGCAAGCCAGTTCGGCTGACCCGTGCTCACCCACAGAGAACTTTACGTGGTCAGCGGTCTGTGGAAAATAAGTGATTACGGTGCTTCCGGTCATCACAAACTCTCCTGCTCGAATCGTTCGTCCTCGGTCATTGAGGTGATTTGCTAGCCAAGCCACTGCTTCGAAAGGGTGCCCTAACGCATCTCCGGTCTTACCCGATCCGAGGACCTCTCCGTTTACTTCCAAAACAGTCGGAGTGTTGACGAGGTCAAGGTCTTGCCAATTCGTGAAAGGAGAGCCCAAAACCACTCCGGCATTCCAAGCATTTTCAGATACTGAATCGAAGGGATTGAGTTGGTCGTAGTCGGCGTCTCGATCTTCGATGAGTTCAAAGGATGGATAGCAAGCATCTACTGCGTCTCGAACTGTTTCTTTTGTGTGCGTTTTTGTCGGATCTAGATCAGTTGCTAGTTGAACAGCAATTTCGCACTCCAAACCGAGATGCCGGTGTTCGCTCAGAACCACTTGTCCGGGAGACTTTTGAACGCGGCTGCCGAAAACGGCGCCCGACAAAGGGTGGTCCACCCCGCAAAACTCTTGCATTGCCTTACTTGTAAGAGCGACTTTCCAGGCGACTACCTGCTCGCCACGACTTAGCATGATGTCGACAAATGAGTCCTGTATGAGATAGGCGTTCTCCAAAGAGGGATCTTCGACCCTGTCTGCCATGGTGTGGTGTTGGGCTTTAGCCTCAAGTTCATCTAGGAATGATGTCGCTATTTCTAGTCGGTCTTGCTCGTTCACAAAGGACCTTCTTTCGTTGCTCCTATTTGATTGTTGCACCCAAATCTCGACGCTGCATTAATGATGACCCGAGTACCGCTCTTGAGTGTGCTCCAGTCGTCTTAATAGAGAGCCTCAACTGCAGCAAGATTCGCGATTCTGTCTCCGTCGTAACCCAACATTTCACTCAGCACTTCAAAGGTGTGCTCACCAATGGGTGGCCCACCCCAAAGAACGCTGGAGGGAGTTCGACTGAACTGATAATGAGAACCTTCGACCACCGTCTCCCCGGCGTATGCCTGAGGTACTCGTCGAAAGTGATCACGATGGATCAGCTGAGGATCGGAGACCGCATCAACTGAATCTGAAACTATGTGAGCTGCAATACCATGAGATTGCAAAAGCTCCTGGAGTTCAAAGCGATCTTGAGACGCAGTCCAATTAGCGATTGTCGAGTCGCCCAAGTCACCTCCACCTACGAGCTGGGACAGGTTTTCCTCAGCTGCTGTGTTCTGACACACCACAGCGATCCATTTGTCATCACCTTGAACCGGATAAACACCATGAACCGCGTACCTTTCGCTGGCATTACCTAACCGTTGAGCGGTCCGCCCGTTGACTTCCTGGTCCAAGAGAGCTGGCCCAAGAAGATGTAACGCTGACTCGTGCTGGCTGAGATCTATATAAACGCCTTCGCCTGTTCGGCGTCGATGATCTAGTGCTGCGACAAGAGCTGTCACGGTAAAGCGCGGGGCGGTGTAGTCGGTGTAGGCAAGAAACGGTCCGCTAGGTGGTCTGTCTGGCCATCCAGTGATTTCGTAGAAACCGCTTAGTGCTCCTGCAAGATTGCCGAATCCTGGGTACATGTTCATGGGACCGGTTTGTCCCATCAAACAACTTGACAACATCACGATGTCCGGTTTGCGCTTCTTTATCGACTCGTAGTCGAGTCCCCAATTCGCCATTGCTTTCGGAGTGAACGATTCGATTACGACATCTGCCCAGTCAATTAAATCCCAAATCACCGTGTGGGCTTCATCGACAGATAAATCAAGGCTGATCATATGTTTTCCGGCGTTAGCGGAATGGTATTGCGCAGTGTTGTCAGGGTGAGTTTCATCATTTACGAAAGGACCAGCATTGCGAATAACGTCGACCCGTCCTTCGGACTCGACTCTTACGACAGTCGCCCCGTGGTCCGCAAGACTGCGCGTAGCCATTGGCGCAGCTATCGCCCACGTAAAGTCCAGAACCTTTATTCCCTCCAATGGCTTATAGGTAGGGGCAGGGTCAAGAGGAGGTGGAGTCGAAGGAGTTCTTGTTAGATCTCCAAGTATCTCTTTTGTGTGTTGACCAAGTTTGGGAGGTAAGCCGAGTTCCTTGAAGGCAACGGTCGCTCTGGCGAAACGGCCGGGAAATTTATGCCCGAGTTCAGGAACCTCTTCGAAAAACTCGCGTGCTTTGAGGTGTTCGGATTCAACTATGTCTTGTGTAGTTGCGACTGGAGCAATGAGAAGCCTTCGTTCGCTGTTCCCAGCCATTAATTCTTCTTTGGTTTTGGTTGCAGTGAATGCGGCAATCGCATCTTGAGCGCGATATAGATCCGCGGGGTCCGCTTGGCCAGCGAAGATCATCATGAAAAAATCAATCCAATTTTGATCGCGAGTTGATTCGTCGCAGAAGCCTTCTTCGTGAACCCAGTTCATTAGTCGCTGACTGTATGGGCCGAGCATTTCTCCGAACATAAACGTAATAGACACGAAACCGTCTAACGCCGGATAGACGGTTCGAATGATGTATTCGCCGGCCTTAATGCCTCCTCCGGCTCGTGCCATCGGTGGTGCTCCGACAGCGCTAGTTATCAGCATGGTTTGCGTGCATTGGGTTACCGCTTGCTGTGCTGAAATATCTATGTGTTGGCCACATCCCGAAACGCTTCTTTCGAACAAAGCAATAGTCGTTGCCTCGGCCGCCTCAAGTGCACCGTGTAACCAACCTTGGGGTACACCACCGACTTGTATTGGTGGCCGATCAGGATCTCCTGTGAGGCCGAGTTGGCCTCCACTTGCAAGCAGAGTCAGATCTGTTGCTAGCCAATTGCTCTTGGGGCCGGTTGCTCCGAAGGGCGACACCGTGACTGTGAGAAGGGAAGGGTTAGCTGAGCGGAGATTACCTAAGTTCAGATCTTTGAATACCCCACAATCCAGAACAACGTCTGAGGTCTTGGCCAGGAGTTCAATTTCCGCTACCCCTCCGATGATGGATTTTTTTCCGCGGTTCCAAGCCCAATGAGTGAGGGAATTTTCGATGTTTTCGTCGTCCTGAGCAAAAGGACCAATATGTCGTGAAGTGCTACCAGATGGTGGCTCAACTGCGATTACCTCAGCTCCTAGCTGAGCTAGTAGCAATCCGGTGAGGTTAGAGCGCTCATCAGTAAGGTCGAGAATTCGGTAAGGGGACAGCATGTCTTCCATTCTGCCTTGTGAATAGGCAGCACGTGAGATGATGTTAAGTCTGTGAGGGGAGGTAGAAGCCATGGAACGTGACGAAGAGCGTTTAAGCATGTTGCGAGAAGCGATCTACCTAACCGACGAAATTCTTGCGGAAGCAAATGGCAACGCTCGAACACAGCTTGATCCAATGGTCCGAGCGAAGCTTGTTCATGGAAGGGATTGGAGGGTTCGCTATTTGAAGCATCTAGAACAAGGTGGTTCGTTGCTCGAGGCTGGTGATGAGTGGTCAATGCATCAAGGTCATGACCTAGCAATCGAATGGGGATATGAGGTTTGGGATGAAAATCGAATCGGACTGCGATGTAGAAGTTGTGACGATTGGGTTCAGTTGTATGACGTTGAAGAGCAGACCTCATCGACTCTGACGGTCGCTGGCCTGTACTTAGAACATGAAACTCACACAGTGGTGTCTTGGCGTCGCAATCTAGATGCTGGCATTGAATGCGTTACTTGCGGAGCAGTTGATGAGAAAGGGTTTCCGCTTTTAGAAGCACCCGTCAGTGTTTGGTTTGATGCTGTTTGGAACGGCTGATTGTACGAAATACGAAGTTGAATGTTTGTGCGCCGGGTGGGACTCGAACCCACACGCCCGAAGACACCGGCACCTAAAGCCGGCGCGTCTGCCAGTTCCGCCACCGGCGCTCTGGTCACAACTTATCGGGCAAAAGTGTCGAGTATTCAACTGAGAGGTTGTCACAGTAAAACTTCGAGGATGAAACCCTTACCGAGATGCCGGAAATGGAACTGCGTGGACCGCCTGAAGGCGAAGGCGTGAGTGACGTCGCATCTTGTTGGCTGATGACTCGCGAGGCTAGGGACACATTAATTGGGGAGGGTAAACGTCCAGAGAGCGGCTATTCCCAGGTCCAACGGTAGATCTTCGGTTTAGAAGTTTGGTGGCGATGAATTGTCTTAGGATCGGCGTATTTAGTCGGAGCTAAGGTGGAGTAAAAGGAGAGACTGAATGCTGAGACTGACCTTTCTGATTCGTCGCAAAGAGGGAATGACGAAAGAGGAGATGCAGAGGTACTGGCGTGAAGAACATGGCCCTCTCGTTGCT
>Ga0163179_10001596_pt1 | contig 15940 bp, 17 predicted proteins | sample AtlANTMetagenome_FD_109643 | JGI IMG/M metagenome (GOLD analysis project Ga0163179, IMG submission 109643) | Marine eukaryotic phytoplankton communities from the Atlantic Ocean - Atlantic ANT 2 Metagenome | ecosystem: Environmental > Aquatic > Marine > Oceanic | place: North Atlantic Ocean... | reverse complement strand
GCCACCGAAGAAGAGCGGATTGAAACAGCTCGTAGAGTCTGCCAGAACGCGATTAAGGAAAGTCAAGAGAGAATATCGGCGGCCTTGTCTGAGATCGCAGTTGAGCGTTCATCCGTGGAACAAGAAAAACAAGACGTTGAACAACGCGCAGGAAACGAACTTGTAGTCGTCTATGAAAATAATAGAAAGCGAATGGGTGACCATACTGCCGTTGGGCGGCTTGTAGGGACTTCTTGCGGGGCTTGTTTCTTGGAGATTGCGGCTGTCGAAATCGACCGAATTCGAAGACTGCCAAGTGACCAACCCTCGGAGTGTCCCGAGTGTGGCGCGCTGCTAGTCAGGTAAACATCTCATGTTCCTCTGGTTTGTGGGCACTGCGCTGATATCGATGTGGTTCACCTTTCGTGACCCAGCAATAGATCACCGTCTTGTGGTTCTTGGCGCGCTCATGCCCGACGGCTTGGACATGTTGCTTGGCACTACGAATTTCATGCATACGCTTGCTGCCCCGATTTTGTTGTTGTTGGTGTTGATGCTCTCCACTATTGGGCGACGTCAGCTTCGGAGACATGTATTAGCGGTTCCAATCGGCGTCTTTTGGCATTCAGTCTTCGATGGGGCATGGATGAACACCAGCTTGTTTTGGTGGCCACTGACGAGTGCGGCCAATAGCGATGTGAACGTTTTGTTGGCTGAACGTGAAGTTCTTGTAGTTGTCGGTATGGAGATAGTTGGTGCATTTCTACTTATGTGGAGTTGGCATCTAATGGGAATGACTGATGCTTCCCGTAGGCGACTTTTTCTGCGGAGCGGCCGCCTTGATCGGAGCTTCATTGCCTCTAAAACGAAAGGCTTGTAGTGCTGATAATTGTTCGGCATGGAAGAACTGCTGCTAACGCAAAGGGACTCCTCCAGGGTCGAGTTGATAACCCTCTTGATGCGCAGGGTTTAAGGCAGGCCGAACTTATAGCAAACGCATTGGGCCCTATCGATGTGGTCGTCTCATCGCCCTTGCAGCGAGCGATTCAAACTGCAGAACCGCTTGGGTTGCCTTGTCAGGTCGATGAAAGATGGATCGAACTTGACTATGGCAAATGGGATGAGAAGCCAGTCAGTGAAATCACAAAAGAAGAGTGGGCTAGATGGCGCAGTGACTCGAGCTTTACTCCACCAGGTGGAGAGTCTCTGGTCGAATTAGACCGGAGGGTCGCTCAAGCCTGCGAGGATTTATTACCCGAGGCTGAGAGGCTGAATATTGCAGTTTTTACGCACGTCTCTCCGATAAAGTCCGCCGTTTCCTGGGTGCTAGGGGTGGAAAAACAAATTTCGTGGAACTTAAATGTCGCACAAGCCCAGATCACCCGAATAGCGATACGCGAAGGGCGGCCAGCTTTAGTTTCCTTCAACGAAACATGGCATCTTTAAGAGAGGTATGAAGCTGTGGTTATGCCGCTTGGTAGGTGTTTTCACTCACCTTGGTAATGCGACCTTGCTCAAGCATGCGGTTGACGTGTATTAGAGCCGAACGTGTTTCAACATGTTGAACTAAGTTCATGTCGACAGAAGGGCGATATACGAATCTTTTTGAAACGCAGTCACCTATGGTTCTTGGTTCGGTCATGAATTCGAGCATTGCTTCTTCTCTGTTGGAAATTACGTTCGCGAAGTCGTCCAACATCTGAAGAAACTTTTCCCGGCCAGAAATGACCCATTTGTGATGGAAAGTTACAAAGTAGTCAGCATCCAAAGAACGACATCGCGACATTGACTGTTCGAAGCTCTCTAGTGAAGAGTGAGCGTCGAAATAGTAGGGTCCGAAGCCGGATAACTCGATATCGCCGAGAAATACGGTTCTAGCTTGAGGGATCAAGAACGCGCAATGGCCTCGGGTGTGGCCAGGGGTGTGTATCACCTGTATCTCAACTCCACCCAAATCAAAAATTGCATTGCCAGAAAAAGTAGAGACATCCACCTGAGGTTCGTAATGAAAGTCATCGATTACTTCCTGTCGAAATTCTTCTTCCAGGGTTGGAGGCAGTCCATACATCGACATCAATCCGTCAATTGATGTAAGGCCGATTGCGTCTTCCTCGTGGCAATGCACGGGAATTCCTTGGAGCTGAGACATCCCGGGAATATGGTCCTCGTGGACATGGGATAGGAAGACTTGGTCTACGGGAGCTGGTGCCCCGCGGTTTGCGATGGTCAGCGAGGGGTCGATGAGGACGTTCTGGTGTGTGCCTCTAACGAGGACGGAATTCCCGTGAGGATATTTTCCTCGCTCTTCACCGGTGAGCACCGTTACTGGTCCTAGCTGCAGCGCATCGGGCCAATGAATCTTATTCAAACTCCGCTTCATCAACAAAGACGATACTTGGCTTGGCGCCTTTCTGATTGATGTGTGGCGGTGAGTCAGCCTGTAGGCGGGATTCTGTCCAGTGAGTTTAATCACTTGTGTGACCATCCATCTAAGCGGTCTACCCGGAATCAATAGACGGGCCGCCTGATTCCTGCTTGACCTTGCTCCGAGTGGGGTTTGCAAGCCGTGCAAGTCACCATGCACGCTGGTGCGCTCTTACCGCACCCTTTCAGCCTTACCTGTGATTGGCAAATGCCAAACCATCGGCGGTTTACTTTCTGTTGCACTTTCCGTCGCCTCACGACGCCTGGTTTTTTCCCAGCACTCTGCCCTGTGGAGTCCCGACCTTCCTCAATTTCCTCGCCGTTAATAGTGAGAAGAACTGCGGTCACCCAGCCAACTCACCGCCGCTATCACTGTACCGCCGCATGAAGCTTGTGATGGAAGTGGGATTTCTACTCGAAGAGCGAACCTCGGTTCGGACTCCAACGTCCAGCGAGCACTCCACCCAACGTCGCAAGTGAAATTGATAGAAAACTCGCCATAAGAAGGCTGAGCCAAGAAACGGAACGAACCCCTCGAATCATCCGGATGCATTGGAAGATGAAGCTTAGGAGTATGGCAGGACAGCTTGTAAGCATCCCGTGAACGATGTTTGAGCGGGAGGCGTACCAGGAGGCTATGAAGCCTCCGATCACGAGCCCTAATGAGATGGCCGCTGTTACCAATATTGAGTTATCGCTCTTTTGGTCTACGAGGTTCCCGATAACAAGCCCGACACCAACTACTACCAAAAGTGAGAAAATGGAACCCCGCAACCACGCAGAACGGTTGATTCGGTGTCCTAGTACCAAAAATTCGCCACGCAACTCAAACCTCCTTCTCTTTTATTTACCGAACGCTCAATTAGTCTGGACAATCACACTCCCTATGGGAAAGAATCGTCATAGATATGAGTATCAGTGACCCGCTCCACACGACAGTTTTACCTTCTCACGGTGGCAACGCGCTGACTCAGGCAGTTCAGAGTTCGCTCCCATTTGCACCTGGGCTCAAGGGTTGGGAACAAATTGCCGCATGTCGCGGCATCGATTCATCCGTTTTCTTCCCCGATGACGAAGATGACAAAGCGGAAGTTGCAAAACAAATTTGCCACGGATGTTCAGTAGCTACTCCTTGTCTTGAATACGCGATAGCTGTTCGGGAAAAAGAAGGAGTGTGGGGCGGCGCTACTCAGCGAGAGCGTCGCAGCATTATTAGACGGCGGCGACGTGCTGTAGCGAGTCAGAAGGCCTTACGCGAAACCGAGACAAAAAACGAACGATAGAGTTCTCAACGTGACTTCGAGCAAGAGAACGTCTACGGCTGACTTAACCCTGGATGGTTTCGGCGGCTGGTCGGGTGTGTTGAGTGACTTGGTAGCTGGGGTTGATCTCACCCCTGCGGCTGCTCGTGCTGCCTTGGGTTCGATTCTTCGAGGTGAGGCGACTGATGCACAGGTGGCGGGCTTCATAATCGCCCTAGGCATGAAGGGAGGGTCGGTGCTGGAGTTAACGGGTTTGGTAGAGGCGATGATGGATGCAGCTGCTCCGTTGAATCTCCCGAGTGGCACAATCGATATTGTCGGAAGTGGTGGAGCCCCGTCCCGGCGAAATCATGCCTTGAGCGTCTCCACAATGGCCTGTTTCGTTGCGTCGGCAGCCGGAGCAGCGGTTTGCAAACACGGCTCTGTGGCAGCTTCATCTAGCAGCGGTTCATTCGACACGCTGGCGATGCTGGGTTTGGCGATAAATTTGGATGGAACGCAAGTTACGCAGTGTGTTGAAGAAGTTGGTCTTGGGTTCGCTTTTGCTAAAAACTTCCATCCAGCGATGAGATTTGTTGGACCGGTTCGTTCTGAACTAGGAGTTCCGACTACTTTCAATTTTCTTGGCCCCCTTTCGCACCCGGGAGGCGTAAAGCGTCAAGTGGTGGGGGTAAGTGATCCAGCCATGGCTCCTAGGATTGCTGGTGTCTTAGCTGCCAGGGGTAGCGAACATGCGCTGGTCGTTCATGGAGGCGACCGGCTTGATGAGATCACAATCACTGATTCAACTCGAATCTACGAAGTCCGCAATGGTGAGGTTCTAGGCGAAACTGAGTTTGAGCCCGAATCTGTGGGTATTCGTCGTGTTAATAGAGCCGAAATTCAAGGTGGTTCGCCTGAGGATAATGTTCGAATAATGCATCAGCTTTTTGCAGGCGAAGAGGTGGGCCCCAGGGCGGATATCGTCGCTATCAATGCTGCTGCGGGGCTGGTCGTAGCTGGGTTAGCCGAGAATTTGGAGTCAGGGCTAGAAAAAGCGAAGACCGTCATGGTTGATGGACAAGCTGCCGCCAAGCTAAAGGCTGTGGTCGATCTCAGCAATGAGATAGCTGGCTAAGTCATGGTCATTGGGCAAGCTCTTCCCTATGGGGTTGGCGATGTTGTCCGTTTGGCAGCAACCATAGATGAAAGTCGTAAGCACCTAATCGGAAAGACGGGGACAGTCGTTGCGGTCCAGCCGGGCAACCGGTTTGTTATGGCAGCGGTCGCATTCGAAGACAGCGAACGACGGTGGACCATGGTCTATGAGGTTGACGAATTAGAGCTTGTTGAGAGGTACGGGCATGGCGTCAAATTTTTGGGACGCAAAAAATAAGCTGCTTGGAGATGCGCTTAGGCATGAGAGAAATCTTTCTTGATCTGAAAGCTCTCTAGATTGGGGTAACGGGATGAGAGGGGAAGATCGCAATAGACCAGTCGAAGCTTGTGGGATTGGTTTTCGAGCCAGTTGGCGACACACAACAATTCCGCAATTTCTCGTTTGCCAGTGATGGCTGGGAGACTATTTTGTCCGTCCTCATTTCCAATATTTTTGGAGGCTGACTCGACTAAACGACCATTCTCTAATGTAACGAGATCAGTATCAGGGCTTTCAAAAATTACTCGACCAGAGGAACGAAGCGCATCCACCTGGTTTTGGCGTCGCAGGGAATTTGAGAGAGCGAAAGCTTGGCGACGAAGATCTGCAGCCTCTTCGAAGCGCTGCTGGTGGGCAAGGGTGCGCATTTTATCACGTAATGGGTTGAGTAGATTTTCCGGCTGGCTCGTGAGTGCCAGCAAGGCGCGGTCGACTATCTGAGAGTAAGAGACCTCGCTTACTTCCCCTGAGCAAGGACAAACGCCTGCTCCTATTTGAGCTGCAACACAGGGTCCAGTTGCCGCTCGTCGCGGTACCCGTTTGTTGCAACGGCGGAGCGGCAAAACAGCCTCAATCGCATCGACTACGTCTCGGGCTATGCGTCGAGAGGAGATAGGACCTAGGTAAAAGCCACCGTCTCCCTTGGGTTCACTTACTACCGATAATCGGGGAAATCGTTCTGCCAAGGTCAATTTTACATATGCGTATTTAGACCAATTTTTCGAACGCCGATTAAACCGGGGCTGCAGGTCTTGGATTAGTCGGAGTTCAAGAATTTCCGCTTGCAGCGGTCCAACACACACCGTGTGCTCGATTGTTTCCGTCTCCCGAAGGAGTTGTTCAACCTTTCGACGGTTGTCCGTCGAAAAATATGATCGGACACGAGCTCGAATATTGGACGCTTTGCCGACGTAGAGAACTTCTCCTCTTTTGTTGATGAATCGATAGACCCCATGGGAACGCGGAAGATCTTCTGTTAGACGAAGCTTTCTGGCCTGGGGGTGGCGTTCCATTTTTGGCAACTGTTGTAGGTCGTCAAGTCCTAGAACCCCCAAAGATGAAGCCTGTTCAAGAAGGTGATGGAGTAAATCAGCCGTGGCTTTGGCATCGTCTAAGGCTCTGTGGCTCGGTTGATTGTTTAGGCGTAAGCAACGAGCCAATGTTGAAAGTTTGTGGTTTGGTACGTCATTTCGAATCAAGCGACGCGAGATAGCCAATGTGTCGATTCTTTGGCCTTTCCATGGCTCCCTACCGGACCTTTCTAGGGCGGCATTCAAGAAACCGAGATCAAACCCAACGTTGTGTCCGACAATCACTCCGCCCCCCAAAAATTCTAAAAGTGTAGGAAGAACATGTTCAATCTTTGGAGCACGCGACACCATCGCGCTGGTAATGCCGGTAAGAATCATTATCTCTGGCGGTACAGCACGTCCTGGATCGATGAGTGTCTGAAATGTCCCAAGCTCTTTGCCGCCTTGATACTTGATGGCGCCGATTTCGGTGATCCTGTCGCTGCTTCTTCGGCCACCTGTTGTTTCGAAATCAAGAACGCAGAAGGTGACTTCGTGTAAGGGTGTGCCAAGGTCGTCTAAGGATTGCTGAAACACGTTTACAAATATAGCGAACAAGTGTTCGACTGACGATCATCTAATGGTCACGTCCTGGTTTGTGAACGGCCAGTTATCCTCCCTAGGAGGCTTCTTTTTCGGTCTTTATCAGCAGTGACTTCGACAGTAGTCAGCGCAGCAGCGAAATCGGCCCCACTCTGGAACCGGTCATCGGGTATTTTAGACATCGAGCGCAGAATAATTTCTGCTAGATCCTCAGGAACTCCCGCTTCGCGCGGATCCGGCGGAGAGAGTTTGACGTGGGCGTGCAAAAGCTCGTTTCTTTCGCCATAGAAGGGAGCGGATCCAACGGCTAAGCGGTAGAGGGTCGCTCCGAGGCTGTAGAGATCTGTTCTCTCGTCCACACGCCCGCCGATCGCTTGCTCGGGGGCTAAGAACATCGGCGAGCCGTAGACCCTGCCTTCTGGTGGAGGTGGTCCGGCCAAGTCGTGAGCGAGACCAAAATCAAAAAGCACCGCACGCTCAACTTGGTGATCCAGCATGATGTTAGATGGTTTGACGTCTCTGTGAATTATGCGCCGATCGTGAACTAGGTCCAACGCAGAACACATTTGTTGGATAGTCCCAATTCGTTCTGTTAGAGGCAACGGTTTAGACGACTGGACACGATCCCAAAGTGTCTCACCTTCGATTAGCTCAATCTCCATGTAATGGGTGCCAGCTATGACGCCAGCTTGCATAGCCTTAAGGACGTTTGGGTGGTCGACACGAACCATGAGTTCATATTCCTGCTCAAATAGAGAGCGGATCTCTTGTCTGGCCTCGGCGAAGGGAGTCAGGACCTTAAGGGCGACCTCAGTGCCGTCACGTAGTTCTGCTCTGTAGACGTGAGCTACCGTTCCGCGGCCTAAGAGTTCTTTAATGCTGTAAGGCCCATACTGCCGACCTACCCAAATGTCTGCTTCGTTGGCGAACATTTCAATCCCTGGAATAGAGCACACTCTTCGCTTTGAGCCGGCATAGCTGCTGGCCCGATGGTGTCTCACCCCAGTTTTACCCTGTCTTACTGCTCAGACAAAGCACAAGTAGATAGTGAGAGGCAATCCGATGACCACGCATCCAATTATCAGAGTCGCTCCCAGCGCACCCGTTTCCGAAGATGAGTCACTGCTAATTGATTGCGACCGTTGTGAGTATTTAGGGTCGCACACCTGCGATGACTGTCTGGTCACCTACCTCTGTAGGCCGGACCGCACCTCAGTTGTAATTGAATTATCCGATATTCGGGCTCTACGAAAACTCGGCCGCTCAGGCTTGATTCCAGAATTGAAGTTGCGGAAATCTGTTGGATCGGAATCTGACCGGTAACTTTTAAGAAGGTAGGTCTGTCAGCTCGCTTAGCGTTGGCTGCTTTTCCCTTTCGTCCTTCTGGAAGTGTCGTGGTGCAGGTTCCCAATCTCGAAGATATTAAATTGGTGGCGAAAAATGCTGGACTAGATGACCTATCGGTAACCGGAGTTGAACCGCTAAAAGAGGCTCGTCTTGCGATTGAAGATCGAAAACGTCAGGGTCTTCATGCCGGGATGCACTTCACATACGGCAACCCGGAGCGGGCGACGGACCCCTCACAGCTGTTCGAAGGAGCGCAAAGCGTTTTAGTTGCGTTACGGAGCTACAAATCTGCTTCCGTTGAGGGCTTTGACCTTCGTTCGCTGGAGACGGAAATTAGTGTTGACGGTCCTGAAGGATCGGTCGCTTCCTATGTCTGTTCTGACGAATATGGAATGCTCCGTCAGGGATTGATGAAGGTTGTTAGCTATCTGGAAAGCTTTGGAGCGCGCGCCGAGGTAGTGATGGACGACAACCGGCTTGCTGATCGAGCTATTGCGGCTAAAGCTGGCCTTGGTTGGTTAGGAAGAAACACGATGTTGCTGCACCCAGATCTGGGCTCTTGGACAGTGATTGGCTCAGTCGTGACCGATATAGCCTTTAAGCAAGAAGTAGAGAAGGTACCCGACGGTTGCGGTACTTGCCGGCGTTGCAGTGTTGACTGTCCTACGGGAGCTATTGACGAGTTTGGCGTTCTGGATGCCAATAGATGTTTGGCCTGGCTGCTACAAGCCAAAGGAATTTTTCCCAGGCAATATCGAACGGCACTTGGTGATCGACTTTACGGTTGCGACGACTGCCAAGTTCTCTGCCCTGTGAACGACACGGCGATAGAGGGTGCAAGGGCGGCAGTGCCCAGAGAGGCCAAGGTCGATATCGTCGCTCTGCTTGATAGCTCTGATGACGAGCTCATGAATCAATATGGGCACTGGTATATCCCGAGGAGGCGACCTGAGTATTTGAGAAGAAATGCTTTAGTCGTTCTGGGAAATAGTCAGAGCGGAGATGACCCAGAAGTAGAGCGGGTATTGGCGAATTGTCTGGCATCTACTCACGCGCTGGTTCGTAGTCATGCAGTGTGGGCGGCTCTTCGTTTGGGCAAGAGGCATCTCATCGGGCCTGACGAAATGAGGTCACTGACGGAGAATGACCCTGAAGGCCTTGTTCGAACCGAACTAGAAGAATGGGGAATATTGGCGGACCCGGTCAGCTCATGAAAAAACACCTTCTCGTAACGAACGACTATCCCCCTAAGGTCGGGGGGATTCAGAACTACCTATGGGAATTATGGCGTCGATTGCCTGCTGACAAGGTCACTGTTCTGACTCCGAATCACCGGGATGCTGCGGAGTTTGACCAAGCGCAAAAACATCGGGTCGTCAGAGATGAGCGGAAAGTCTTTCTACCAACTCGAAAGCTTGCTAATGAGATTAGAAATTTAGCGAATGAGGTAGAAGCGGAATTGGTAGTGATTGACCCCGCGCTTCCGTTGGGTCACTTAGCTCTAGGGTTGGGCATTCCTTATGCCGTTGTTGCTCACGGGGCTGAAATAACAGTTCCGGGACGACTTCCGGGAGCTCGATTCTTGCTGGGCCGGGTGCTGAGAGGCGCCGAGTTTGTCGTGACGGCCGGTGGGTACCCAGCGAATGAAGCGTCTAGAGCGGCTGGCCGGATATTGAAAACGATCGAAATTCCTCCTGGTGTTGATCAAAACCGGTTTTTGCCGCGTGAACGCGCTGAACAATTGAGAAACAGGAAAGATTTCGGGCTCACCGAAGCTCCACTGGTTGTCGGTGTGAGCCGCCTCGTTCCTAGAAAGGGGTTCGATCGAACCATCGAAGCCGTAGCATCCCTTCGAGATTTGATACCGGGAATACAGCTGGCGATAGCTGGCACAGGCAGGGACAGCAAGCGACTAGAGCGCATATCTCAAAGACTGAACTTCCCCGTCCATTTATTAGGTCGCGTATCTGAGTCTGAGCTACCGACAATTTTTGCTATGGGTGATGTGTTCGTGATGCCATGTCGCAATAGGTGGGCGGGTCTAGAGCAAGAGGGTTTCGGGATAGTTTTTACAGAAGCAGCTGCTTCAGGTGTTCCTCAGGTTGCTGGCCGTTCCGGTGGTGCTCACGAAGCTGTTGTTGATGGAGTTACGGGAATTGTTGTGGACGAGCCAAGTCAAGCAAATGCAGTCGCCGACGCGATCCTTTCGATTCTTCAGAACCCTGAGCAGGCTAGAGAGATGTCTGAAGAAGGGAGAAAGAGATCCGTCGATTTACTTTCTTATGATCTTTTGGCTGAACGCCTGATGAAGGCTCTCACATGAGTAAGGACTTGGTTCGGGATGGCGGTAACCCAGGGCAGTATTTGCTGCGTTTGGCTTGGCTCTCGACAATCCTCCTAGCGATAGTCGCTGCCTTAGGGCTCGCGGCCTCTGAAGACTTTCTCCCGTTTGTAGTAGCTGTTTCGTCTTCGATGTTTCTCTTAGGTTCCTTCTTGTTGTTGCTTGGCTTGCTCTACGGGCTGCGACGTAGCCGAGCTGAAATAGTCACAGTTGCTGGATTGTTCTTGCTTCAAGGCAGTGCCCCGTCAATGGTCAGGCGAGTCTTTGCTTGGTCGATAGCGTTTCAATTTGCGATCGCGTTTAGTGCGGCAGCGGTAGAGCCCTATACCGAAATTGCATTCACGATTTTGGCACCGATGCTGCCCTTAGGCTCAGCAGCTCTATGGTCAGCCCAGCACGGATTCTTCGTTCAACGTGGTAGCGGCCCCGCTTAGCACTCGACGCGTGGCACAATGAGAGGATCGTTGGGTTAGGAAATGCTGATGATCGACAAATTAAAAGTTTCTCGTGTCGTCAATGCTGATGCTTCAAAGTGTCACGCCTTAGTAGCGGACGTTGAAAGTTACGCCTCTTGGGTCAGTGACCTTCGCGAGGTGTCGGTGGACGCTCGAGATGAAGAAGGACGGGCGACCGAGGCAACGTTTCGAGTGGTAGCTATGGGAAGAAGCGCAACTTACTCACTTCTGTATGACTACTCAGATTCACCAAAGCTCATTAGATGGGAGCTGGCGAGCGGCGACATTATTAAGCGCCTCGATGGTAGTTACACATTTGACGGGGTGGTTGATGATTCGAACCAGACTGAAGTTACATATGAGTTGGCTATTGAACTAGCAATACCATTACCGGGATTCGTCAAGAGAAGAGCTGAAGGGCGAATTGGGCACGCCGCGCTCGACGACTTCCAATCCGAAGTAGAAAAGTAGTGAGAACTGTCAGGAGCTGAGTTCTCTGATAGTTGTTTCAAATAACGCTCGTACTTTATGTACCCTCAAGGTCTGTGGAGTTCCGACGCATAAGTAATTTGCCGCCCTATGTCTTTACGATTATCGATTCGTTAAAAGTCGAGCGAAGAAGACAAGGTGCAGACGTAATTGACTTGGGGTTTGGAAATCCAGATATCCCTTCTCCAGCTACCGCTGTGACGAAACTGAGCGAAGCAGCCGAGAACGATCGTAATCATCGATACTCGGCGAGTCGTGGAATCCCGAAGCTCCGCGAAGCGGTCGCAGCCTTGTACCAACGGCAGTGGGGAGTTTCATTAGACCCGGAGTCAGAAATAATCAACACGATTGGGGCGAAAGAGGGTTTTTCGCACCTGATGTGGACTCTGCTCGCGCCCGGGGATGCTTGCCTAGTACCGGCACCCTCATATCCGATTCATATTTTTGGACCGCTGTTTACTGGTGCAAATGTTCGCGAGGTACCGTTAACTACGGGCGAGGATTTCTTCGACTCGCTAGTCGAGAGATTTGAATATTCGTGGCCCCGACCTCGGGTTATAGTGTTGTCTTTTCCACATAATCCGACGACCACATGCGTGGACCTATCTTTTATGCAACGACTAGTTGACTTCGCTCGGGAACGTGAAGTCGTTTTAGTGCATGACTTTGCCTACGCCGACCTTGGTTTCGATGGTTATCGACCCCCTTCGATAATGCAAGCTGAAGGAGCTAAAGAAGTAGCGGTGGAGTTTTACAGCCTTACTAAATCTTTCTCCATGGCGGGTTGGAGAGTCGCCTTCTGTGTGGGTAATAGCGAAGTGGTGGGAGCTCTCGCCAAGCTCAAGAGTTATCTTGATTATGGGACTTTTCAACCGATCCAGATTGCGGCAACTGTCGTAATGAATGAGGAACTTGATTACCCGAGAGAAGTAAACGAGATATACCAATCTCGACGCGACAGTCTCATCCGTGGTCTTTCGCGCATTGGGTGGGAGATCGAGCCACCCAAAGGAACGATGTTCGTCTGGGCACCGATTCCAGAGCCTTATCGTGAAATGGGCTCAGTCGGCTTCTGTAAGCATCTTGTTGAAGAAACCAACGTGGCTTTGTCACCTGGCGTTGGTTTTGGGCCGGGTGGTGAAGGGCACGTTCGGTTCGCACTGGTCGAAAATGAGCATCGTATTCGGCAAGCCGTAACCCAATTAGGTACCGGTTTGGAGCGTCTCTGTTGAAGTAGGGATCAATCCAATGCCCAGTTTCGTGATCTCTCGACTGCTCTTCGCCAATTGCGGTGCGAAGCGTCACAAGCAACTCTGTTATCTCTAGGATCGAATGCTTTGTCTAGCTGCCAAGCAGCACTGATCTCTTCTGGTTTGTTCCAGACCCCTTCAGCGAGTCCGGCAAGCATTGCCGCTCCTAAGGCAGTTGTTTCGGTAATGACTGGGCGAGCTACTCGAACGCCTAATTGATCGGCTTGAATTTGGAGTAGTAAATCCATAACAGCGGCTCCGCCGTCAACACGCATTTCGTGGACAGGTGTGCCTCCGGCTTTGGACATAGCTTCCACAACGTCTCTAGTCTGAAAAGCAATAGATTCAACTACAGCTCGCGCCAGATGGCCTCGTCCTGTTCCTCCTGTTAAGCCCATGATGGTGCCGCGAGCGCGAGAATCCCACCAAGGACTTCCCAAACCGGCGAAAGCTGGTACGAAGAAAACATCTCCCGTGTCTTCGACTGAAGCTGCAAGATCGCTAATCTCTGACGCTTCCTTGATTATTCCTAACCCGTCGCGTAGCCACTGGATTGCCGCTCCGGTAACAAAGACCGATCCTTCTAACGCGTAAGTTGGCCCATTTCCTAAATCCCATGCCACCGTGGTCAGTAAACCTTCAACGGGCTGGGGGCAATCGGTTCCTGCGTTCATGAGGATGAAAGATCCGGTTCCATAAGTATTTTTAGTCATACCGGGTTCAAGGCAGGCTTGGCCAAATAATGCGGACTGTTGATCGCCGGCAACACCGCTGATTGGGATATCAGCGCCCAGAGCGGTCGTTTGAGCGGTGAGGCCGAAGCTTCCCGAAGAGGGAAGCACTTCAGGCAAGCTTGACTCGGGAACGCCGAACAGTTGACAAAGTTCCGGTGACCAAGATCCATCGTGAATGTCGTAAAGGAGAGTTCTTGATGCATTACTCACGTCGGTTGCATAACTTGCGCCACCGGTTAACTTCCAAATGATCCAACTATCGATGGTCCCAAATGCTAGATCTGGGCTTAGTTCTACCATCCCGTTTTTGAGCAGCCATTCAATTTTTGTTCCGGAGAAATAGGGATCAATGACTAAGCCTGTTGCCTGGCGAATCTGATCAAGGTATCCGTTTTCTAATAACTCATCGCATCGACTAGAAGTTCGTCGGTCCTGCCAAACAACGGCATTGCAAATAGGTTCGCCCGACCTGAGGCTCCAAGCCAGCACTGTTTCGCGTTGGTTGGTTATGCCGATTGCAGCGACTGGGTCGTAAATTAAACCTTTGAGTTCGGTAAGGGTTGATTGGACTGACTCCCATATCTCATTCGGGTCATGTTCGACCCAGCCCGGGCGCGGAAAGTACTGCTTGAACTCTTTATATGAAAGGGCAACCTGTTGGCCTTGCTCATCGATAGCGAAGGACCTAACACCGGTTGTTCCTGCGTCTATGGAAACCACTATGGCCATGATGACAACTTATCGTTTGCGAGTCTCTTGTAATTAGGTAGGAGCGACAGGTTCTAACTTCTTGCCTAGGGCGGTACCGTTGGGGCGGTGAGAATCCTCATAGTTGGCGCTGGAGAAGTCGGTAGTTACGTAGCTGCACGGCTATCCCGCGAGGGTAACGATGTGGTGGTTGTCGACGAGTTGAGGGACCCGTTAACCAAGATCGAAAGAGACAACGATATTCTGACCGTGGTTGGAGATGCGACTAATCCAAGCACGCTCCATGAAGCCGAAGTCGAAAAAGCCGAAGTTCTGGTTGCTGTTACCCAGAGCTACAAAACGAATCTCCTCGTTTGTCTTCAAGCGCGACAAGCTCGCGGCGAAGAACCGCTATCTACTATCGCGCGAATCGACGACCGGGAGCTACGAGGTCCAGCTGGCCGAAAAATTCGAGAGGCAATGGGAGTTGACCTAGTTCTTGATCCGGACGAGCAAACCGCTGTAGCAATTCAGGAGTTGTTGCTCTATCAAGGAGCCAGAAACTTATTTGAGATGGCCGGGGGAGAGGTGCTCCTTGTTGGTGCCCGGCTTTCTGAAAGCGCGCCTGTTGTGGGTCGGTCGGTGCGTGAAGTTGGCACGGCATATGAACCCGAATGGGATTTCATCTTCGGAGAGATAATTCGAGATGGAGAAAGTCACGTGGTTCGCGAAGATATGGTTCTTCAAGCACAAGATTTACTTCGAGTGATCTGTCGCCGTAAGGGCCGCCGCGAGTTGATGTCTCTGCTGGGGCTTCAAAGAACGGAAGTAAAGAGAGTCATGTTGTTGGGTGGTGGGCGCACTGCTGAACTCCTAGCTCAGCGACTTCAAGACAGAGGTGTGGAAGTCGCGATTGTTGAGCTGAACAAGCAGCGGTGCGAAGCCTTGGCGGAGAAATTACCCGGGTGTCTTGTTTTCGAGGGAGATATTACTGACACGGATCTGCTCTCCTCAGAACGTGTTGGGGATTTTGATGCAGTAGTAGCATCCACGGGCCAAGACGATGCCAATGTTCTTGCATGCCTGTATGCGAAATCTATGGGTGCTCCAGAAACTATTGCTGTCGTTCACAGACTGAGCTTGCTGCCTCTCTTGGAGCAAGTGGGTATTGATGCGGCCCTGTCGCCCCGAACGGCCAGTGCAAATAGTGTGTTGAGGTATGTGCGCGGTGATGTAGCAGCTGTAGCGACATTCTTGGAAGGCGACGTTGAAGTAGTCGAATTCGAAGTTGCACCTGATGCGCCTGCGGACGGTTCGGCAGTAAAGGATCTTGGGGTGTCCGGGAATGTTTTGCTTGCCGCGATCGTTCGCGATGGGAATGCCCACATAGCTCGAGGTCGCAGTGTTTTAAGAGCTCGAGACCATGTGATTGTTTTTGCGAAGCCCCATTTAGTGGATGAGGTGAAGCAGGCATTCGGGTGACCCCTAGGCCTCCTGTAAGGGCCTCGGCCCCGGCGTTTCTTCAACGCCTGACTTCCAAGATACTGTCGGGATCTGGATCTTTCGTGCAACGGTTATCCAAGGGGAAAATGGAATCTGCTGTTGGCGTCACCGTCGGGGCGGTATGGGTTCTAAGCGCACCCGTTTTCGTTTTTTGTGCAGCTGTTGATTTCTTGGATAGTGGTCCCGATTGCATTCCGCTTCTAGTCTCGGGGCTGATAGTCGGGCTCCTAGGCCTGCTGGTAGTTCGGTTGAGCAGCTTTCCTTCGAGTTTGCCTGTCTCTCTGCTATTCGCCTCGGTAGTTAGTGGTGCGGTAGCTGCACTAATTGCTGTAACTGTTGCCCACCTAGCTACCGATACTTCTATCGCTCTTGATGTTGCATCGGTAGAGGCTGCAGCCACTGTCACTGGTACTAATGCGTCGACTCTCAATGCAGACTC
>Ga0163179_10001593_pt1 | contig 15969 bp, 25 predicted proteins | sample AtlANTMetagenome_FD_109643 | JGI IMG/M metagenome (GOLD analysis project Ga0163179, IMG submission 109643) | Marine eukaryotic phytoplankton communities from the Atlantic Ocean - Atlantic ANT 2 Metagenome | ecosystem: Environmental > Aquatic > Marine > Oceanic | place: North Atlantic Ocean... | reverse complement strand
GTAAGTGATATATAGTTATGATATCGTAACAATTCATAATGGATCGTAAAGTAAAATCAATATTAAAGATAGCAGTTCCAGTGGCCATTATGGTTCAACTGACTGCTATCATTTTTTTATTAGTAAGAATCAATAAGGATAAAGCATTTAATTGTAGAATGTATGCAAAAGGTGCGATGGCTTGTAGACAGATAAAACTTTAATATATAATATTAACATGTATAATAATTGGTAGTTTGAAAAAATGGAATCGATAAGGGTCAGGTGCCGTTCCTGTGGAAAGGAAGTGGAATCGCGCACTGGCAAAACTGTAAGTTGTGGATGCTCAAATATGCTCACTATTTCTGGTGATGTTATATCTGCAAATGATATGTCAAAGATCATTATGCTAAGTCAATACAGTCAAAAAGAGAAAAAAACTTTGTTTTCAAAAGAAGATTTAGAGTATCAAGAATTGAGGAAACAAAGAAAAATAAGAAAATTAGATTTTGAGGTTAGATAAATACTTGCTAAACTTGAATCTCATGTTATAATGCTTTCATAATGGTTAACATCTAGAAACATACCATGATTAAAACTTTAATTACAGAGTTTCCTTTAACTGATGTTCCTGTAGAGAGGAGTGTCAGTCAGGAAAAAATCAAGAAGTACACCTATTCAAAAGCAGAGGTGGATGTGCTGATTGATGCTGCAGTTGATAGAGCTGTTGCTGAAGCAAAAAAGATTGATGAAGAATCAATGGCAAAGCATAATCGTGATGCTACAGTTATCAGTATGATTCTTGGATTTACAACTCTTGCATTGTTTGTAGATGGTTTGTTAAGAATGTTGGGAATCATTCCACCATTTATGCACATCGATATAAATATTTTAGAAAGAATAGAGACTGATATTATAGATAAAATTAAACAAGTTCCCATACAAAAATTATTCCAACATGGTTTTAGATGAATGACATTTCAGTCCTAGTGTATTTTTTATTATTTGCGGTTGTTGTAGGGATGACTTTTGCATTTATGTATGGTATGATGAGAACTACAATCAATGAATTCAACAAACCAAGAAGAAATGTTCATCCAGAAATGGAAGATGTAAAATCAGGTGATGAGTTATTAGTATTCAATATGAATGATGATGACGATGACGATGATGACAACCTTATTATAGTGAGAAAATGAAACCAACAGAAAACTACGAACAACTTACAGAAAGATTCACCAAGAGAATTAAACAACTTGGAGAAGAACAAGCAAAACTCGATGACTCTTATGATAAATGGGTTAAGTTAAATGAGCAATTAAGTTATTTACAAGGATGTTTAGATACTGTTAAATATTTAATGGAAGGAAAATTACCAAATGATGGGAATCATGATGGTATGAAAAATCACCAACCTACAACAAATGATTAGTTTTTTATTTTCAATGGCAGGATTATTGAATCTGTTATTCTATGTCTTTGCGATTGGTTTCGTAATCTCATTGATACTAGAACAGATTCTAAAGTCTAGACCTCTATCCTTTGATGCATCTATGAATGAGAGAAATATGTACATCGTACAAACAAACAGAAAGTATTGTTGGAGACAGGCGTGGATAGTAAACATTTATTGGTTCGCATGTAATGTAGGATTGTACTTCATCTCAAGAAATATGCAATCACCTGTAGATACTTTTTGGAATGGTATGTAATAGTCTTGACATATGGTAGAATTTTCTTTATAATATAAGTATCACTAATTTTATCATGATTGAAGTATTACTACAAAATGAACCATATCGATACATTCAAAGGGAGAAACTCCTAGAGAATGGTCAACCTGACTATCGTATCCAAAAGTGGGATAATCATAATGGATACAAAGACATGTATCTCTGTGATAATTTCATGCAGATGCAGACTGCTATGGATGACTTTGAATATACTAAATGGTTAGATCCTGCAGGTGTTCCATGTTATGTTAAAGAAAATTAAATGAAAAGAGTTTTGATTACAGGTGGTGCAGGATTTATTGCCCACCACCTTATCGGTGAAATACTTAAAACAACAGATTGGGAGATAGTTACTTTAGACCGTCTTGATTATAGTGGCAATCTAAATCGTCTTGATGATTTAATGATTCCATTTACATTTGAATCTAAGAGTAGAGTGAAGATTGTTTTTCATGATTTGAAAGCACCTCTGAATCCACTTATCTGTAATGATATTGGGGAGGTAGACTACATTCTACATTTGGCAGCAGGATCACATGTTGATCGGAGTATAGATTATCCAATGGAATTTGTGATGGATAATGTGGTAGGTACTACAAACATTCTTGATTTTGCAAGAAAGCAAGATAATCTTGAGAGATTTGTTTACTTTAGTACAGATGAAGTTTTCGGTCCTGCACCTGATGGTATTAAGTATAAAGAGAATGATAGATATAATTCAACAAACCCTTACAGTGCAACAAAGGCAGCTGCAGAAGAGATAGCAGTTGCATATGAGAATACATATGGATTGCCTATTTACATTACACATACTATGAATGTGTTTGGAGAAAGGCAACATCCTGAGAAATTTATTCCAATGTGTATACGTAAAGCAAGGGATGGGGAGGTTGTAACAATCCATAGTGATTCAACCAAAACAATTCCTGGTTCAAGACACTATATACATGCAAAAGATGTTTCATCAGCAGTATTATTTTTACTTGATTATAAAGGAACATTCGAACCAACTTGGGGTAATGCTAAATGTCCTAAGTTTAATATTGTAGGATCTGAAGAATTAAATAATTTAGAACTTGCACAAATAATTGCAGATGCACAAGAAAAAGAACTCAAGTATGAGTTAGTAGATTTTCATTCAGCAAGACCTGGTCATGACTTGCGATATGCACTGTGTGGTGATAAAATGAAAAGTTTAGGATGGGAACCTACTAAGTCAGTTCGTGAAAGAATTGCAGATGTCACAAAATGGACTCTTGGAAATAGACGTTGGATTTCACTATAGGAGAATAACTATGAAAAAAGCATTAGTATTGGGTGCAGGTGGTTTCATCGGCAGTCACATGGTAAAGAGATTAAGAGAGGACGGATATTGGGTACGTGGTGTAGACCTTAAGTATCCAGAGTTTTCTAAAACAGAAGCAAATGAATTCATTCAAGGTGACTTACGTGATGTTGATTTTGTGAGAAGAGTAATTCAATATAAAGGAGAACAAGGTAATTTCTATAATGAAATTGCTTATAGACTTATTGAACCATTTGATGAGATCTATCAGTTTGCTGCTGACATGGGTGGTGCAGGTTTTGTATTCACTGGAGAGAATGATGCAGACATCATGCATAACTCTGTATCAATTAATTTAAATGTCCTTGAAGAACAAAGAAAATTAAATGAAACATTTACTGGAGAAAAGGGTTGGAGTGAGTGTGTTAGACCAAAATTAGATTATAAAACAAAAATATTTTATTCTGGTTCTGCTTGCATGTATCCAGAGCATAACCAACTTGATCCTAATAATCCAGATTGCCGTGAATCATCAGCATATCCCGCAGACCCCGACTCAGAATACGGATGGGAAAAACTCTTCTCCGAGCGTCTCTACCTTGCTTATAGTCGGAATTATAATATGCCTGTACGAATTGCTCGATACCACAATATCTTCGGTCCTGAAGGGACTTGGGAAGGAGGTAGAGAAAAAGCACCAGCAGCAATCTGTAGAAAAATAGCTTATGCAGATAATAAAGATACAATTGAAGTATGGGGAGATGGAGAACAGACAAGATCTTTCCTTTATATTGATGAGTGTATTGAGGCAACACGTAGATTAATGGATTCTGATTTTAGTGAACCAGTTAATATTGGTTCTGAGGAAATGGTTACTATTAATCAATTGGTAGATATAACTGCAAAAGTTTCTAATAAGAAAATTGAAAAGAAACATGTAGAAGGACCACTAGGTGTACGTGGACGTAATTCTAATAACGATCTTATAAGAGATAAGTTGGGATGGGATTATGAGCAAACGTTAGAAGAAGGAATTAGAAAAACATATGATTGGATTTTAATCCAGACAACAAAAGATAAAATTTTTGTAGATGAACCTCAATCAGAGAATATACTACAAAAAGTTTTTAGTTGGATGGATTAGTATGAGAACAAAATTTAATTTAGTAGGCACTACATTTAATTATAATGATGGTGCTCCTAAATGTTCTGTCTGGAGCAAAGAGTCAAAACATATTGAGTGGGTTGATGAAGGAGGTGAAGCAACTTTTTACATTGACAATACTATTAATAATGCCTTTACAGATAAAAGAAAAGGTTTAAAGTATCTTTGGTTACTTGAATCAAAATATATCAAACCTAATTTGGTAGAAAGTATTATATCAAATCAACAATTAGTAGAGGATACTTATGAAATTATTTTTACTCATGATCAAAGATTACTCTCATTAGGGGATAAGTATAAGTGGGTTCCTGCTCAAGGAACTTGGATTAAAGATATTAAGTTGTATGATAAATCAAAAATGATATCTATGATTGCATCAAATAAAAATATGTGTGAAGGTCATAGATTGAGATTGGAGTGGATTAAAACATTAAAAGATCAGGTTGATTTTTATGGTAGAGGATTTCCTACAGAGATAGAAAAGAAAGAAGATGGTCTTTGTGATTATATGTTTTCTATAGCAATTGAAAATGGTCAATATGAAACATATTTTACAGAAAAACTTCTTGACTGTTTTGCTACAGGAACAATACCTGTATATCTAGGTGCACCTGATATAGGTGATTACTTTAATAAGGATGGTATAATAGATCTAAGTGAAGAGTTTGACGTTTCTGATGAAATCTATTATAATAAGATGGATGCAATTAAAGACAATTTAGAAAGAACTAAAAAAATGGAAATTCTTGAAGACTTTATTTGGGAGAATTATTTTAATGACTAGAGAACTTTATAACAAGGCAGCTGCCGAAGGTAAAAATCCAATGCACTATATCTATGAAGATCTGGGTATTAATAAGGATTGTAAGTATTTTGTAGAAACAGGAACTCATCTTGGTGGTAGTGTAGATGTTGCTCTTGAATTAGGATTTGAAAAGGTTCTTAGTTGCGAGTTTCTTAAAGATAGATTTGATCATTGTATGAATAAGTTTAAAGATGATGATAATGTTTATCTCTGGCATGGATCTTCTATCTCTTGTTTTCCAGTAATGATGTCTGAAATTAATCAGAAATCTTTATTTTGGTTAGATGCTCATGCAGAAGGTGGTGGAGTTCCAACATTAGAGGAACTTGATTTTATTTCAAAATTACCAATTAAAAATCATAGTATTTTAATTGATGATGTTCCAGTTTATTTTAGTGAAACTAAACAAGAGTTGAAAGATAAGATTCTTTCTATCAATTCAGATTATACTATTGTTGAATATCAAACTATTAATGATCATAAGGATTATGTTATAGGAGCATATATTGAATGAAAACTTGTATAATTAAGCAACCAGCTGGTATTGGTGATATATTTTTTTGCCAAAAAATTGCTAAAGAAATACAAGATTCTACTGAATATAAAAAAATTATTTGGCCTGTAGCATCAACATATTCTTATTTAAAAGATTATATCATTGCTCAAGATGTAGAATTTATTGATGAGTCATTAGATTTTCCCTATAAGGATGTATATAATTCTGGTAGTTTGTATATGATAGAGACAGATGAATATTTATTTGTACCATTACAAACATCAGACTATGTTCAAAAAACTTCTAAGAGACATAATAATCCTTTAGGTCATGGTCATATGAAATATGACTTTTGTAATATTGAATATTTGGATTGGAAAAAATATTTTAATTTTAATCGAAATCAAGATAGGGAAAATAGTTTGATTAAAAAACTTAACTTGGATATTACAAAACCATTTAATTTAATTAATAATAATTGTGGTACGTATCCTAATTTTAATAAAAGAAGTGATTTAATTCCTAATAATGATTATCAAAATATCTATATGGATTTTATTAAAGGTGTAAATTTATTTGATTGGGTTAAAGTATTTGAAAATGCAGAAGAAATTCATACTGTTGAGACTTCTGTATATTATATTTTAGAAAAACTTGGATTGGAAAAGGTATACATTTATGCTAAACCAACACCACAAAATAGATCAAATGATTTTTCTTATATGAAAGATCATTGTAATAAAAATTGGAATTACATTAATTAAAAATGAAAGCAGCAGTTCTTGAGAAAATAAATGCACCACTTACAGTTAGAGATATAGAACTAACTGAATTGAAGATTGGTCAAGTATTAGTAAAGGTTCTTGTGAGTGGTCTATGTGGTGCTCAGTTACATGAAATTAGAGGTCATAAAGGTAATGCTAAATTTCTCCCTCACCTTATGGGACATGAGGGTTGTGGTATTGTGGAAGAAGTAGGACTTGGTGTCAATACTGTTAAACCTGGAGATAAGGTTGTAATGCATTGGAGACCTGGTGAAGGAATGGAGTCACCTTTTCCAAATTATGTTTTGGATGGTAAGACTATCTCTAGTGGTAAGGTAACAACTTTAAGTGAATACTCTATTGTATCTGAGAATAGAGTTACTACTATTCCATCAGAAACTCCTAGTGTTCTTGCTGCCATGTTGGGATGTTCTCTCACTACAGCATTAGGTATCATTGACAATGAGTGTGACCTTAAGTTTGGTGAGACTGTAGCAATTAATGGATGTGGTGGGGTTGGTCTTAACCTTATTCAAGCAGCAAATATGAGAAGTCCTTTAAAGGTGTATGGAGTTGATATTAATAGAAAGATGGTTGATTTGACTTATATAATGGGAGCTACTTTATTTACAGAGAGTATAAATGATTTGGAAAACAAGGTAGATATTATTATTGATACTACAGGTATTCCTCAAGTGATTGCAGATGCATATAATAAACTTGCACCTAGTGGTAGGTTGATTCTTGTCGGACAACCTGCACCTGGAAAAGGTGTTGAACTTCCTAATGCTGTTTCAATGTTTGATGGTACTGGTAAATCTGTGAAGGCAACTCAAGGAGGAGCAACGATTCCTCATATTGATATACCAAGGTATATTGATTTGGCAACAAGAGGAATTATACAATATGAGCAACTACACACAGACACTTTTACTTTAGATGAAGTTAATGAGGCATTCGACTTGCTAAAGTCTGGAAATGCTGGTAGAATAATGATTAAGATAGGAGATTAAAAAATGAGAGGAACTGATTGGACTTCCGAAAAACTTAGAGAATTTTCTAATCATATTGCAGATGTTCACGATCAAGGTTATTTACCCTTTACTGTTCATTTATGTGGTGGAAATGAAGAACAATTAATTGATATATTTTCTAATATTAATGAAGGTGATTATGTTCTTTCTACACATAGAAATTCTTATCACGCACTTCTTCATGGAATACCTCCAGATGAGGTAGAAGAAAAGATGCGTAATGGGAGAAGTATGTTTATTTTTGATCGTGAACGTAACTTCTATGTTTCTGCTATTATTGGTGGAACCGCAGCAATTGCTGTTGGTATGGGATGGGCTTTAAAGAGAAAGAATTCTGATAAACGTGTTTGGTGTTTTATTGGTGATGGAACAGAAGATACTGGACATTTTGCTGAAGCAGTTAGATATGTAGATGGATGGGATCTTCCAGTTACTTTTGTAATTGAAGATGATGGGATGGCAGTTAATGCTTCTAAGAAATCAAGATGGGGTAAGGATAATGATATAGAATGGCCATCATGTGTAGTTCGTTATCATTATACAAAGACAAGACCTCATATTCGTACAGGTAATTTTGCACCATTAAGTGTAATGAGATCTGTAATGAAAACTGATGAAGAGTATTTTCCTTATCTGGATGAAAGATCAGTAGAGTTAAATATTGAAAAAACAGATCTATCATTCAAAGATTCTGTAACTAAAGCAATGACAGAAATGGGTGAGGATGGAAATATATTCTTGGGGTATAGTATTATTCCTGGTGATGCTATGGAAACTCTTAAGAATGTTGATATATCTCAAAAAATTGAAACACCTGTCGCAGAAAATTTAATGGTTGGACTTGCTATTGGTATGTCTTTTGAAGGTTTTAGACCAGTAGTATATTTTGAAAGACATGATTTTATGCTTGTTGCTGCTGATGCGATTGCTAATCATTTAGATAAGATTGAAAGAATCTCTCATGGTGAATTTAAATGTCCTGTTATTTTAAAGACAGTTGTTGATGATAGTAAATTATTTTATTCTGGTCCAACACATGAACAAAATTTTACAAAAGTTTTTAGAGAGTTATTGGATATGCCAGTTTTAGATCCTAAAACTCCTGACGAAGTACTTGCTGCATATAGATATGCACAAAAAAGTGATAGACCTACAATGATTGTTGAGCATAAAAATTTATTCTAATGAAAACATACCTCTCACTTGGGATTGGTGATCTATTTTTTATAGATTCTATCCTTACAAAAGAAGAAAAGGAAAGTATTAGTGAAATATACTGGGCATGTAGATTTGGTAAGGTGGTTGAACCCTTAATGAAGGATAATCCATCATACCCTAATTTAAAAGCACAGTATTTTATTGATGATGAAGTTGGAAAGAAAGCAATGGTGGCACTTGATCCTGTTGCTGTTCCTTTTTGGCATTTCAGACCAGATTTTCCACGTAACTTTGAGGTTGGGTTAAAATTATTTGGTCTTGTTGATGATTGGAATAATCAAAATGTTCAATCTGTAGATGCTTTTAGTATGTTTTTTGATGATGATAGACCTTTTACAGAATCATCTTTTATTAAACATAGTAATAAAATTGATGAAGACTATATTGTTTTTCATTATCCAACATCTACTAGACCGAGAAGTGATATTGCTAAAATAACTGATGATGATATTAAGTTTTTAAATAATCTTTCTAAAGAAACTGGATATACTGTAAAAATTATTGCTGATCATGAAGTAGATTTGGCAATAGATAATCAGGTTTTATTAGTTAATCCTAGTATTACTGATATAAGAGATATAGTTGCTAATTGTAATTATTGTGCTGGATGTGATTCCTTCTGTACAATACTAGCATCTAAACATTTACCAAAGGAAAATATTTTTATTAAATTATCTCCTAATTTTACTGGATGGAATGGGTGGTTGCATCGTGCATTTTTACCACATTCTCCAGAAGAAGTTCATCAATTCTATAAATCATATATTGGGAGACCATGAAAAAGATATTAGTAATTGGTGATAGTTCTAGAGATGTCTTTGTGTATTGTGATGCATTTAGATTATGTCCTGATGTACCTGTACCAGTATTAAATATGAAGGATCAGATTGAAAATCCTGGTATGGCAAAAAATGTTCATCGAAATATTAAAAGTTTACATGATCAATGTGATCTTTTAACTAATCATAATTGGTATGATATTACCAAGACAAGATACGTTCATTATAATAGTAATCATACATTCTTTAGGGTAGATACAACACAAAAGATTTCAAGAATTAATTTAAATCATATTAACTATCAAGAATATGATCTTATTGTTGTATCTGATTATGATAAAGGATTTTTAAGTGAAGACGATATCAGTGAAATATGTAAAAATCATTCAAATACTTTTGTAGATACTAAAAAGATTCTTGGAACATGGATACAGTATGCAAAGTATGTAAAGATAAATGATTATGAATATCAGAACTCAAAACCATATATTGTTCCTGAAATAAGTAATAAAATTATTCATACTATAGGTGTAGATGGGTGTGAATATAAAGGTAAGAGATATTCAGTTGATAAGGTTGATGTTAAAGATGCATCTGGTGCAGGTGATACATTCATGGCAGGACTTGTTGTTGAATATTGTAAAACAGATGATATAATTAAGAGTATTAAATTTGCAAATAAATGTGCATCAACAGTTGTAAAACAAAGAGGGGTTAGTTTATTATGATTATACTTACTGGTTATAAAGGATTCATTGGTAAATCATTTTGCAAAGTTTTGGATGATGATAGTTTGTACAGAGTGGAACAATCACATGCCTTTGATTTTTTAAGAGATTTTGATAAGTGGGATAAAGTAAAATTGATAGTTCATCAAGGAGCAATATCAAGTACAGTGGAGACTGATGTAAATAAAATACATAAATTTAATGTTGAATTTTCAATTAAACTTTTTGAGAAAGCTATTGAATATCAAATACCAGTTAAGTATGCTTCATCTGCTTCTGTTTATGGAACCATGGAAGGTATTATTAATCCACTAAACTATTATGCATTATCTAAGGTAACCGTAGATTATTGGGTTTTAGATCATATTAATGAATTTAAATCTATTCAAGGTTTTAGATACTTTAATGTTTATGGTGATGGTGAAGATGATAAAGGAGATCAAGCAAGTCCAATTCATAAATTTACTGATCAGATAAAGAAAACAGGTAAGTTAAAATTGTTCGAAGGTTCTGAAATGTTTTTCAGAGATTTTATATGTGTTGAAGATTTGGTTGCAATTGTTTTAAGTAATACAAAAAAATCTGGAATCTATGATCTTGGTACAAGTGAACCAATTTCTTTCAAAGATGTTGCGGAATATGTTGCGGAGTGTTATAATGGGGAAATAGAATTGATACCATTTCCAAAACATTTAATCGGCAAATACCAAGAATTTACTTGTGCTAAAAGGGAGTGGGATTATTACAAATTTATTAAAGTACATCACTATTTGAAATGAAAATTATTTGGACAAATGGATGTTTTGATATTATGCATCCAGGTCATATTGAATTATTTAAAGCAGCTAAAGCTCTTGGTGATCGTTTGATTGTTGGTGTTGATACTGATGAAAAAGTATCCTCTGATAAAGGAAAGGATAGACCTATTAATGATATATGTTATCGCACTGCAATGTTAAATGCAATTAAGTATATTGATGAAGTTCATGCGTTTGGTAGTCGTGTAGAACTTGAACAATTGATTGAATTTTATAATCCTGATGTTCTTATTGTTGGTGGTGATTGGAGAGATGGGGATGTGGTAGGAAGAGAATATGCAAAAGAAGTTAGATACTTCAATAGGATAGGTGGATACTCTACTACAAACATTATTAAAAAAATTAAATGAGATACGTTATAGACATTGATAACACTATCTGTACACCCACTGTGGGTAGGGATTACCATAAAGCAGAACCTTGGAATGATCGTATAGATAAGGTAAATAAACTTTATGATGATGGTGATTACATTATCTACTTTACTGCAAGAGCAATGGGTAGGTTCTCTGATCAACCTCATTCTATTGCATCAGTAAGAGCTGAGGAAGTTTTATTTGAACTTACACAAAAGCAACTAAAGGAATGGGGATGTAAGTACCATGAATTAATCATGGGAAAACCACATGCAGATTTATTCATAGACGATAAGGGTATTAATTCTGATGAGTTCTTCGGAAATTAAAATTGTTCCCAAAGGATGGGGATACGAAAAGTGGATTGTAAACACAGAAGAATACTGTGGTAAACTTCTTCATTTTATAAAAGGTAAAAGATGTTCTTGGCACTATCATATCCTTAAGGATGAAACTTTTTATTTACAGGAAGGAAAACTACATGTATGGTATTCTGAAGATGATGATAGGGATAATGCAAAAGAGATAATTCTTGAGAGAGGAGATAAATTTCATGTCTATAGGGGATTGAGGCATCAGATGCTTGCTTTAGAAGATACTGACATGTTTGAATTTTCTACACAACATTTGGATGAAGATAGTAATCGGGTAATTAAAGGAGATTAATTATGATTGGTATGAATGCTTTAGGTCAAAACGGTAGACTTGGAAATCAAATGTTCCAATATGCTGCTCTTGTGGGAATATCTAAAAATATGGGATATGATTATTGTATACCTGATCATTCAAATGCTACATGGTTTGATAAGATGGTTGGAGATCAAATTGTAACTCAACATCATCAACTCCAACATTTATTTGAAATGAATAATTTAAATAAAAGATTTGGGATAGTAGATGGAAATGAAATAAATTTAGAACAAGCAGAATTTTGTCAAGAACTTTTTGATGGGTGTCCAGATGATTCAACATTATATGGATACTTTGAATCATATCATTACTTTAGTAAAGTAGAGAAAGAATTAAGAAGTGATTTTACTATCAAGAGTCATATATTAAATTCAGCAAAAAATTTTCATAAAGATAAAAATCTTGAGGATGCTGTGTGTATTAATATTAGAAGAGGAAAAGATTTTATAAGAGTACAGGATTATCATCCTCCATGTAGTGAGAAATACTATAAAGACTGTATTGAAATATTAGGTTCTGATAGACAGTATCTAATTATCTCCGATGATATTAATTGGTGTAAAAATACATTCATAGGAAATAATTATATTTTTAATGACCATGTACCTAGTAATATAATCAAAGGACATTTTGATTTAGCAGTTGGTAGTTTATGTAATGATTTCATAATATCAAATAGCACTTTTTCTTGGTGGATGTCATACTTAGGATTGAGTAAAACTAAAAGAGTTTTTGCACCAGACCCATGGTTTGGTAAAGCACTATCTCATATTGATACTGAAGGTTATTACCCAGATGGATTTGAAAAAATTAAAAGAGAGATAGTTAGAGTTTGATGTATGAAAAGTGAAATAATACCATTATTTTCTACTCCTCTGTATGTGGCAAAAGTTGATATTGAATCGTCGATAGATGAAAAATTTTTAAAATCATTTTCGTATTTACCATATAATGACAAAACTGGATATTGTAGTCAAGACCAAAAGATTTTATTGAATCCAGACTTTCAATCACTAAAAAAACAGATTGATAAACATATCAATGTATACATGTTTGAAGTTTTAAAAATTTCACAAGGTAAACCTATACATGTACAATCATGGATTAATAAGCATGAAGAGGATGATTTCTCTCCTAAACATTTACATAGTAATTCATTTATAAGTGGTGGAGTATATTTACAATGTGAACCTAATTCTGGAAAAATTTGTTTTTGTAAATCCGATAATCCAACATGGGCAACAAATACAATTCGACCAAATGTTAGTGATTTTAATATCTTCAATGCTTACATTTGGTCTTTTGAAACACGTAGAGGAGATTTATTTATTTTTCCATCCCATCTAAATCATAAGGTTGAAAAAAATATGTCAGGTAAGGATAGATATATGATCGCTTTTAATTATTTTCTAGATGGAACTTTTGGTGGAATGACAGAGGAAGTTAGTGTAAAAGTTTCTTGACTTTTAGGTAGATTGATGTATAATATAGACATATATTGTAGACAAATATTCGAGGATGATGAATCTTACATTTTTAATACCAACTCGAATTGAAACTGAAGATAGATTAAGAAATATTATTTCTTCTGTTACTTACTTATTGAAGCATACTGATGCAAAGGTAATTGTAAAAGAGGTAGCACCACATAATACTTTTTTATTCAGAGCACTTTCAGAAATTAAAAAACGTGTTGATACTTCAAATTTAACTTCCTTATATGAAGAATCCAATGAACCACTTTTTTGTAAGAGTAAAGTATTAAATGATTTAATCATAGAATCAGATACAAAGTTTGTTGCTAACTATGATGCTGATTGTATACTACCTGTTGAATCATATCGTCAGGCATATTATGCTTTGGATAGTGATCAGGTAGATGTTGTGTATCCTTACCAGTGTGGTGTATACCAATGGAAAGCAAATTATAGTATGAACACCTATAATTCTTTTATGAATACTTTAAGTACAAATGTACTAGATAAAGAAAAGCAACTCTCCAATTCTACAATTGGATGGGTACAGTTTATTAAACGACAAACATATATTGATTGTTACATGATGAATGAGAATTTTATATCATGGGGATGTGAAGATGATGAATTTTATTTCCGCATGAGTACTTTGGGTAATAGAATTGCGAGAATAAACAATTACGTATATCACTTAGAACATTCACGAACACATAACTCTTGGTTTAGTAATCCAAATTTTAATAATAATTATCATTTGTGGAATACAATAAAAACATTTGACAGACAACAACTTATAGACTATTATAAAGATCAGAGTTACTATAAAAATAGAAAGAAACAATTAGCATGATAGGTTTTAATGCACTAGGTCGAACTGGACGTTTATGTAATCAGATGTTTCAATATGCTGCACTTCGAGGTCTTTCAAGTAAGATTGGTGCAGAAATTTGTATTCCTTATTATCAAGATGCTGTTGATGATGGTATAGGTAATATGTTGCGAACAGAATTATTTGATTCTTTTAACTTGAAAGTTAAGACAGGATTATTAAATAATGGTCACGCACCTGTAGTCCAAGAAAGATTTTTTCATTTTGATCAGGAACTGTTTAATCATTGTCCCGATCACGTAAGTTTAAATGGGTATTTTCAAACAGAAAAATACTTTAAACATATTGAACATCAAATACGTGCTGAGTTTACTTTCATGGATGATATATTAGAACCATGTAAGGAGATGATATCAGGTGTTGGTAAACCAATCGCATTACATATTCGTCGTGGAGACTATGTAATTAATAGTGAGAATCATTTTAACCTACCAATTGGATATTATGAAGCAGCATTAAAACACTTTGATAATGATCGTAATGTAATTGTATTTTCTGATGATTCGAAGTGGTGTCATGATCAGTCTCTATTTGATGATGATAGATTTATCATTTCTGAGAATGATGACAACAGAGTAGATCTTTGTCTAATGTCTTTATGTTATGATTTTATTATAGCTAACTCAACTTATTCTTGGTGGGGTGCTTGGTTATCTTCTAATAAAAATAAAAAAGTAATTGCTCCTACTCAGTGGTTTGGTAAAACAGGTTACACCAAAGATCATAACACTAAAGATATTATACCTGATTCATGGATAAAAATTTCTGATGGACAAGAATAAATCAGTTTTTAAACTTAAAGGGTTTCCTAATTCATATTGGTTGAATTTAGATAATGATGAACATCGTCGTGTTTATATGGAAGCACAGTTTAAGTATTGGGAGATTGATAATCATACTAGAATCGCAGGATATGATGGAAGAGTGGATGATGTTTGTCAGTTTCTAAAAGGAAGAGCTCCAGACAATATGTCTGCGAATGAAATTGGATGTTGTATGTCTCATTTGAAAGCAGTCAAACATTTTTATGAAAATACAAATGATCCTTATGCTCTCATATTTGAAGATGATGTTGTTCTTGACATTGCAAAGCATTGGAATTTTAATTGGAGTGATTTTGTTTCTAGACTCCCAGTTGATTGGGATTGTGTGCAATTGACCACTATCTGTACGGGAGATATTCATATTAAATTGCATAATTATTTTATTAACGACTTCTCTGCTGCTGCATATTTGATTACTAGACACCACGCAGCAAAGATTGTCAATAATTATATTAGAGGTGATAAGTTTAAATTGGATGGGGGTATCAAACCTAGAGCAACTTCAGAGGACACGATTCTTGGATCGGGTAAAACTTATACAATCCCGATATTTTTATATCGACTTGACTTAGGATCGGCAATTCATCCAGAACATATTGAAATTTTTCATAAGAATAGTCACAACGCTTTGTTACAGTATTGGAGAGAGAATGGTTGTAATATGGAAATTGGAGAGTTGATGGATTATGACCCTTACTTGAATCGAATTAGCAATCCAACAGGGCAAAGTAATTAGATATAAGGTAAACTAATGTTACATATTAGTATCATTTAATTGTGTTCGGGCATCCGAACCTTTTCATATGTTAAGATATTTGACAAAATTTTATATTTACTATATAATATTGTTACATAAATTAATAAAACTTAAATGACTGTTACAACAGAATCAGGTGGAAGACAAAATGCTTTCCCAACTGAAACTCGTCCT
>Ga0163179_10001592_pt1 | contig 15980 bp, 7 predicted proteins | sample AtlANTMetagenome_FD_109643 | JGI IMG/M metagenome (GOLD analysis project Ga0163179, IMG submission 109643) | Marine eukaryotic phytoplankton communities from the Atlantic Ocean - Atlantic ANT 2 Metagenome | ecosystem: Environmental > Aquatic > Marine > Oceanic | place: North Atlantic Ocean... | reverse complement strand
TGTTTAGATTGCCAATTAAAGATTATGTTGGTTGGTCAAAGGGTCTATCAAAAGCTGGTTACGCAACTGACCCTAAATACCCAGAAAAGTTAATTAGTGTAATTGAACGTTATAGCTTGTGGAGGTATGACGGATCAAAAAAACAATCATCTAAAAACAAAAAGGAGAAAAAGAAAAAGGTTAAAGATGACGCAAATTATACTGTTAAAAAAGGAGATACATTGTACTCTCTTTCAAAAAAATACAATATTTCAATAGATGAGATTAAAAAAAATAATAATCTCAAAAACAATCAATTGTCAATAGGTCAAAAATTAAAAATCTAACCAGTTTTCATAGCATCATCAATCATTGCAATACAATAATTTAAATGACTTTTTAAAACCTTGTCTGAGTATCTTTTTACTGCTTTATTTAAATCTTTCTTTAAATCCAGAAGAGTACCCATAGTTATTGATCTTATGTCAGAAACATCAACCTTTATAGTGGTGATATATGAACCCCATCCAGGCCTTGTAGGTGGCTGCTCATTTTTCATTATATAACCTAACCTAGAAATAAAACTTTTTTGCAGGTTTCTTCTGTAAACATCTATTGATCTATTATTTTTCAATTCAGACCAAATACCATCTTTCAGATCAATCATCATTTCATTTAATGAATATGCGTTGTTTCCGTTCAATGCTTCATTTTCAATCATTCTTGCCATTCTCCCAAAATCAAGAATTCTACTTAAATAGCTAGATTGTGTAGATCTGATTCGATTTGTTGTTCCAGCATATTCAATTTTATTCAATATATTTTTATCAATCATCCAATAAGGAGTTTCAAATAGGTGTTTATTTAAAAAGTTTACACATGCTTTTTGATGATTTTTATCCACATGTGTATAAACAGCGCCATCTTGATCGGATGTTTTATAAAACTGGTAAACTCCACCAATATTTGTGGCAACATGTCCCATATATCTTCTAAATTGTCCTAGTACCTGACCATAGATATATTCCATTTCATCATAGGTTTCACCATCTTCAGTTGTCCACTCTATAAGCTTAGGTAGAATTCTTTTTAAATTTTTAATACCATATTCGCTAGCTTTTATTGCATCATCACCTAAATCCTCAGTTTGAGAACTTGGATCTATACTTCCGCTTGGTCCAAATCTATATGTCAAATCATCTTCCTTTTCTCTAATCCAACTTCTTAATATTTCCTTTTCTTCTAAATCAGAAACACCAAGAATAGGTTTGTAGCCCCACATGACTGAGTATTTATCATAAATTCCAACATTTGGAGTTTCCCAATCAGACGGCATCAAAGCAACCCCTTTATCTTCAGGTTGAGCAACATAATTAAACCTAGCATAATCCATTATTGATGGAGAAGTACCATATTTTTTTGTAAATGTTGCAGATCTTAATGAATCAACTGGATATGCACTACTACTACCCATATTATGAGGAAGTCCAATTGTATGTCCAAATTCATGAGATGATACAAATCTTATTAATTCACCCATAACTTCATTTCTAAATTCAATTCCTCTAGCTTTGGGATCAACTGCTGATGTTTGAACAAAATACCAATTTCTTAATAATTTCATTACATTATGATACCAGTTAATATCAGATTCTATTATTTCACCAGACCTAGGATCACTAACGTGAGGACCATTAGCATTTAATGTTGATGATGCAAGATATCTAACAGTAGAGTATCTGACATCCTCTGGACTCCAATCTGGATCCTCTTCTTTCGTTGGTGGGTCTTTACATATCACAGCATTTTTAAAACCAGCCTCCTCAAAAGCTGCATTCCAATCTTCAATTCCCTGTTTGAGATATTTTCTCCATTTTTTTGGAGTAGCTCTATCAATGTAATATACTATTGGTTTTTTGGGTTCAACTAATTCACCATTTTTAAACTTTTCAATATCCTCATCTTTAACTTCTAATCTCCATCTGTCAAGATAAGTAACAGTTTCGGCTTCTTGATTATCGATTCCATAGTCAGTTTGACTTGTTGTAAACCATCCAACTCTTTCATCAAAATATCTTCTTTTCATTGGTTTTTTTGGGAGCAATATCATGGAGTTATTAAGTAACATTGAAATTTGACCGTTCTTTGCATCCGATGATTTGTAGGTTTTTATATGTTTAGCCTCAATATTAAGTGGAAAACTTCTTATTGATTCAATAAATGATAATTTTGTATCAAGACTAGAAATCTTATTTCTTTTTCTGTAAGACTGTGGATATCCAAATGATTTTACATCACTCTTGTATAAATTTGTAACATCAATCACATAAGTATTCCTGTCTTTATTTTCAACCTCAATTTTAAAACTAGATATAATAGGTTCAAAATTAGCATTAGATACCGCCTCTTTTATCGGAAGTGAATCTGAAGCATAATTTGAAAATGAAAGCTCTTTGAGTAGTAAATTTTTATCAAATTTCTGCCAACTCAATACTTGTTCACTTAATTTATGTGCTCCCAATGGAATCTCTTTTGCCATTTTAGCAATCCTAGTTACCATCAACATATCTCTATCAAGTAAGCTATCGTGTATTTCATAATAGTATTTTTCATCAACCTTATGAACATAAAATAAACCTTCATCAGTTATGGCTTTATCGGTAATTACATCAGAATAAGTTTTTTCTTTTTTGTCCTTATCAGATTTTTCTGGTTTTTTTTGTGAGTACGTGTTAGGGCTAAATAAAATTAGAGCTAAAACTAGTGTAAGAATATATTTGTTAGTCTTCATAATATTAGTTGAAAAGTGAAATTTTAAATTACAAAAAAAATAATAAATCGTTTAAACGATCTCTACGAATAGACCCTGATCGTCCTTTGAGACTTTAACTAAGTTATTTTTAGTGAGTAGTTTTATGCTTTTGTCCCATTTTTTATTACTTAAACCTGAAGTCTCCTTTAAGGAAAGTAAATCAGTTTTCTTTAATTCTTTTACCTTGTCGTAAATGAATTTTTCATCTTCATTTAAATCTACTTTTAATTCATTCTCGGGTTTCATTTGAGGGAAAAAAATAACTTCCTGAATGGATTTGTGGTTAGTTAGAAGCATAACTAATCTATCAATTCCAATTCCTATTCCTGAAGTTGGAGGCATGCCATATTCAAGAGATCGTACAAAGTCATAATCAATAAACATTGCTTCTTCATCTCCCTTTTCCGAGAGCTTTAGTTGGTCCTCAAATCTTTCAAGTTGATCAATTGGATCATTTAATTCAGAATAAGCATTTGCAATTTCACTACCATTTATAAGAAGTTCGAATCTTTCAGTTAGTAGCGGATTATCCCTATGTTGCTTGGTTAGTGGGCTCATTTCCTTTGGATAATCTATAATAAAAGTTGGTTGTATAAACTTTGATTCACATTTTTCACCAAAAATTTCATCAATTATTTTTCCCTTACCCATAGTATCATCTATTTCAACACCAATTTTTTGTGCAGCCTCTCTTAATTCAATCTCATTTAGTGATAACGCATCTATTCCTGTTTCTTCTTTTATTGCATCAATTATCCCTATCTTTTTATAAGGACCTTTAAAGTCAATTTGTTTATCTCCATACTTAACAATAGATTTTCCATTACAATCAATTGCAACATTTTCTAATAGTTTTTCTGTAAAACTCATCATCCAGTTGTAATCTTTATAAGCTACATAGAATTCAAGATTGGTAAATTCAGGATTATGTGTTCTATCCATTCCTTCATTTCTAAAATCTTTTGCAAACTCAAAAACCCCATCAAAACCACCAACAATAAGTCTTTTTAAATATAACTCATTGGCGATTCTCATGTATAGTGGAATATTTAAAGAATTGTGGTGAGTGATAAATGGTTTTGCTGCAGCACCACCTGGAATTGGTTGAAGAATTGGTGTCTCAACCTCAATAAATTCCTCATTTTCAAGAGATGTTCTGATAGATGAAATAATTTTAGACCTTTTTATAAATGTATCCTTTACATTTTTATTAACTATTAAGTCCACGTATCTCTGTCTATATCTAAGTTCTGGTGAAGTAAATTCATCATATACATTGCCTTCAGTATCAGTCTTTGGGAGTGGAAGTGGCTTTAATGATTTAGATAGTAATTTAAAATCTTTAACCATTATTGTTTTTTCCCCAACCTTAGTTTTGAATAATTCACCCTCTATTCCAATTATATCTCCAATATCTAATAGTCTTTTATATAATTCATTGTATTTAGATTTGTCTTCACTAGTACAAATTTCATCCCTATTAAAGTATACTTGAATTCTTCCGGAACTATCTTGTAATTCAGCAAAGCTAGCATTACCTTGAATTCTTCTAGACATTAATCTACCAGCTACTAACACTTTACTACCTTCTTTAAAGTTGGATTTAATTATTTTTGAATTACTAGAAATTTTGAATAAGTCAGCAGGATAAGGCTCTATCCCCAGCTCTCTAATTTTTTTGAGCTTTTCTCTTCTAATTAGCTCTTGTTCAGAAAGGTTTGACATTTTTATCAAATATAATAATATAAGACTTATTTAACGTTTATGTTTTTTAATTTTATAAAAAATTTGAATTCATTGTCCAAAACAAATAATATAATAGTAAAAAATCTCGGTTTCATTAATTATGCCGATTGTTTTGAATATCAAAAAAAAATTCAAAATGAAATTATTGAAATAAAATTGAATAACAGGAATAATAAAATCAAACAAAAAACTCCAAATTATTTATTATTTGTTGAACACAACCATGTATATACATTGGGAAATAGTGGTGATAATAGTAACCTGCTTTTTGATAAGACAATGCTTGAAAAAAAAGGAATTGACTTTCACAAAACAAATAGAGGAGGTGATATTACATATCACGGTCCTGGCCAAATGGTTTGCTACCCAATATTAGATATGGAAAATTTTTACACTGATATTCATAAATATCTAAGAGATTTGGAGGATATAATAATTAATACACTCAGTTTTTTTGGAGTTAATGCATCTGGTAACTCAGAGGAAACAGGGGTATGGCTTGATGTTGGAAATATTGAAGAAAGAAAAATCTGTGCAATGGGAATTAAGGTAAGTAGATGGGTTACAATGCATGGCTTAGCTTTAAATGTTAATACTGACCTTTCATATTTTGATGGAATAATTCCTTGCGGAATTAGTAATAAAGGAGTAACATCAATTTCAAATGAGCTAAATAAAAAAATTGATATCGAACTTGTTCAAAAAGTATTTATTGAAAAATTTTTAAAACAATTTAATGCAACTATTGATTCTAATTAATTGTATAAAGTAGTACTTCATCTTCATCTCCCTTAGTTGTTATAAAATCTTGATTAACTCCCAGAGCAACATCAAGATCAGATGCTGAAAAAATGGGAAAGCTTGGTAATTTCCCAATTTTATTAAAAAGATAAGATTGACTATTATCTTTATCTCTTAAATGAAAATAAGTTTTATCTTTTTTGCCAAGAATATTTAAACCTCCAAAGTCACCGTATGGGATTTTAAGCTCATTGTTATTTATTAATATTCTTCCATTAAAATGAATGAACAGATTGTTCTCATCAGCATAAATTAGATGTTTTTCATCTGGCAACTGTTTAGATGAAACTTTTCCGTTCAACTCAACTCTTATTAGTTGATTTAAATTATTTATTGTCACAAATGAATTTGAATTAGCATAGAAATTATTCTGACCAATAATTAAATTTTTTGGCAGTTTAATTCTAATGTTTCCTCTTCTATCCAAAATTAAAGGAACTCCATCTTTTCCAACTAATACTAAATAATCCTTGTTTGATATTCTTATATGTTTAATTTTTTGTTCAATTTCGGATTTTAATTTTGTTCTTTTAAAACCTCTTACATTATTGAATTTTGAATCCAACATTTTCATAGTATTACCATTCTGAATTACAAACCTATAATTTCGATTTTTATCATAGTCAAAAACAGACAAGTACTTGTTCGACTGAGATTTTTTTAAAGTTATTTTTTTAACATAATTTCCTTTAATATCCAATACTATAAATTCTTTTTCTGTGAGAAATGCAAATTGCAATCTATTGTTTTTATATATATCAACCTGATATATTTCACTAATTACTTTAGAGTCCAATTTCTTTTCAAAAACTATTTCCTGATTTAATCCTAGAAGTATCAAATTAAAATTTGAATCTTGGAAAATAATGTTTTTTTCACCTGATTTATAATTATTTATAAATGTTGGATTTACAATAATTTCATTTTTAAATTTTTTTGAAAATTTTAAATTCAAATTTTTATTTTTCTTTAAATCAAAGCTTGGAGTTGTGTAAATAGATTTAAAGTTGCTATTACCCTTAAGTTCGTAATTGGAAAACCAATAAGGAAAATCTTTATTGTCCTCATTATCAGCATTATTAATTATTTCAAAATATGTTGTTTTGTTAGGAATAAATTCTAAAAATTTTATAAAATTTTCATCCTGTGATATTAGAGATTTGTTATTATAATTTAAAATTAGATTTTGTATTACGTTTAGATCATTTGAAAGTATTAAAAAGCTATTAATCTTAGTTGCATAATCAAAACTTTTGGAGATTTTAAAATCAAGGACATCAAAATCCGAAAGATTTAAATTACTTCCACTATATATTGTTTGTTCTCTATATTTTGTTAGTTGATTAAATGATTTTAGGTAGTCTTCTATGTCAAAATTCTCACAATCAAAAATTAGAATAGATTCACCATTAATATTCACCTCTCCAATTTCTTTAACCCCAAAAAAAATTGAATCCAATTTCTTTTCTTGGACATTTTCGTTATTAATATAGGTGTTATAGTTATTGTCAATTACATTTTTGTTAAAACTCATTCTTTTAAAAAAAGTAAAATTGTTGGGAATTATATTTAAAATCTCAGATTTTGATTTATTTAAACTTTGAAGAATATTGATTTTTCTATTTTCTTTATCTCTTTCTGAAATACCTAAAATATTTATATCATCATTTTCTAAATCAAATTCGTACTGTATCCAATTAGAATACTTAGATATATTTTCATTATTTGTATTAAATTTTACTTTTTTATAGTTTTCGGAAACATTTAGTGATATGTTTTTTGTCTTTGATAAATGAAGTTTTTTAAACTCTAAGAAATTCTGATTTTTATTGAAAGTAGCCCCTCTCAATACATTTTCGATAAGTAGCTTATCTTTAGAGATCAATAAATAGTGATTAATTTTAGAAATGTAAAAATCTTTCTGTTTAAATATTTTTAACCCACTGTAATTTATAGTATCGATAATAAATCTTTTGTCAATATTTAGATCTTGTGATTTTTGTATAATAATTCCGTTGATTTTGTTTTTTCCACTTTTATGAAAGCTATAAGTTAGTTCATCAGATGGATTAAATAAATTAATGTCGTCTAAATCGAGATCAACAGAATTTGATATAAAGTTGATTGTCTCATAGTCAACATCATTGACATTGTCAATGCTTAAAACCAATATAGGGTTATCAGGAATTTTATCGATGATTAAGGATTGTTCATCAACATTACTGCATGAAAAAAAAATAAACAATAAAATTGCAAGCCTTTTCAAATCTTTAAATACAAAAATATAAAAATCAAATTTTAATTTTTAATTGTTTTTCAACTAGATTAAAACTTTTTCTGTGGTGTTTAGTTATTCCATAATTTCTTATGGCTAGTCTGTGCTTTGAAGTTCCATAACCTTTGTTGTTAATCCAGTCATACTCTGGAAAATTTAAATGTAAATCTTCCATAATTTTATCCCTGTGTACTTTTGCTAATATAGATGCTGCTGCAATACTTTGATAAATATTATCACCCTTTACAATACACTTATATTTTATTCTTTTTTCAGTTTTAAATTTATTTCCATCAATAATTGTATAATCAATTATACTATGGATTTTAGATATTGCATTATTCATTGCTAAGAATGTAGATTCAAGAATGTTAATAGAATCAATTATTTTTGGAGATATATCAATTATTGCATAATCTAATGAGCATTCAATAATTTCATTAAACAAATCAAGCCTATTACTTTTGTTTAACTTTTTTGAATCTTTTATAAATGGGTTTTTATATTTTTTTGGAAGCACAACAGCAGCTGCAGTGACTGGACCAGCCAAACAACCTCTACCAGCCTCATCAATCCCACAAACAAAAATTTTGTTATTAAAGACTTTTAACATAAAGACCCAAATTAATAGATTAATTATTTTAAATCTATAACTTTATTAATAATAATGAGATATTTAATTTTATTATTCTGCTTTTTAAATTGTTACACTAATTTATCTCAAGACAATCCGATTAGAAATAACAATCCAACTGGGGGCTTTTTTAATAAAGTAAAAGATAGTATGTCAATAGACAACTTCAAGTTTGATATTAATAAATTAAAGTATTTTGGAATAAGTAATGATACAGTTCTTTTAGATACATCTTTAACAATAAAAAAATATTATCAATTTAATTACAGAAAAAAAGACAATTTAGAGCTCTTAAAATTCAATAATGTTGGTCAGGTTTATAATAATTTGAGTTTTAACCCTAGAAAAAATAATTTCTCAACATTAGGTTATACAGCAAATCATCCTTTATTGATAAATAAAAATGATTACAAATTTTATGATGTTGCATATCCAGTAACTGAACTGTTTTTTAAATCAGTTTTTTCTCAAGGTCAGCTAACAGATGCTTTATTTACATCTAATATTAATAGAAATACAAATTTTTTATTGGCATTTAAAGCATTGAGAAGTTTAGGTAAATATCAAAATAGTCTTTCAGGGTCAAAACATTTCAGATTTGGATTTTCATTTGTGAATGAAAATCTTGATTCTAAGTTGTTTTTTATAAGCCAGAAGCTTGAAAAGAAAGAAAATGGCGGATTGAATGATGCATCATTAATAAACTTTATATCTGGTGATGATGAATTTAAAGAAAGATCTAAGCTAAATGTAAATTTTGAAGATGCTGAAAATATTTTTCAGACAAGAAATCTATTTTTTAATAATAAGCTTTTAATTATTAATAAAAATAAAAACTTAGTTTTTTTGAGTTATAATTTGGACTATGAAACAACAAATAACAAATACCAACAGGATCAGGCAAGTTATTTATATGGATCTATAGATCCAAATAAGAGTAGGATTAATGATCATTATAAATTTAGATCATTAAAAAATAAATTTTCAATACATACAAAAACTAAGTTTTTTGATGAACTAACATTTGGTTATATAAATTTCAATTATAACTTCTTTGAAGTTGGAGAATCATTAGAAAAAATTTCAGGAGAAAATACAAGCTTGGTTCACGGAAAATTTCTAAAGAAATTTAAAAACTCAAAAATTCAATTCAATATTAATCAAAAGTTAAATGGTAAAAGAGTTGGTAATAATTTTGACTTAAGTTTTGAATCGTTGGCTACAAATAAATTCAACTATAAATTAAATTTAAATAGCATACAGTCCCATCCAGGTTTGATTTATGATATTTATCAAAGTGATTATAATAATATCAGTTTTAATAACAATAATAAATTATCTGATATCAAAAGTTTAGATCTTAAATTATATTATGAAAAGTTTGGTAATCTAAATATTGGTTACTCAAATATTATTAATCATTTTTATTTAACAGTCGATAGTTCACAGCAAAATAAGCTTAAACCATTTATTAATCAATATGATAGAAAAATTAATTATCTAAAAATCAGGTATAATAAAGAATTTAAATTCGGGATATTTAGTTTAGATAATTCCATAATTTTTCAAAATGTCAAACAAAATGAGCAAATAATTAATTTACCAAAACTTTTGATAAGAAACACATTATATATTTCAGAAAAGGTTTTTAAAAACGTGCTAGATCTTCAGACTGGAATTAGCCTTAAAACATTTTCAAAATTTTATTCTAATGAATATAATCCACTTTTATCTACTTTTCATATACAAACATCAAATAAAATTGGAGGATATCCAATTTTAGATTTTTTTCTAAATGCAAAAATTAGACAAACAAGAATCTTTTTTATTGCAGAGCATATTAATTCATCATTTTCAGCAGGAAAATTTTTATCCTCACCAACAAGCCCATACAGAGATAGTAATATAAGATTTGGATTAAGATGGAATTTATTTAACTAAGGGTAAGTCACCTTTTATTTTTGAAGGTAAATTAGAGTAACCCATTAAATGTTCATCAATTCTATAAGCAGCTTCTCTTCCCTCAGAAATAGCCCAAACAATTAAAGACTGGCCTCTTCTTAAGTCACCAGCAGCAAAAACTTTTTTGTTTGAAGTCATGTAGTTTTTAGTAAAAGGCTTATTAAATTCATCTGTTTTTAGGTTGAGACCGCTATAAATATTTTTTTCAGGTCCAGTAAAACCAAGTGCAAGCAGTATCATGTCACAAGGCCATATTTTTTCTGTACCATCAATTTCAATTAATCTTGATTTTTGACCATCAATTTTTTTCAATTCAACTTCAATCGTTTTGAGCCCTGTCAATTTTCCATTTTTATCTAAAATAAATTCCTTTGTTAATATTGACCATTTCCTTTTGCTGCCTTCCTCATGGGATGAGCTACTTTTCAAAGTGAAAGGCCAGTATGGCCATGGATTCTCATTTGATCTCTGTTTAGGCGGTTTCGGTAGGATTTCAAAATTCACAACTGACTTTGCACCTTGACGGTTTGATGTCCCTATACAGTCTGATCCAGTATCTCCACCACCAATAACAATAACATTCTTGTTTTTAGCATTTAAACTTGAATGCATGTCAATTTTTTCATCAATTATTTGATTTTGATTTTTAAGAAAATCCATTGCTTGAATAATTCCTTCTGAGTCAGCTCCTGGAATAGGTAGTCCTCTTTTAATTGTAGCTCCACCACAAAGAAGGACAATATCATTTTTCGCATATAATTCTTCAATATCTATATCTTTACCTACTTCTGTTGATGTAATAAATTTTATTCCCTCCTCGATCATTAGGTCAATTCTCCTATCAATTATTGATTTTTCTAATTTAAAATCTGGAATTCCATACCTTAAAAGTCCTCCAACTTTTTTATCTCTTTCATAAACTTGGACTGAATGTCCAGCATAATTTAGTTGTTGGGCAGCAGCTAGTCCAGCAGGTCCAGATCCAACAACAGCAATTTTTTTACCGGTTCTACCCTTCGGAAATTTTGGTTTTATCCAGCCCTCACTAAACCCTCTTTCAACAATATATTTTTCAATTAACTCAATGGACACTGGAGGACTTATAAGCCCAAGAACACAGGCTGACTCGCACGGTGCGGGGCATAATCTACCTGTGAATTCAGGAAAATTATTTGTAGAGTGTAAAATATCTAGAGCTTCCCTCCAACTTCTTCTGTGTACGGCGTCATTAAAATCAGGAATCATATTTCCAAGTGGACATCCGCTATGGCAAAATGGAACACCACAATCCATACATCTTGAGCCTTGTTTTTCTAATTCTTTATCTGATGGTTTTAAAGTAAATTCTTTATAATTTTTAACTCTACTGTGAACAGGAATATTTTCCTCTTTAATTCTGTCAAATTCAATAAATCCTCTTAATTTACCCAAAACTTAATTTATAATTTGATTAATTTTTTCTTTTGCAAGTTTCTCCAATGCACGTTTGTATTCAATTGGCATTACTTTAATAAATTTTCTTTTGCTTAATTCCCAATTTGACAAAATCTGTTTTGCAATTTCACTATTTGTATGTGTAAAATGATTTTGAACCAATTCATTGATAATATCTAAATCCTGTTGCTCAGGCTTTTCAAGCTCAATGGATTCCATATTGAAGTTTTTTGACTCATATTCATTTTGATTATTGTAGATGTATGCAATTCCTCCGCTCATACCAGCTGCAAAATTTCTTCCAATTCCACCTAATATTAAAGCAACACCACCTGTCATGTATTCACAACCATGGTCACCAATACCTTCAACAACTGCATATGCGCCTGAATTTCTGACACAGAATCTTTCGCCTGCAATTCCATTTATGTAAGCTTCACCGGATGTGGCACCATATAAAGCTACATTTCCTGTAATAATATTTTCATGAGATTTAAAAGTTGCTTTTTTGGGTTTTCTTACAATTATTGTCGCACCAGATAAACCCTTTCCAAAGTAATCATTTGTGTTTCCATCTATTACCATTTTTAAACCTTTTGTTGAAAATGCTCCAAAGCTTTGACCAGCTGAACCTTCAAAAAATAGTTTCAAGGTATTTTTAGGTAAACCTTTAGCGCCATATTTTTTTGATATTTCGTTGCTTAGGATTGCACCTACCGTTCTGTCTGTATTTTTAATTTTATATTCAAGAGTCATTTCAATTTTCTTATCAATTGCCAACTTAGCTTCTTTTAATATTGTAAAATCAATAACATTCTTAAGATTATGGTCTTGTTTCTCTGTATTTTTTAATATGGTGTTTTTATCTGGCCATTGTGGATTATCTAGATTTGGTTTGTAAAGGATTTTTGAAAGATCTATTCCCTTTATTTTATAAAAATCTAGTGCATCTTTGGTATCGAGTTTTTCACTTTTACCTATCATTTCGTCAACAGTTCTAAAACCTAAATTTGCCATAATTTCTCTTAATTCTTGAGCAACAAAATACATGTAGTTAATTACATGCTCAGGTTTCCCTTTAAAATTTTTTCTTAGTTCTGGATCTGTTGTTGCTATTCCTACAGGACATGTATTTAGATGACATGCTCTCATCATAATGCACCCAGATGCAACAAGAGGAGCTGTTGAAAAACCAAACTCTTCAGCTCCTAGTAAGCAAGCAATTGCAACATCCCTTCCTGTTTTTAATTGTCCATCACATTCAATAACCACCCTACTTCTTAAATCATTTAGAACTAATGTTTGTTGAGCTTCAGCAATTCCAAGTTCCCATGGCAACCCTGCATGTTTAAGTGAGGTAAGTGGCGAAGCACCAGTTCCTCCGTCAAAGCCAGATATTAATATAACATCTGCCTTAGCTTTAGCAACTCCAGCTGCAATTGTACCAACACCAACTTCAGAAACTAGTTTGACATTTATTCTTGCATCTCTATTTGCATTTTTTAAATCATAAATAAGTTGTGCTAAGTCTTCAATTGAATATATGTCGTGATGAGGTGGGGGAGAAATTAATCCGACATACGGAGTAGAGTTTCTAACTTTAGCTATCATTGGGTTAACCTTTGGACCTGGTAATTGACCACCTTCACCAGGCTTGGCACCTTGTGCCATTTTAATTTGAATTTCATTCGCATTTGTTAAGTAGTGAGAACTTACTCCAAACCTCCCTGACGCTACTTGTTTTATTGAACTGTTCCTTGAATCACCATTGTTTTGGGTTTTAAATCTTTTTGGATCTTCTCCGCCTTCTCCTGAATTACTTTTGCCTCCAATTCTATTCATTGCAACAGCAAGATTTTCATGAGCTTCTTTGCTTAGAGATCCGTAAGACATTGCACCAGTTTTAAACCTTTTAACTATTTCAGTCCATGGCTCAACTTCTTCAATTGGAATTGGATCGAATTCTGAAAATTTCAAAAGCCCTCTGAGAGTCATAAATTGTTCATTTTGCTTGTTTATAGCATCTGAGTAAACCTTATATGTTTCATAACTTTCTTCACGAACAGACTGTTGCAGTTTTGAGATTGTTAGAGGATTTAACATGTGAGCTTCACCATTCCTTCTCCATTTGTATTGACCGCCAATCTCTATACTAACAAATCCATCTTCCGATTCGTAAGCTTTTTTTAGTCTAGTCGAAATTTCTTTCTCAATAACGTAAAGTCCAACCCCTTCAATTCTAGATGGTGTGTTATTAAAATATTTATTTACAAACTTTTTTCTTAATCCCAAGGCTTCAAAAATTTGAGCACCACGGTAAGAATGCAAAGTGGAAATACCAATCTTATTCATAACCTTTAGAATTCCCTTTGCTACTGCATTATTGTAGTTTATAATTGCTTCATCGAGAGTGAAATTTTCAAGTAAACCAATATTATGGTGATATGTAATTATTTCATTTACTAAATATGGATTTATAGCACTGACTCCATATCCAAATAACATTGAAAAGTGATGAGGTTCCCTAGGTTCGGCAGATTCAATAACAATTCCAAATTTAGATCTCTTTTTTCTTTTAATCATTGAATGGTGGACACAGGAACATGCTAACAAGATTGGAATAGGAGCATACTTTTTATTTATATTTCTATCACTTATAATTATAATGTTGTCACCGTCATCTACTTTCTTTTCTACATCATTAACCATTTTTTCCAATGCCTGCTCCAGTCCATTATGTCCTTTAGATAATTTGTATATAGCTTTAACAGAAGAAGCTTTAAAATCAGGGTGCTTTATATATTTAACTTTGTCTAGGTCTTCATTTGAAATTATTGGATTTTGAATTTTTAATTTTTTTGCGTGGTCTGGAATAATATCAAAAATATTATAATCACTTCCGATTGAGAGACTAGTATCTGTTACGATTTCCTCCCTAATTCCATCAAGAGGAGGATTAGTTACTTGAGCAAATAGCTGCTTAAAATAATTATAAAGAAGCTGTGGTCTTTTTGATAAAACAGCTAATGGGGTATCTGTCCCCATTGAACCAATCGCTTCCTTCCCTTTGACACACATTGGTATTATGATTGTTTTAAAATCTTCTTTGGAATAACCAAATATTTTTAATCTAGTTTCAAAAGATGTTTTTTCTTCAGGTGTTCTGTTACCAGTGTAGGGTATTTTACTTAATGGTAAAATATTGTCATCAACCCATTTTCTGTAAGGATGTTTGGAAACAACATTATTTTTAATCTCTTCATCTTCTATAATCCTTCCTGCTTTCATATCTACTAAAAACATTTTTCCAGGCTCTAGTCTTCCATGTCTTTCAATATTTTCTGGCTTAATTTCTATTACTCCAGTCTCAGATGACATCACAACATATCCATCTTTAGTTACTGTATACCTTGAGGGTCTTAGTCCATTACGATCGAGGAGAGCACCTATGTATTTTCCGTCTGTGAATGGTATTGATGCTGGGCCATCCCATGGTTCCACTATACAACCATTAAACTCGTAAAAAGCTTTTTTTTCATCACTCATAGACTGATGTTTCTCCCATGCTTCTGGAACTAACATCATCATGATTTCTGGTAAAGATCTTCCCGTCATTAATAATAATTCTAAAACCATATCCATTGATGCTGAGTCAGATTTACCAGGAAGAATTATTGGAAAAATTTTATCTAATAGATCATTTTCAATAAGTTCAGATTTTATTAGCTCTTCTCTTGTTATCATCCTACTTACATTTCCTCTAAGAGTGTTGATTTCTCCATTATGACACATATATCTGAATGGCTGCGCCAAATCCCAAGTTGGGAATGTGTTTGTTGAAAATCTTTGATGAACTAATGCAAGACTTGTAACAAGCTCAGGATTTGACAAATCGGTGTAAAATCGTTCTATATCCTCAGGGATTAATAAACCTTTATAAATTATGGTCCTATTGTGTAAACTTGAAAAATAAAAGAAGTTCTTTTGTGATAAAGGCGAACTATAAATTTTATTTTCAGCTACTTTTCTTGCCAGGTAAAGTTTTAAATTAAATTCCTTTTCATTTTGATTATCATTTTCTTTAGTAATAAAAACTTGTTTAATGATTGGTTGTGATTTTGATGCAATTGACCCAACTACTTTGGAGTTAACTGGAACATCCCTCCAACCAATTATCTTTAATTTTTGATTAATTACTTCATCTTCAAAAGTTTTTATACAATAATCTGCCTGATTTGTTTTTTGTGGGAGAAATAACATTCCAACAGCATATTCACCTGGGTTGGGTAAATCAAATTCACATTCTTTAGAAAAAAATTGGTGTGGAATTTCAATTA
>Ga0163179_10001590_pt1 | contig 15981 bp, 17 predicted proteins | sample AtlANTMetagenome_FD_109643 | JGI IMG/M metagenome (GOLD analysis project Ga0163179, IMG submission 109643) | Marine eukaryotic phytoplankton communities from the Atlantic Ocean - Atlantic ANT 2 Metagenome | ecosystem: Environmental > Aquatic > Marine > Oceanic | place: North Atlantic Ocean... | reverse complement strand
GAGGCAGCAGAAAGAGCAGCCTTTAAACCATTTACTGTAACTACTGGAACTGGTGGAATTACTACTACTCCTGAGGGTGGATTTAATCTTCAATTGGGAAGACAAGGAGCAGGTCAAGAACAAGCCATACAAAATATATTAGGTGGTATGTTAAGTGGTTTTCAGTCTGATCCTACTACTGGGGCTGCTAATTTACTAGGAGATACTGCATTTGGTGGTGCACAGAACTTCTTAGGTTCAGCAATGACTGATCCATCCGGAGGGATGATTGGAAGGTCAGGACAAGCAGCTTTAACAGGAGCAGGTAATTTATTACAAAACATAGGTGTTGATCCTACTGGTGGAATGGCTGGTGGAATTAGAGACACATCCTTAGGAAACGTAAGTAATTTAATTGGTTCTGCGTTAGGAGACAGGTCAGCAAGAGAAAGCGACATATACAATAGAATTAGATCCATACAGTCTCCGGAAGAACAAAGACAACGTGAAGCATTAAACGATCAGTTATTAAGTCAAGGAAGACTAGATTTAATGACTTCAGCTTATGGAGGTACTCCAGAACAGTTTGCTATGGACAAAGCTAGAGCGGAGGCTATGAACCAAGCAGCGTTGTCAGCAATAAATCAAGCAGGAACTGAAAGCGACAGAGACTTAGGAATGGCTAGTAGCTTGTACGGCTTAGGTGCAGGAGCAGCAGGTCTTCCAACACAACTACAATCAGCGGACGCAGGGTTAGCCAGTAATTTATTCGGCATGGGAACTCAAGCTCAGTTTATACCACAACAGTTAGCCCAAGGAAATTTAGGCTTATCAACAGGAATGTTTGGATTAGGTTCTCAAGCTAGGCAATTGCCAGGACAACTACAGGGTATGCAGGGGCAAAACATAGCTCAAATGATGGGCTTACAGTACTTACCACAACAACAAATGTTAGACGCTCTTGGAGCAGGAACTAATGTAGCTTCCATAGCTGACTTGGGTAGAAGACAGGGTGCTGGACTGTTCGATGAATCAGCAGGTTCTGGTCTTGAAGCATTAATGAACACTGAACTAGCTAAGGCTGATGTACTTAAAGCTATTTACTCAGGAGCTTTAGGTGGTGGTGGTGATGAAGAAGGCAGTTGGTTTGGTGATATAATCAGCGGCATATTAGGAGATTAAAGCAGATGGCTAAATTAAGTTCTGGAACATTAGAGGCTATAAGAAACTTTGGTAGAGGAGGAGGAATGTTAACTGGCTCTGGGCAAGGCATGGCTCCAGTTGATCCTATAATGCAATTAGGGAGAAGTGGAGGAAATGCCTTTAAAAAAATGCTTGGTGGACTTACTGGAAGAGACTTTAGAAGTGGATCTCAAGTTTACAAAGATAACCTTAAATCTGCTACTGGAACAAGAGAAATATTAGTTGTTCAAAGAGATTATGCCAGATCAAGAGGAGACACCGCTGGAGCTTTAGAAGCTCAAATGAAAATAGATGCTTTAGATGAACAACAAAAAACTAAAGTAGCTGAACAAACTAGAGATCAAAATTTAAGAACTTCTTTAGCTAAAAGAAATAAAACACTAGGTGGCCCTGAAGAAAGAAACGACAGTATAGCTAACGCTACAGGAGAAATGTTAGTAGACATTCGTAAGGAAATAAGAGCGGAAGAAATTGCAGCTATTGCTAAAAATGAAGGAAAAGCAGGAAGGATTGCTTTAGGTAGACAAGCTGGACTAACAAAAGAACAGGTTACAAAATACAGTAGTTTAGATGACGAAACATTTGCTAAAGTTTTATCCGGAGAAGAAGCAGATTCAGTAGCTTACCAAGATGCTCAAGGAAATGTAGAAATTTACAGAGAAAATAAATATGGAATGATTGCGGATACAAATGCCGACGGTGTTACAACGTGGATAGAGCCTAGTGACAAAAAGTTAGTAGAAGCTCCTACAGTTACTAAAACATACAATAGTGCAAGTGACTTAACTGCTCAATTAACAAAAGCGGCTGTTCCTGAATTTAGTGAGTTAACAAAACAAGCTAGAGATGCAGTAGAAACATTAATTAACAATAAAGAAGGTAGAAAACTTTTAGCTTCCAATGAATATGATATTGCAGGTGGGCCTTTAGGTGAATTTAAATTACAAGCTTTAGAATTAGCTAAATCATTTGGATTTTCCGGTTCAGCTATAGACAGTGCTGACAATGTTCAAGCATTTATGGCTACTAGAGTAAGAGAAATTGGTACAATAATAAAAATGTTTGGTTCAGGTACAGGTCTTTCGGATAAAGACGCTGCGTTAGCTGCAAAAGCCGCAGCAGGAGAAATGGAATTAACTATAGAAAACATTAGAAGATTAATGGCATTTGGAGATAGACAGGCTAAAAGAAAATTAGCTTTGCATAAAAAAGTGTACGACCGATTTGTTGGTGAAGGAGTTGGAGGACAAGCTTTAATAGCTTTTGAAGTAGATAGTAGTGGTCTTAGTTCTGATTTAACCCCACAAGCACAAACTTATTTAGAAGAAAAATGAATTACACTAAAGAACAATATATAGACGCTGTAAACAGAGCTTATAAAGCTGGAGATATAGATTCAGCTAATGAATTAGCAGCTAAATTAGAAGAAATATATCCTCCATCATCTTCTGTAATTCCTGTACCAGATCCTGCTGCTGATTTAGGACCACAAAGCACTTTACTCCAACGAAGTGGAGATGTTCTTGAAAGTAGAACAAGTAGTATTCGAGAAACTTTAGAAAGACCTAGTTTTGGTATAGAAGACGATCAATTATCTTTAAGTGCAAAACTAGTTAGAGTAACTGGTGACGTAGCTGGAGGAGCAGGAGAAATAGCAGGAGATGCAATACTTACGGGCCTAAAAGAAATTACTCCTGACGCTATGGTTGCAGCAGTTGAAGACGCTGGACAATGGTTAGCAAACAGTAAAGCAGGGCAAGTAGGATTAAAATTTGCATCGGAAAGTATGGAAGAATACGAAAATTGGAAAAATTCTTCTCAGGAAAATGAAGACACAGCGGAATTATTAGAAGCTTATTTTAACATTGGAGTTATTGGTGCGCCTGGGCCTAAAGGTGTAATTACTAAAGTAGGAACAACACTGGAAACTACAGGTGGTAACTTATCCAAAGGAGTAAGAGCTAAAATTAAAGGAACTCGTAAAGATAAAATTACTGCTATGCTAGATCCTGAAACTAAAGTAGATATAAAAGATTTAGACGTTACTGATCTTACTCAAAAAGCTGTTTACAACCCAAAACATCCTTATATTAGAGAAACAATAGATATATTAACTGAAGATAAAGTTGTTGACCCTAGTAAAACCTATACTTGGAACGCTAAAAAAGTACAAGAAGCTATTGAAAAAGAAGGTTCTTTTCTTCAAGCTAAATTAGGAGAAGAAACTATAATTTTAGACAATGCTAGTATTATTCAGCAGTTAGACAATGCTGCTCAAGATATACTAGACAAAAAAAGGTTATTAACAGGCAATCCTGCTAAGACAATGAAAACAGTTTTTGATGAAGCAGTTAGGTTGATACAAGAAGGAGATGGTTCTTTAGCTTCTTTACTACGAATAAGAAAAAATTTAGATGATTTTATAGGAGAACAAAAACAAGTATTAGAACCTTCTCAACTAGGAGCTACTGAATTAGCTAGAAAAGGTATAAATCAAACATTAAATGATATTATACATAATAACGCAACTAATATAGATGTAAAACAAAGTTTAAGAAAACAAACTGCATATTACAACGCTATAAATACATTAAAAGAAAAAAGAATTTCAGAAGGACGAACAGTCCTTGCTAGATTCCATGAAAAACTTGGACAGTTTGTACCTAAAACAGCATTAGCACAAGCAGCAACAGCAGGTGCAGCAGGGTACGCTGTTTACCAGTTTTGGCCTTTGTTAGCATCAGCAGCAGTAGCTGGTACTGTTTTTGGTGCTGGTCAACTTGCTGTATCAAGACCAGCAAGAGCTTTAGTGTACAGTATGATTAGAGATTCTGGAGCAGCAATAAAGGAAGCTGGTAAAAGAGGGATGGACGACGTAGCTGAACAGATAAAAGCGGACAGGTTAGTGTTACTTCATATACTTAACGAATCTCCAGTAGAAGAAGAAGAAAAAGAATAATGTCTTCAATAGAACAAAATATACTTAGTAGAGTTAAGAAAGCTAAAAAAAAGACTATTTTAAACGAAACTCAGCAAAGAGCTATGCGTAATATTTCAGCTAGGCGTAGAAAACCTGTTGAACTGACTACTGGTGAACAGATATATCAGGAAGAAAGAAATAAACAATTTGCTGATAGAATGGAAAGATCAATAAATTATTTTCCAAATTTAGGTCAAGAATGGATTGACCAGCGAAAAAAAACTGAAGAAAGGTATCAAGCTGGTGAAATAACAGATATAGAAAGAGGACTTTTAAATGTAGGTGGGACGGAAGGACATATAGATACTTTAATTAGTCCTCCTTTAGATTTAATGTCGGAAACAGATAAAACTTTGTTTGGCGGTCTCGGTGGAAAAACATTAGGTTTAGTAGGGCAAACAATAACAGAAGGAGATCCAAGAACTTTGTCTCCTGCTTTATCATTTTTTAATGTTGGACTTAAAGAATACGAAAAATGGAAAGAAAAAAATCCAAGGCCTGCTGAAAATTTTGAAGCATTATTAAATATTGTAGGAATGGGAGGTTCAAAAAGAGTTGCACAAGGAGCAGTAAATACTCCTGCTGCAAACGTAAAAACTCTTCTTGAAGGGTTTTATGGGCCGGGCGTTGGTAAAGGAAGTAAAGGAATTGCTGCATTACAAGGATTAGTAGAAGCTTTACCCGCAGCTTTAAATAATGCTTTTAACCCTAATTCTATTGCATTCGAAAGAGTAACAGGAGTTCCGCAAGGAAAAAGCAAAGACATTTCAGAAACACAACAAGTAAAAAATGTTCTTGTAAAAGAAAAAGAAGGCGAAACAACATACGGATTTGACACGGACGGAAAAAGACATATTCTAAATTCTAATAAAATGAAAAGAGATAAACTTGGTAGGAATTTAATTGAAGATAAAGATACTGGTAAATTAAAAAGATTAACTACTGAGAAAAAATTGGTAGACAGGCCCAAAGGAGACAGAATAGGAGCAGCGTTTACTGCTGAATCTATAGCCCAGCAAAGAGGAGCTAAACCAGGAACAACAATTATAGGGGAAGGTCCATTAGGTGTTGTAGATGAAATAGCAGTTATTCAAGCAAACAATACAACGGAAGTATCCAGACAATTGTTTTCTAAAGGTGTTAACGTAGGTTATGATGTTCCTAATGCAGTAAAAAATAAACATTTAGAACATGTTTACAAAGTTTGGGGATTCAATAAAAACAATACTGACATAAAAATAAAAAATCCTGAAGGCCCAACTTCTCAAATAAGTGCTGAAGCTCGATTAGGTAACGAAAAAATACCTAAAACAACTCCATTAAAAGCTTTAGGTGTTAAAGGACAAGTAACTTTAGTTGCTAAAAAAAATAAATCAAATTTAAAAGCGGACGGTTTATCTGAATGGGCTAGAAAACAAAAACCTTCTGTTGCAGTTAAAGATTTAAATAAAAAACATATTAAAGCTTATTACGGTTATTTAAACGGTAAGTTGGAAAAAGCAGGAGAGAAAAAAAGATTTAAACTGGAAGACAATAACGACGGCTTTTTACATATAAGCGACAGCCACGGCTCCAGAGAAAAAGAACTAGGTGGTGTTAACGACATGATTTCCATTAATCCTGAATCTGGAAACATCTACACTACCATTAGTGACCAACATGATATGTTTGGAATAAACCCATTAGGAGGAAAAGGATTAGTTGCCGTAACTCCTACTCAAAAATCTAATTTTAAAACAGATGTTAAATTTGACGTAGAAGACAATTTAAACAAAAAAGAAACATTAGCTAAAATGGAAGAAGCAGCGGACTTTATAGAGCAAAAATATAAAGTTCCAAGAGAAAAGAATGAAAATGCAGTAACTTACCACATGAGAGTAATAGGTGAAATAGATCCTAAAGCTAATATTAAAGACTACGCTAATGTAGCAAGGAGGGCAGGTATGTTAACAAGTTCAGCACAATTACTTTCTCAAGAGCAAACCTACTAGCTCTTTTTAGTCTTCCACTAAACCCCACCCCACATGAAAATCTTCTCTGGTGTTCAAGCACTGGCGGTTTCCTGCACGTTAACTTTAGGGTTAATAACGCTTGACATTAAGTTAAAAGGAATGACTTACCAGAGCGAACCACTCCAACTACCCAGTATAATAACTATGCCAACTAACGAAGCTTTAGTTAACCAGCTTAGTAATCGTTTAGTTAAAGGCTTTGGTGTTAAACAGGAAGTAGCGTCTGAATTCTCTGGTTGGATTTTAGAAGCCTCAGAACGCCAAAAGCTCCATCCGGACATTATAGCTAGTCTCTTAATCACTGAAAGCTCCTTTAGAAAGAATGTTATTTCCCATGCTGGTGCTGTTGGTCCTGCCCAGGTTATACCTAAATACTGGGCTAAGTATTGTGGTAGCTCAGAAGCCCTCCTAAGCGATCCTGAAGCCAATGTACATTGTGGGGCTATGGTACTGGCCTACTTCAAGGATCGTTGCTTAGGGAGCCTCCAGTGCGCTCTCAGAGCATATAATGTTGGCTTGCATAACCAAAGGCTCTATGAGGCAGCGCAAAGATACTTATCAAAGATTAAAAAGTATTTAGCTAGTCTTCCGTGTTACCCCCATCCCCTCTTGAAGAAGGCGGTTCGTCAGCCTCAACGTACTCAAGCGCACTTAAAAGATCACCACAGTCTCCAATGCCCTTCAACTCTTCTTTGACTGCGCTCATAAAGGAAGTGTGGTCAGGCAGAGCAGTAGGATTACGTAAAAGAACCTCTACGTTCATCCTATGCGTTTCCAGTCCAGCCAGTATCTCTCCCTTCAAAGCTCTTATTAAGTCGTTTCTCAATGGTACGCCATTGCCGTTTATTCTTGTTACGTTGTTCATTCCGCTGCTACCTCCATAAATTGTACTTTATCTACGTCACCTCTGAGTCCTGCCTTCATGTAAGATGTGGATCTACCTTCGAAGAAGTTTTGATGTTCTACACCTAACACAGTATCAAGCCAGCCTAAAGGATTGTCCTTAACCTTGTAGTTAGGTTTCAAGCCTAACTGTAGCAGCCTCCTGTCCGCTATGTATCTAATGTACTGTTGCATTTCTTTCTGAGTTAACCCTTCTATGTCACCCATCTTAAAGACTAGACTAAGGAATCTATCCTCTAAGTCAACCATATCTCTACAGGCTTGGTATATTTCCTTCTTAAAGTCGTCAGTCCATAAATCTATATTCTCCTGTATGTATTCTCTAAACAACTGAGTCATGGCTTCTACATGAAGTGATTCATCACGTATGCTGTACGTTATTATCTGACCCATACCCTTCATACGTCCAAACCTGGGAAAGTTAAGGAGGATAATAAAACTGGAAAATAACTGCAAACCTTCAGTAAAACCAGAGTACACGGCCAGAGCCTTTGCTATGCTTTTCCTGTCCTTGTACGACACCTTAATGTTGTTAACGTACTCATGCTTATCTGCCATAGCTTCGTACTCAGAGAAAGCTTTGTACTCTACCTCAGGCATGCCTACAGTGTCCAACAGAAGACTATAAGCATGTTGGTGTATGGACTCCATGTTGTTAAACGCACCCATCATCATACGTGCCTCAGGCTTCTTAAAGATACGCATGTAGCGATCTACATAGCCAGAACTAACGTCTACGTCGGACTGAGTAAACAGTCTAAAGATTTGAGTCAACAAATTCTTTTCTTGTGTACCTAAGTCCTGCCAGTCCTTAACGTCGTTATGTAGCGGTACGTCCTCAGGAAACCAGTGCATCTGGTTCTGTTGCACGTAGTAGTCGAACATCCAAGGATGGTCAAACGGTTTATAGTAGTCTCTAGTTCCAGTTAAACTCAAGTTATTCCCCTTCCTGTACCATTAGTTCTCGCATTGCGTAATAAGTGTCCTTCCAAAACCATTGACCATTCATTAGTTCTTCGTAGGTAACAAACTCCTTTGTTTCACTGATGTAATACTTAGCGTCTTTAAAACTCATATTAATTCTCCTTTATTCTAACCTTCACAAGCCAAACATTCTACGTCTTCCAAGTTTATTCTTGGTATCTTTATATTGACATTCTCAGAGTTCCTAGCTGCGTTAGATCTCAGGTAGTACATGGACTTCAGTTTCCTGGCACCAACCCAATGAACACTGTTAACGTAGTCCAAGTATTCGTCATGAATCTCCTGTGGCTCCGTAGCCTTAGGTGGAGCAAAGAACAGGTTAACTGACTGGCTCTGGCAGATGTACTTCTGCCTTTGATGTGCATGCTCTATTACCCACAACTGATTTATTTCCGGTGCAGTCTTAAATACCTCCTTCTCTTCCTCGCTGATTCCTTTAATATTCTGAACAGATCCTTCAGCAGCCGCAATGTCCTTCCAAGTCTTTTCATTGTTTAATCCTTTTTCCTCAAGAAGGTCTTGAAGGTACTTGTTTTTAACCTGATAAGAACCTGTGAGAGTTTTGTGGGTGTATGTATTAGCACGTTGCGGCTCAATACTAGGAGAAGTCTGGCCACAAATAATGCTAGAAGAAGCATTAGGAGCAACAGCGAGCAAACAACTATTACGACGATTAGAACCGACCATATCAGGAGACTCCCCACGGCTCTGAGCCAGAGACTCACTAGCTGCCAAGGCTTTCTCTTTAATATGAGAAAACGATCTGTTGTTAAAACTTGAGGCGTACATTCCTTCAAAAGGAATTCCGTTGCGCTGTAGATAAGCATGAAACCCCATCGAGCCAAGTCCAACTGCACGTTCTCTGTAAGCTGAATAAGCGGATTTAGCAAACCCTTCAGTGGATTTTTGAACATAACTACTAAACCTCTCAAAGTTTAAATTGTTAGCTTTAAGTTTATCAATATTATCACCAACCGCATTAGCAATAAAATGTTCCAGCACGTTGTCCAACATGGTTATCAAGTCACTGATAAATAATTCTTCTTCCTTCCATTCGTCAAAGTACTCTAGGTTGACACTGGACAAGCAACATACCGCAGTCCTTTCTTCGTTAGTTGGTAAAGTAATTTCAGAACATAAGTTTGACTGGTTAATCCTAAGCCCTAAATCTTTCTGCTGTTGCGGTAAAGCTTCGTTACATCTGTCAAGGTTAACAATGTACGGTTCACCAGTCTCTGCTCTAGTGTGTAGTATAGACCACCATATGTCCCTAGCGGACAAAGTTTTAACTGCCTCCTTGGACTTAGGATCTATTAGTCTCCACGGCAAGTCGTCCTTAACTGCGTCCAAGAATGCGTCCGTTATTGTTACTGCGTTGTGTAGGTTTAAACACTTACGGTTTAAGTCCCCACCAGTACTCTTACGCATGCCGACAAACTCTTCTATCTCAGGATGTGAAACGTCCATGTAAGCAGCGTAGGAACCTCTTCTTGTTACGCCTTGGTTAAACGCTAACATCTGACTGTCTACTATGTGCATAAAAGGAATGCTGCCAGTAGACTCAGAGCCGTTAGAAGTAGGAATACCATTACTTCTAACACTACCCCAATATCCACCCAAGCCTCCACCTCCACTTGCCAGCCATATGTTCTCGTCGTAATGAGCAGATAAGCCAGTCCTTGAATCAGGAACGTAATTAAGAAAGCAAGAGATAGGAAGACCACGGCTCGTTCCTGCGTTGCTAAGGATAGGAGTGCTAAAAGAGAACCAATTCGAACTTGAGTAGTTATAAAGTCGCTGTCCAAGATCGTAATCAACAACTCCTTGATAAGTTGCACAATATACTGAAGCCCTAGCCAAAGCCTGTTGAGCATATTTTTCCTCCTTCCAGAAGTATCTGTCCTTCAAAGTGTCCAGGGAAAAGTCACTCAATGTCTCCTCCTTGGAGTAGTCTATTTGAATACCAAGGTAATCCTCAATCATCTTCTTCATTCTCCTGATTTTCCATGTCTTTAATCATTTGTTTTAAGTACCACTTGGCTTTCTTTAAGTCCTGTAGTCCATCCTTGTATTTGAACCTGTGCATGTACTTAATAACTGACCCGTAGCAATAGGCTTGAAACTCATGGCCTAACTGTTGTTTAATGTAATCTATAGCTTCTATGTCTCCATTGTTATAATGGATTGGTTTCTGTACTGGATCATACTCTTTTTTATGTGCTAAAGAAAGTATGTCTGCGTAAGCACTTCCAAGCTTGTTTTTATTAACCTTGTCCCATTCCTCTGGTGTTGCGTCATCAATGCTGCTCATCAGTATAAGTCTCCTCTGTTGTTTCTTCGTTCAGTTCTTCTTCAAAACTGTCCAGTCTATTAATTAATTTATCCTCAAAGCGATCTAAAAGCTCTTCACTGGTTACGTCCAACGCCTCCACCAGATCATCCACTTCATACCGCTCAAGTAGTTTTTCTTTAATTTCAAACATTGTTAGTGACATAATTCATCAACTCATCTTTTTGTTGTACTGTGAAATATTTAAAACCTTCTTTATCACACCACTGAGCCATTGTTATTTTAGCACCTTTTCTAACTTTTTTAAATGGGTCAGACAAAACAAATATTAATTCTTTGTCGCTACAATCTCTAATAGCCTTGTATTTAAGTGTGTCCCCCTGTCTGAAAAATCCTTTGCACTCTATCAGTTTACCCGTAGGAGTGTGCACAAAGTCCGGTTTGTATTTCCTGTGTGTCGTATAAGGAATGTCAAACGGTTCATAAACAAACTCTTTTTTAGGGTACAAAGCAGCAAAAGTTTTTTCAAGCCCTGATCTAAACTTTGATTTAAACGGTTCTTTTTTCTTTGATCTCAGATACTTTCGGTTCATTTTTTACCTCTATTAAAAATCTTGGACCAGTAGAATAAAGAAAAGTTCTTAATTCTGGGTAACAGGATCTTTTGAATTGACAATAAGAGCATCCTACGGCGAGTTTCAGGTTCCCACTCTTTCCATCTGGTATAGGCTCGTAACAGGGTATAGGCCGCTCTTTCCCCGTTACTAGCTTTTTTACGTGCCTGATCCTCTCAGCTATGTCTTCTTTAAGAACTTCATAAACAGGAGCCTGAGTGTCCTCCAAGTCGTACTGTAAAAAAGTTAAGTGTCCGTTTTGTTTGTCCATTGCCAGCCAACCAAACTTGGTTTCATTTTCAGAATAAGCGTAGGCTTTTATCTGGTCTATGTACCCAAAAGGATCATCAAAGGCAAGTGACCCATCCCTAAACTTTTTAAAGCCGTAGGTGCTGGTGGACTTAACGTCAGTCACTATTCCGTCTATACGACAGTCCATGTGTCCTTTAATACCTTCAACTTCACATTCTTTCTGTTCGTCAGTTACACTGTGTCCAGCCATCCTAGTCAGGAACAATAACATTTCCTCTATTAAATGGCCGTACATAAACTTAACTAACGTGTGAGGCTCAATAGTTTCTTTTTCTACTCCTTTGTAGTGGTTCCACAGGTATCTGTCGTCCCTACCTATGTTGGACAATCGAAGTTTCCTGGCATCCCACCCTCTGTTAACAAACTCCTTACGCATCAAGTCCTTCATGGCTTCCCCAAAGCGTTCTATCTCCGCTTCAGCGTCCACTTCTTTATCTACACGTTTAGTTTTTAACAGGCTGTAAATGTCCTGTACTAAGGTATTAATTGTTTTCATGTTTTATGTTCCACATAGTGTAATTTTCTAGTTACAGGATTAAAACTCAATATTCTCACACCAAGTTGTTTTTGTAGTGGAGTGCGAAAACCTGTGTTATTAAAGTTTTTACAGTTGGGCCATCTCAAATCTCTATTGCCAGTTTTTACGTCAATAAGAACAATGTCTCCATTTTTACGATCAAAAGAAATCATATCTATAGGTCCAGTGCACCCTGAGTTTTTAAACACATCAAATCCTTGATCCCACAACCAAGTAATAGCGTAATGTTCCGCTACGTCACCAGTCCTGTTCACATCTTTCCTTTTAATGGGTTTCATACCAATTGTCTCCTATCTTGTATTCCCCTGTTAAAGGACAGTTTAAGTTAAAGTGATTACCAGCAGCCTCTATACAACTAACCGCTAGTCTACCAAACTTCTCAGCTTGATCCGTCTTCACCTCCGTCTGTACTTCGTCATGGACATTACCTACGAACCTGTAATCCAGTTTCCACTGTTTAGCGTAGTCGTCCAAGATTAGTAAAGCCTGTTTCATAACTATAGCACCAGCACTTTGTAGTAAGGTATTTAGTGCACTGTGTTGTGACCTAATGTGTAACTTCCTGCCGTCCAAGCCAGTCACCACTTGTGATCCCTCATTGACTTTTGCCTGTACTCTGTTTCTAAGTACTCCAAATGATTTAAGATTATTACTAAAACGCTCTCTAAGTCTTGTACCTGCTTTTTTGTTACCTCCAACCACCGCTCCAAGCTTTGCATCTCCTGCCCCGTATAGAAGTGCATAGATAAAAGTTTTTGCTGTATCCCGTGATTCAAGTCCTGCAAGTCGCTGGTTAGCTGAGTGTATGTCCCCGTTGACCACCTCATTTATATACTCCTTATCATTCATGTAGTGAGCCAACATACGTAACTCAAGACCACTCGCATCAAAACCCACTAGCTTGTGTCCTTCCTTAACGGTCCAGCACTCCCGACAATCCTTACCGTAGGGGCTGTAGGACGCTGGAACTTGAGCTAGGTTAGGACTGTTGTGTGTCATTCTTCCGGTGACTGCTCCATTGCTATTAACCTTACCATGAACCCTGCCCGTAGTTGGTGAGACTGCTTCTATCCAACTATGGACCTGAGCTATACGCTTCTGGACCATCAGGTACTCAGCAATTAGTTTAGCTTCCGGTATGTCGTTTATCTTTGACAGAGTTCCTTCGTCCACCTGTGGCTGTCCAGTCTCAGTAAATAAACAAGGCTTCCAGCCAAAGTGCTGTAAGTACCTGCCTATCTGTTGTCTGGAACCCAGGTTAAACGGAGGAAACTCTATCCTGCTGAACGGCCCTTCCACAGTACCCCAAGACTCTCCTAGGAATTTGAGGCCCACCGTGGAAAGCGTACCGTCCTTCTTAGTTTTTGGTTGAACCTCCTTAATGAATGTAGGTAACGGTAAAAAAGTTTTCTGTACTGAGTCTTCAAGCTCAAATTGTTTCTCCTTTAGTTCCGCAAGTAGCATGTAAGCTTTTTCTTCGTCAAGCCTCCAACCGTTGCGTATTTGTTGCTGTACTATAAATTGGATCTTATGCTCTAAGTCTATGGATTCCTGAGAAAACTCAGACAGTTCGTCAATCAACTCAAAATAAGTTTTTTCAGTGACTGCTACGTCCTGTATACAATATTCCACCATTTCCTGTGAACACTGTGACCAGTCATTGTAGTCTCCTTTTGGAAAGCCTAGTCTCTCACCCCATGAGCGTAAAGAATGACCACCTTCTCTCTGAGGATTAGCTAACCTAGACAACACTAAAGTGTCTATGATCCTCTCAGGAGCCACAGAAACGCCCCAGAGCGATTCTAAGACAGGGAGGTCATATCCTATTAGGTTTTGTCCTACAACCTTATCTGATCCTTGTAGAAGGTCTAATAAGGTGTCCGGAGTATAATGAACTTTATAATCTCCGTCATGGTTAGTAGCCACCATCCAGATTTTAGTCGGGTTGAGTCCGTCCGTTTCAATGTCCAAGAAAATCAAAATTGTGTCTCCATGTCATTGTTACTAGGAGGACCAACTTCCGACATGCGGCCTGTAAACCTGTCGTACTTCAAATAACAAGCAGCACCAGTTAGACCCGCATAACGATTCTTTAGGATTCTTACCGTTGTGGTATTCCTGTTTTCCTCGTCTTCGTCCTGTTGGTTACGCTCTAGGCCGATCACCATGTCGGATAGTTGGGCTATAGCCTGAGATCCCCTAAGCTCACTCAAACTAATCCTACCTCCGTCCTCATGTGGTTTGCCTTGTGTCCTCTTTAAGTGAGAAACCAAAAACAAACCTACACCTAACTCCTGTACCAGTGTTCTAAGTTTAGTCATAATCGCATCAATGGCTCTGCGCTCATCGTCCGACTCCTGACTACTAACAACTATAGATAAGTGGTCCAGTATGATCCATTTACAGTCCAAAGCCTTAGCCATGAATCTGACTCTGGAAAGTAGGTTATCTTCCGACGTTGATCCCCAATGGTCAAACAGGAAGTATCTCCCAGTTCCCATAGTGGCCTGCCAGTAAGGTTTAACCATCTCCTCATCAATTTCCTCCTCTAAATGTAGTGGACAGTCCGCAGCTATGGACATAATCCCTAGTGCGGTCCTGCTAATGTCCTCCTCCAATGCTAGGACTCCTATATTGTCGTCCGTAGCGTTTAAAAGGTAGTACTCTAGCTCTCTGACTATCTGAGACTTACCCATACCAGAACCTGACGTTATGGTAACTAACTCATAAGGTCTAAAACCTTTAGTGTAGTCATTGAGTCCATGCCAAGGATAAAGTACGGATTTAACCTTCATCTTACCTACTATGGAATCCCATGTATCGGTACCTGCTACGATCCCATCAGGCTGATAACATTTTGAATTCCACCATGAGCTAGTAAAGTCTTTAATTTTACCAGCTTGTAACATGTCTCCAGCGTCCTTCATAGGCAGCTTGCAGATTTTTAGCTTGTTAGGGCTAAATATGTCCTTAACGGAATCAATCGCTAGTTGTCCTGCTTTGTCGCTGTCAAAACATAACACTACGTTGTCGTATCCTTCTAAGAACTCTAGTTGCTCCTTAACTTCTCTGACTGCTCCACCTGCTCCGGACCTCAGGCTCACTACGTCCCACTTATTGCTAAACATCTCAGAGACAGCTAGACAGTCTAACTCTCCTTCTGTGACTGTTACAAACTTACCTGAGCCTTTACATGTGTCTTGTCCAAATAGCCCTACGTTTTCCGCAGACCCTATATAAGAAAAAGCTTTATTTTTAACACTTTTTTTCTTATGGCCCTTGACTTCTCCAGAGTCAATATCTTTGTACGGATAAAAATGATTATTTATTGTGCCTACTGCGTCGTATTGGACTGTAACGCCAAACTTTCGACAAGTATCCTGGGATATTTTCCTGTCCGGAATGGCAGCTATAACTCCAACGTCGTCACAATTAGCCCTGTTTAGTTTTTCATTGTTCATATGACCCCACGCATTATCAGATTCTTGTGCAATTTTATTCCTAAATTCTGCAAAGTCTGTGCTGTGTTCATGGTGTCCGCAGCCTGCTGCAAAGCAGTGCCCAGACCCGTTGCTATAACGGGCCAAAGCATCACTAGAGCCACAGGACGGACAGGGCTCATGTCTAAGAAACTTAGAATCCTTCTTCAATTCCGTCTCCAGATTCCTCGCCTAACTCCAAGACCCTAACCGCATTAAGGTACGTTGGTGTGGCGTGGACTGGGTGAGAATCGCCTAGCTTGTATTGAACCCTAACCAGCGAGCCTTTGGGTATTGCTCCCATAAACGGCTCATCATTAGCGTTAACAATCCTAACCGGAAACTTACTAGCGAACTTTCGTTGCGCTGTTCCTTCGTAGTCCTTAACCTTAACGCCTTCGTCGGACAGTTTGCTGGCCATGTCTTCCTCTAAAGACAGAGTTAACGTATAACGTCCTGTGTCTTGTCCTTGGTAGACTTCCGTTTGTTGTAGGTTTTGAAACGCTACAGTGCCTTCTGCTAATGACATATGTGGTTCTCCTATATGTTTGTCATTAAGTTACTTACTATAGAACACTAAAGTAAACTATAAATTAATCATTATGATTATAATAAAGTTCTTTAGTGTACTATAGTAATAGTATAATCTATAAATGTTACAGAATTATTACACAAATCAACTAAATT
>Ga0163179_10001589_pt1 | contig 15994 bp, 8 predicted proteins | sample AtlANTMetagenome_FD_109643 | JGI IMG/M metagenome (GOLD analysis project Ga0163179, IMG submission 109643) | Marine eukaryotic phytoplankton communities from the Atlantic Ocean - Atlantic ANT 2 Metagenome | ecosystem: Environmental > Aquatic > Marine > Oceanic | place: North Atlantic Ocean... | reverse complement strand
CCGGCCTTCTTTATGCCGAGCAGGAGTTTGCCGGGAAGGGCCCCAATATAGGTTCTGCGGTGACCACGGATTTCCGCTTCGTCTCGCACGCCGCCAAGAGAGAGACGCACAAATTCACGGTTGGTGGCGCGGGCGATAGAGCGAGCAAGGGACGTTTTTCCAACACCCGGTGGTCCCACCAGGCAGAGAATCGGTCCTTTCATGCGCTCGACAAGCGAGCTGACCGCGATGTACTCCAGAATCCGCTCTTTGACCTTTTTGAGTCCAAAGTGATCCTCGTCCAGCACGCGGTGGGCGTGCGCGATGTCGGTCATCTCCGCGCTGTATTCGTACCAGGGTAGGCTCAGCACCGTATCAATGTAGTTGCGGACCACAGCGGCTTCTGCGGACATCGGGCTCATGAGCTTGAGCTTGCGCAACTCTTTGTAGAGCTTCTCTTTGGCTTCTTGAGAGACTTCTTTTCCGGAAATCTTGGCTTCGATCTCTGCGATCTCGGTCTTGAATTCGTCACGCTCGCCAAGTTCGCGTTGAATCGCCTGCATTTGCTCGTTGAGGTAGACCTCTTTTTGGCTCTTCTCCATTTGTTTGCGAACGCGGCGTTTGATCTTCTTTTCAACCTGAAGAATCTCGATTTCGCTCTGGATGAATTTTTGTAGGATGGCGATGCGTTGTAGCGGGTCACCTTGTTCCAAGAGCTTCTGGCGTTCATCGAGCTTGATGTTCAGTTGGGCCACTAAGGTGTCGGCAAGTCGACTGGGGTTTTCTATCGAAGAAATACTGAGCAGCATCTCGGGTGGGATGCTTTTGTTCAGTTTGACGTACTCCTCGAAGAGCGCTTTGATGTTCGCCACGATCTCCGCACTTTTTGCGTCGGCTTCTTCAAGCTCTGGGATGGGTTCAACTTCCACCCGAAAGTGACTGTCTGTTTCGATAAAAGAGGTGATCTTGGCGCGATGTTTTCCCTCGACGAGGACTTTGACAGTTCCATCGGGAAGGCGGAGCATTTGGATGATGTTCGCGATGGTGCCATAGCCGTAGATGTCATCGGCCTCCGGCTCTTCGGTCGCGGCAGAGTGTTGAGTGGCAAGCAGGATGCGCTTATCGTTCTCAGCGGCCTCCTCGAGCGCGGTGATCGACATCTTCCGTCCGACAATGAGCGGAACCACCATGTAGGGGAAGACGACGAGGTCGCGGAGTGGCAAAAGCGCGAGATGTTCTGAACCGCCATCTGCGTCTTTTTTGTCTTTATTGAAGAACATGGGATCTCCGATTCCCGATGAATCTGGTGCTATGCGGTGTCGGCAGCCGACTCCGTTTCATAGACCAATACGGGGGGTTTGGCGGTGGTGACTACCTCTTCGTCGATGATGCACTCGTGTACGTTCTCTTTGCTGGGAAGGTCGTACATGACATCGAGCATGATTTCTTCGAGAATAGCGCGGAGGCCACGTGCGCCGGTTTTCCGACGGATGGCCTCTTTTGCGATTGCGAGAAGGGAGTCGTCTGTGAATTTGAGGACGACTTCCTCCATTTCGAAGAGTTTTTGGTACTGCTTAATGAGGGCGTTCTTGGGTTTGATCAAGATGTCCACCAAGGCTTCTTCATCCAATTCACCCAAGGATGCGATGACCGGCACGCGACCGATGAATTCTGGAATCATTCCAAACTTCAGTAGGTCCGCGGTGTCGACTTGGTGGAGAAGTTCGGTAGTAGTGAACTCTTGTTTGGCTCCAGTAGATGCTCCGAAACCGATGGCGCTCTTGTTGATGCGCTGCTCGATGATGCGATCCAGGCCTACAAAGGCTCCGCCGCAGATAAACAAGACATTGGTCGTGTCGACTTGCAGGAACTCTTGTTGGGGATGCTTCCGTCCGCCCTTGGGGGGTACGTTCGCAATGGTGCCCTCGATGATCTTGAGCAACGCTTGCTGGACACCTTCACCGGAGACATCGCGCGTAATCGAGGGATTCTCGGACTTGCGAGAGACTTTATCGATTTCGTCTACGTAGATGATTCCCTTCATCGTCCGCTCGACATTGTATTCGGCAGCTTGGCTGAGACTGAGGATGATGTTCTCTACGTCTTCACCCACATAGCCGTCCTCGGCGAGGTTGGTGGCATCACAGATGGTGAACGGTACGTTGAGAAAACGCGCCAAGGTTTGAGCGAGTAGGGTCTTTCCTGTACCGGTTGGTCCCACCAACAAGATGTTGGACTTCTTCAATTCCACATCATCGTGGCCTGCACGCGCATCGATGCGCTTGTAGTGATTGTGGACGGCCACAGCGAGCACTTTTTTGGCGCGTTCCTGACCGATAATGTACTGGTCGAGATGGGATTTGATGTCTTTGGGTTTGGGAACGAGTGCCCGAGAAGCGTAGTAGTCTTCCCGCTCAAATTCTTCAGTGATGATCTCATTGCAGAGCTCAACACACTCGTCACAGACATATACGGAGGGGCCCGCAATCAGTTTACGGACTTCTTTTTGGGACTTTCCGCAGAAGGAACAACATAGTTCGCGTCCTTCTGTGCTCTTCTTCGATGCCACGCTCTCGCCTCTTTCTCTCAAAACGGGGGATATTGAAGGTGACGCTCAAAGAAGAAGGGCGGTCATGTTTCCATCCGCCACGGGCTCTGGGGAGCGCCCTCTGGAATACGGTCAAATAGGGAATGCCTTTAGGCTGATTCTCCCCTATTCTGCCTCACTCGACGCGGTTCCGGTAAGGATTTCGTCGACGACGCCATATTCCAGTGACTCTGTCGCTGTCATGATGAAGTCGCGATCGGTGTCTTTCGCGATCTTTTCGAGGGGCTGGCCGGTATGATTTGCGAGCACGTTGTTGAGCTCAGATTTCACACGCAGGATTTCTTTGGCGTGGATCTCGATGTCCGATGCTTGACCGCGGAATCCGCCGAGAGGTTGGTGCAACAACACGCGGGAGTGAGGCAAGCAGCGCCTCTTCCCTTTGGTACCCGCTGCAAGAAGGACAGCGGCCATGGAGGCCGATTGACCAAGGCAGATTGTCGCGACGTCGGGACGGATAAACTGCATGGTGTCGTAGATGGCCATTCCAGCAGTGATTACGCCACCTGGGCTGTTGATGTAGAGATAAATATCCCGCTCAGGATCTTCCGATTCCAGAAACAGAAGCTGCGCGACCACGACATTGGCCAGCTGGTCGTCGATGCCGCTGCCGATGAACACGATGCGGTCTTTGAGCAGTCGTGAGTAGATGTCCCATGCGCGTTCGCCGCGGTGAGAGGATTCGACAACAGTTGGCACGAGGTAGTTCTGGATTGAACCGAGGGGGTCTTGGGACATGATGTGTTCCTGTGGGGGATATTCGGATGGGAACCAAACGGTAGTATTGGCCCTAACTTGAGGCCTTTCTAGGGGCCACATGTCCTTTTTGTTCTGGACACCTTCTCGAAGCCAAAAAAAAGAGCGCCTCCGGGTTGTCCAGGAGGCGCCTCTTTCTGGAAAACGCTTGAATCAGGCGTCTTTCTTCGCCTTAGTGGCCTTTTTGGCCGCAGGCTTTTTCTTCGCAGCAGGCTTGCTGTCGGTTTTTGCCTTAGCGGTCTTTTTGGCCGCAGGCTTTTTCTTCGCAGCGGTCTTTTTGGCCGCAGGCTTCTGTCCGACAAGCTTGGCTTCATTGATCAAGAACTCAAGTGTTCTTTCCTCGACAAGCCGGGCTTTGAGATCTTCGATTGCGCCTTCTTTGTTGAAGTAGGCACGCACCGCTTCAATGGATTCCCCACGCGCTTCAGCGAGTTCCTTGATCTTGGCCTCTACATCTGCATCCGATGCTTCCAAGCCTTCGGCTTTCGATACTGCTTCGATCAGTAGAGCGCTCTTGGCAGCGAAGTTTGCGCGACCTTCCAACTCTTGGATTTGTTCAGGGCTGTACTGCAGGCTCTTGGGGTCTTGGCCTCGATACGCGGCTTGCATTTGCAGTTCCTGAATCAGTGCTTGCATTTGTTGAGCAATCAGGCCTTTCGGTGCGTCAAAGGGGTTCGCCTCGATGAGCTTCTCCAACAATGAAGCGCGTGCTTGGTTCTCTGCGCTTGTCTTGTAGTGATTCGCCAAATGCTCGCGAATCTTGGCACGCATGCCTTCTGCACCGTCTTCGTAGCCGATCTCTTTGGCGATATCGTCAGTGAGTTCGGGGGTCTTCATCTCTTGGATGGCTAAGATTTTTCCGGAAACTTGAAGTGTCTTGCCGGCGATTTCTTCGATTTGAGCGGTCGCGGCAAACGCTACCTCGCCTTCGAAAGACTCGTCTTTTTTGGTCCCCTCAAGCAGCGGCTCAATTCCGGTGAAGTAGGGCTCGTCGGCCATGTTCACCATGGTTCCCGGGTGGTCTTGCACCACGTCATCACCGTCTTTCAGGGTGACCTCAAGCATGACCATGTCGTTTCCGGCTACTGCGCGGTCTTCCACGTCAGACAGAACGGCTTGGGATTGGAGTTGGTTGGCAATAATGCGCTCGATTTCTTCTTCGTCGATTTCCGGCTCGGTGAACTCGATTTCGATGCCCTTGTAGCCGGACACTTCAAGCTCAGGTTTGACCTCAACGGTTACAGAAAAGGTGTAATCCTTGCCTGGTGTGACCTCTTCAGCATCCACAGCAGGTTGTCCGAAGAACACCATCTCGCTGGCGGCTTCCTTGAAGGAGTCGTTGATGACGTTGTTGGTAACCTCGGCACGAACTCGCGCTCCAAAGCGGCGCTCGATCAGCTTCCTTGGTGCCTTTCCTTGTCGGAAACCGGGCATCCGCACATTGCCTTGTAGCTGGCGAAATGCGGTGTCGAGCCTGGACGAAATGTCATCGGCAGGAATGTTAAAAACGAGCTTTTGCTCGATAGGGCTGACTTTTTCGATATCGAATTGCATGGCTGCAGGCTCCCGAAAGGGTGCGAGAAGGGGGACTCGAACCCCCACGGGGTGCCCCACTGGTTCCTAAGACCAGCGCGTCTACCAATTCCGCCATTCTCGCTTTTTTGTTGAAAACCCTCATTTCTGGGGCAGAAGATGAGGGACAAAGTTCTTGGAAGTAGGCCCACCAGGACTCGAACCTGGAACCGACGGATTAAGAGTCCGGCGCTCTACCAATTGAGCTATAGGCCCGTGAAAAAGTGGGGTGAGTGATGGGACTTGAACCCACGACCCTCGGAATCACAATCCGATGCTCTGCCAGCTGAGCTACACTCACCAAAAGGAGCCCGCTTCTTATACCGCTGCAGGCCGCCTGGCAAGATCCGTATGGCTTAGGGCAAATCGAGCCAGTGCTCAGCGCCGAAGAGCCACCATGCCTGACCGCCGGTGCTCAGCCAGGAAAGATTGGGAAGATCTTCGAGTTCCTCTCGGAGAAGCGCCATCCCAATCTCACGCGAGCTCAAGGGTTGAATCGGCCCGTATGTAGCGATCAAGCACGCTCTTTCGAGTTCCGAGAGCTGGATGGGGAGTGCATTCGCTGGGGGACCAAGCGGGGGATTTTTAGCGTTTGCGGAGAGGGGGAGCCAAGGCAGTGGAGGGCTTTTCTCGTGAAGAATTGTCCAATGGCTCTCCATCATTGGATCAAGCTCGTTTAGATCCACCAGGAGTTGTATGGGGTTTGAGAACGGAGTGGTTTCTATCCATGGATCGGGTGACCACCAAAGATGACGAGATTGGTGAGCATCCCATCCTCGAGCTGGATGTGAGCTTTGGGATTGCCAAGGTGTTTGCCAGTCTGCGTGGAGGCGTGCACCCGACAAGGGATCGATGCCTCCACGTCGGTCGAGGATGAGGCCGCCACCGAGTCCCGCCCAGGAGCCACTGTGACGGATAGGTCCTGCCGAAACCGAAGGCATTCCCATTGGATTCCAGTCTACGCGCTGGTTTTTGCCGGGGGTTTGGATGATGCGTGCATTGCGTTCGTCATCCAGCATGGCATGTGCGGGCACTTTCCCAATACGCATCCACGCGTATCCGGGCTGAACCACGATTTCGGAGAGCTCATTGGATTCCGTGTAGGAGACAATATGATCGAGGCTGTGATGTAATTTCCAAGTTTTCTCGTTGGATGAGATTTCTTTGAGATGTCCAAGTGGGCCCCATTGCAGCGTCCAGAAACGGCCCATTGTGGATGACACGCGAACAGGGCGTCCAAGGCTGTCGTATTGGAAGTTCAACGTGGAATCGTTGAGCTTGATCTCTTGAAGTAGGCGGTTTTGATAGGTGTAGTTGGCACGCGTGACGACATTGCCCCATATCTGAGTGTCGAGGGGCAGTCGGAGCGTTGAGGGGAGTCCGCTGGAGTCGTGTTCAAGAAGGTAGTCGTCTGGACCTTCGATTCCGTCGGGCAGCCAAGACCAGGCTTTTGGGGGGGCTTCGATGTTGACGATATTGCCGCGTTGATCGCGGTGGTAATGGGTTTTGTTTTTGTTCTCGCTAAGTTCTGTCAGCAGTCCTTGTGCGTCGTATTGAGCGTTTCGGGAGAACAGTTTTTGCCCTGAGTTGTCCTCGAGTTGGGTGTAGCGCGTGAGGGGCCCGTAACCATAGCGACCGATAGCGCCATTGGCGTAGCGGATCAGGCTTGGTCGCCCTTCTCGGTCATATTGCGTCGACAGCATACTTCCGTCATCCAAAACGGTACGTAGTTTTCTTCCGGCTGCGTCGTAGAGGATTCGCCGTGTTTTATCGCCGACCTTCAGGTGGGAGATAAGCCCGCGGACGTCGCGTGTGTACTGGAGAGCGTTCTGCTTGGTGTTTGTTCCGACGATGGTGCCGTTTGGATTGCGCACAATCGTGCTGTCCTGATGGGTATCGCTGACTTTGATCAGATTGCCGGCTGGGTCTCTTTGTAGCGAGAGTTTTTCTTTGCCATAGTTGATGCTCTTGACTCGGCCCGCGTCGCTGCGATTGAGTGATATCGAGATTCCTGGGGCCTCGGATTCGGACCACCCTCGATTGGCATTCCATTTGAAGCGTAGTGGGCCAACTTTTTCAGGCAGCCCGCGGATGTTTCTCTCGATTTTTAGGGGTGTGTCTTTGTAGCGGATGTGTCGGATACGCCCGTATGCATCCCGATCAAGGTGGAGGTCTGAGCCATCTTCGAGGCGAATCCGCCGGAGTTTGCCTGCACTCGACCACACAAGGCCTCGTGTGCGTCCGTTTTTTGACGCAATACGGGTTGGAAGTCCCTGTTGGTTGATGGAGAAGGCAATCTCCCGGTTTTCATCCATGGATAGACCAGCGATGCTGCCTTGGCTGGATCTTTTCCACCTCAGGCGGCCACCGGTGGGGGTCTCTAGTAAAAGTGTTCGCCCCATACTGTCTTGTTGAATCCTCCATGTCTCAGTGGTTCGTTCTTTAATGCTTTGGATTTCGCCGTTGGTGTTTCGTTGCAACCCGATGCGGTTTCCTCCCGCGTCGGAGAATGCGGTGATGTGCCCCAACGGGTTTCGCTCAATGCTCGTCTCTGCCCCGGTGGCGCGTCGGATAGCCTCGATTCTCCCTTTCGCGTCCCTGAGAAACAGGGTGCTCCATGAACCCTCTTGGATGCTTCGAATCTGTCCCGATGCATCGCGCTTGAAGTGCCGTGTGACACCGTCTGGATCCCGGAGAGCAATCAGTGCACCATTGGTGTTCCGTTTATAGGTCCACGTTGCCCCAGTGGGTTCTTGAATACTCGTAAGGGCACCGGCTTTCCAGCCGAGTTTCCACCGACCAATTCCACCGGTGTAGACGCCGGTCACTAAGCCTGATGCGTCTCTATTAATTTGGGTTTGATTTCCACTTGGATCCGTCCAAGAGCGAAGTTGACCATCTTCTTTGTTCACAGATGTCTGGCGCCCATCGGGGTCACTCAATGTGTAGCCATCGTCTTTGAACCGCACATTCCATGTGCCACCGTTGGACGTAGTGATGCGTATTCCGCGTCGTTCCCAGCGGTACCGTTGGTCGCGTGAGCCCGGACCGTTGATGTGTTTGATTTGACCCGATTTGTTCCGCTTGAAGTGGATCCTCGAGCCATCTTGCCAGAGAATTCCCCTGAGTTTTTTCTGTGTGTAGAGATAGCGACTTCTCGAACCGTCGTTGCACGAGGAGGCGATCAGAACTTCGTTTTGGTGATCGAAATAGCATTCTCTCCCTTGGTCCGATCGAATCACCGAGATGTTTCTCTTGGCATCGTATTGAAGCGTCAGTCCACTCCCTTTCGACCCTTCAATTCGGTGGAGTCGATTGGTTTCCCAGACAAAGATTGTTCGAACTCCATACGGGTCGATTTGTTCGATAAGTCGACCCAAGTCGTCATATTTTTCAGCGCCGGAAATCTGCTGAACCGTCCAGCCGTTGGTACTCCGAGATACTGAAATTCCTTCTTTGGCTACGCTGTCTCCTTTCGCAAAGCTGGCGGCTTGGCCAGATTTTTTGGGGAAGACAACTTCGTTGTTGGGTTGTTGGAGGCGGATGGCTTTGGGTGTTTCGATGATTGTGGTGTGGATGTTGAACTGCCAGTTCCCATTTTGGTAGCTCAGAACAATATCGATCGGGCTTCCTTGGCTTTTTTCAAAGGTAGTCTTCTCGAGATTCAATAGACCGCTCTTCGGGTCTACCGTGACCCATTCGCGATGTTTTGTGACGCTCTCGGTTTCGTTGGGCGTAATGGTGCCGAGCCAAAATGGACCATCGGGTCCGAGAAGTGGCGATGGCAAAGCTTGTGCGCTGGCCGAGATGCACCACAACCCGATGGCGATAAGAATCCGTCGGCTGCTATGGTCGGCCATAGAGGACGAACTGACCCCACCATGAAGGGTCGAAATACCCGTTGTAGCTGTTGTCTCCGCTGAGGGTAGACCGCGCTTCGGATAGGGCGCGAATTGGAGGGCGATCTCGGTTGATTGCTCCGTAGAACTCCTTCAGGAATCGTCCGCGTACATTTTCATCAATCAGGCGTGTTGCGAAGAGTACATAGTTGGTACCGGATTGGTAAAGCGTGTGGGCTTGGCGAAGCATGACGCGAGGATCCACATCCGCAGATAGGACAGCAATGTAGGTGCGCATGTCTGCGCTTCGAATCTCGGAGAGTGAAACAGCATTATCGACGAGCGCAAATCCTCCCGTGGGCCCTTCCTTGAAGTCGGAGAGGTGGAGGTAGCGCGTGTCTTCAAGGCCTTTGCTCAGCAACTCAGCAACCGCTGCCTTATTTTCTTTGATGATGAGGCCGCTTTTGTTGAAGTTTCGCGATGCGATTTTGGCTTCCCCGGCGATGGCTGCCTGGATTGAGCCGTCTTTGCTTTTGGGCCGGAAGGGGCTGAGCCCGAGCATGTCTGTGCCGTAGTTGGTTTTCAGTGCTTTGTTGTCGCGGAGGCCGGACGAACTGGTCACACTAATGGAGACTGATCGGATGTCGCTGAGAAAGCGGGCTGCATCACGTTGTTCAGGGAAAACGGTAAACGAAAATCCGAGTAGGTCATCGTCTAAGAGTAAAAGGTAGGTTCCAACGCCTTTCAGATCAGAAGTAAAGACGTCCAATAGCTGGCTGCGCAGCTCATCGCCGGCAATGGCTAAGGCCTGTTTCGAGGCTCTGCCTGGAGTCAAACCATCGCCCCCATGTGCTTGACCACTAGCCAGAAGGCTCCGGACTTTTTTGGCGTTTGCTCGCAGTGTAGACACCTTGTCGAGAGGGACAAGTCTTGAGCCGGAGCGGGTGACAACAAGCGCATCACCGGTCTTTTCTCCGATGCGATAGGAGATGACGGCTCGTGTGCCGATTTTTGTGGTCACTGTGTTGTAATCAAGTGGTTTTTCGGGCACGCCTCTTGCGTAGCTTTTGTGTGCCATGGCCGCTGCGTGCGCCGTATCCAAGGCCTTTTCAGCCTCGATAGGCTCATTGGCGACACCTGCAAGCCACTGGACGCTTCTGTACTGGAGTTGGGTATGCGCATCATTGAGTGCGATTTGTTCCTCAACGGGGAGTCCTGAGGAAGGATCGTCTCCAATACTGAACGCAATGTCCATCAGCTCTTTTTCGTGCCACCAGTCGTGTAGAGGAAGAGCGGCTAGCCCGCTTCCTTTCGCGGATTTGTCTAAGATGATTTTGAGGTCGTTTTGAATTCCTGGCCCTGAGCGACCATTGAGGACTGACAGGTTGCTCCAAGGTCCACGGAAGAGGGGTGGGGTTTTGCTGACGGCTTCACTGTAAGCGGTGACGGCTGCCTCGTTTTGCCCGTCTTTCGCTGCTTGTCGAGCTCGTGCCCAGGTCAGGATGCGGTGTTCGTCGTTGCTTTTTTCTGGAACTGCGCTCTTTCCCGCAAGTGCCGAGAAGGCTTTGCTTGCGCTCAAATCACCCTCGGGTTGTGAAGTGCGGATTCCTGCGAAGATTCTTCGGGCCCGGGTTTCTGCTTTGAGGTTTGCGCCTTTGTCGCTCAGTTGTCCGGCAATGCGATCGAGTTCAGCGAGGACTTTCGCTAGTGCTGTGTCGTCTTCGCGATCCATCAGTGTATTCGCGAGGTGAAGGCGTGTGCCGATTCGATCTGGGATGAAGCCGCTCTTGTCCGCTTGTCGAATTGCGCTGAGGAGCGCGGGCTGATGATCTTTGCCAAGCCCCTTCAGTGCGCGAGCTTCTGCTAGGGCAAAGAGTATTTTGGTCGCCGAAGCGCCAGCTAAGGACTGCTTTGCGCTCGCCATGTCGCCTTGAAGGAGTTGGTGGAGCCCTTGGAGATGTGTGGGCTTTTTCTCTAAGTCCGCAAGGGCGGCAGCAACTTCATTGCTCAAACCAAGTTGATAGGCTGCAGTTGCCCGCACTTCGGCCGCTTTGCGCATACAGGTCTGATCGACAGTCTTTTCTTCGACGGTTTTCTCAGACTTTTTGGCCTTGGCCTTGGCCTTGGCCTTGGCCTTGGCCTTGTCCGCTTCGACTGGTTTTTCAGCCTTGGCCTCTTCGGCTGGTTTTTCAGCCTTGGCCTCTTCGACTGGTTTTTCAGCCTTGGCCTCTTCGGCTGGTTTTTCAGCCTTGGCCTCTTCGGCTGCTGGTGGTGCTTCTACGGCCGGTTTGGTGGTGATTGTGATGCAGGATGCTGCCCAAATATGTGCGGCCCCGAGTGCCTTGGCAGGCCGACCGTCTTTGAGTGCGGCTTGGGCATATGTTTCGTTGACCGGTTTGGTGAGGCTTTCAGGACCTTCGGCTGTGGCCTTCATGGTTTCTTCTGCCAAGGCAAACGCGCCGCCACTGTCATTGTTTGTGATGTAATCGCTGATGGCTTGCTGCAGGTGAGTGAAGGCCTTTGCGCTATTGCCGGCAGCTAACGCCGAGCGTGTCAGTTCACCCGAGAGGTGTGCCTTGTTCGCGGGGGTTTTTGCTGTTCCACGTTGCGCCAATACTGCGGCATAGGTGACTGGTGATTCTTTGGCTCCTTTGGCAAGTTCCTCGTACACCTTGGAGGCCTGGTCTGTCAGTCCATTGGCTTGGGCTTGTTGGGCAAAAAACAGCCGAGCTTCCGGGTGAGTCAGCGTGACTCGCTTGAGTAGTGTTCGTTTGGTTGCGGCGCGTTTTTCAACAGAGGCCAGCATCAGTGCGTCGGTCGGTTGCTTCGCGTCTAAGCCGGAGGCATCCACCGAAAGTGAGCCGGTTTCAAGTGCACATTTTGCCCGATAGTATGCGATCTCTTCCGCGTTGGTCAGATGTTCTAGAGCGGCGAGTACGAGGGGGCATTCATTGGCTGCGATTGCCAAACGTGCTCGGAGACGGTGGTGTTGCTCTGTCTGCCCGCCCACTGCGGTGCTTGCATCAAATTCGGCCAGCAGTGTTTTCTGGCGGTTGTTGTCAATCCCGATGCCGGCGATAGCGTTCCAGTTGGACGCTTCGTCGGGAGTGGTGCTGATGAGTTTTTTCAGCATGGCGATTGCTTCATCTGTCTTCCCAGATGCAGACAGTTTTCGTGCTTGTTCCGCACTTGGCGGTATCTCCTTGGCCTTGGCTTCTGCTTCCGCTTTCGCCTTTGCCTCAGCTTTCGCCTTTGCCTCAGCCCTCATTTTGGCTTTCGCCGCCAGTTCTTCCGCTGAAGGGCTTTGTTCTTTGGGGCCTTCGTCGCCCCCACAAGCGCCGATTGCGAGCGCCGCGGGAACGAGCATCCAAGAAATTCGCATCACCAACTCCGTTACTATGCCAGCAGGATGGCAATCCTACCATGCGAGAGGAACTCGGTTTTAGATCTGGGTTCGGGCTTTGCGTCGGGCTGCAGGCTAAGTGTAAGGAGGACTCGGAGAAATGTGCCATGGAAGGCGATCGCGCTCTGCCAGAACTGCATTCTGATTTTCATCGTCTGATGGCGCGTAGTGGGGATCGTGCGATGGCGCATTTTCGGAGTGTTTCGGCGGAAACAAAGCAAGATTCTACGCCAGTTACGATTGCAGATCGAGAGTGCGAAGCTCTGTTGTTCGAGGAGTTGGGGAAGCTCTTTCCGGATGATGGGTTGTGTGGTGAGGAAGGCGGTTTGGTGGAGGGCCGGACTGGACGGGTTTGGTACGTGGATCCCATCGATGGGACAAGCGCGTTTTTAGAGGGGTTGGCGCATTGGGGACCCGTTGTTGGATGTATGGATGACATGGGCCCTTGGCTTGGGGCCGTGTACATGCCGCGCACCAAAGACTTCTTTTTCGCAGTGCGTGGCCAAGGAGCGTGGTTGAACGGCAAGGCCCTGCCTCGACTGCCGGCAGCGTCTCTTTCTGAAGGAGACGTGTTGTATGTGCCTTCGAAGTTTCATCAGTATGTTGTGCTGGATTTTCCAGGCAAGTGTAGAAACTTGGGTGGAACGGCTGCGCATCTGTGTGGTGTGGCATCTGGATCAGCGATTGGTGCATTAATTCCGCGTGGATGGAAACTATGGGATGTCGTGGGGCCATTTTGCCTGTTAAATGAAGTCGGCGCCCTCGCCTTTGGCCAGGATAGTGGTGCGCTGGATTTGCAGAAACATCCCAGTCAATCTTTCGTTGTTGGTCACGAAGAAGTCATCCGGGACCTTTTGCAGCCAGGTCGTTTTCAGCTCAAAAGCAGCCATTGAAGTGTATGACTGACGGTTCCGACATTGATGATTCCCTCACCGAGGTGGAATTAACAGACGAGGTGGTTCCGAAGCAGCTTCCGGCTCGATCAGATGATGCGCTTCATAAGGACTTGCTTTCGGCCTATTTGGCGGAGGTTCGTCGGCACCCCTTGTTAAGTCCGGAGGACGAACGGGCTTTGGCTGAACGCTACGTTGAAGAGGGCGATCCCATTGCTGGACAACGGTTGGTTTCTGCCAATTTGCGTTTGGTCGTCAAGTTGGCGTTTCAGTATCATCGCCAGTGGAGCAATGTGCTCGACCTCATCCAAGAGGGGAATGTGGGATTAATGGAAGCATTGCGGCGCTATGATCCCTACAGAGGCATTCGGTTTTCGTCCTATGCCCAGTACTGGATTCGCGCGATGATCCTGCGCTTCCTCATGGACAACTTTCGGATTGTTCGCTTGGGAACCACCCGGAGTGGTCGCAAACTCTTTTTTCAGTTGAAGAAAGAAAGAGAGCGCTTGTTGGAGGCAGGCTATCAAGCCTCGACCCTGGAGATCGCCCAGAGTCTGGATGTTCCGGAGTCCGAGGTGGTGTTGATGGACCAACATCTTCGTGCTCCAGCGCTTTCTCTGCATGCTCCGGTAGGAGAAGATGAGGGTCGCATGCTTGAAGAGGTTGTCGTTCCTGAGCATCAAACCTCTACCGATGAAGAAGCGGCAGAAAATGAAATGGGCGTCCTTATTCAGCGAGAATTGTCTGCATTCAGGGCGGGTTTGACCCAGGAGCGGGATCAGATCATCTGGGATGAGCGTTTAACTTCAGTGGATCCCCAGTCGCTCTCTGAGCTTGGTGCGCGATTCGATGTCTCGAAGGAACGTGTGCGGCAGATTGAGGCTCGAATTCGCTCGCAACTTAAGAAGCGTTTACAGGCGAATCTTGGATCGGAAATTCAATTCTCGTTCCGGCTTCCAGAGGACCAATGATGGGTGTGTTGGAACGTGCGCGGGCCCGTTTGGCGGAAGTCTTTGTTTCGTCGGAGATGCCAACGTCTGGTGCCCCCAGCCAAGCGACGGATGGTGGACGAGGCTTGCGTTTTCCACTCATGAAAAAACCGATGAGTGCAGCCTCCTTAGCTGTTGCGGATGAAGCGCTTGCGCGGATTGCCAATACGCCGTGGGTGGCGATGAAAGAGCGTGAGGCGCATCGGTGGGCGGATGTGGTTGTGCTTGCTTGGAGTGGAGTAGGTAATGGTTGTCTCGCGCACAGTATTGCGAGCTTGCGGTCGATCGACGAATGGATTGCGCAGGACCGGTTTGGAGAGGGTGAGGCTTGGCGCCACAGTTCGGATGTAGCCTGGCGTTTGATGCGGGCGTCTTTCGTGTTGTCACTCTTGGATGAAGAGGTGGATCCGGGTCTTCTGCGCCGGATAGCAGGAAGCGCAGACCATCATGGTCGATTTCTTAATCGAGCTGTACTGACCACAGACAGTGCTTTTTATCGTCGCAGGATTTTGCAGTCGAGTGCATTGATTGTGGCGGGCCTCACATGGCCCAAGTTGAGTGGATCTCGAGCTTGGTGGTCGGAGTCGCTTGTCCGTATCGCGAGTGACCTGCCTCGGATCTTGGCGCCTGATGGTAGCCCCTCCATCCCGCTTGGTGAATTTGTTGAGTCTGTGGAAGCTGCAGCGATGGCCAAATCAGCTTGTAAGCGTATGGGAATAGCGTTTCCCGAGCGAGCAGATGGTGCACTGCTTCAGGCTATCGTGTTCTTGCGGTCGATGGCTGGTGACGCGTGTTTCTTGGAGCACAATGGTTTCTCGTCCTTGTGGAGCACCGAACAGCAACAGGGCCTGGTGGCCTTGTGGAATCTGTTGGTGGATTGGGGCCTTGTCGATTCAGACTCGACTTCAGAAGCTTCTCGGGATCCAGTTGGTCAGGTCCTCGTTGGGGCCCCGCTGGAGGATGGTCGGGGTGTAGGTGTTTCCAATTCCTGGTCTTTGGCGGCCTACAGGAGCACAGGGTGGATCTCGGCGCATGGGGGCAATCGGGACGGGGAAATCTACTGTTTTTGGGGTGCAGGAGCGCTCGGTGGAGTCCAGCAAGTCGCTTGGGGGGCAATCGGTTTACCTGTGTTGACGCTTCCTCATCCTCTCAGTGGTTGGGGTGTTGGCAACGATAATGCAGACGTACAGAATGCGCGTGTGGATGATCGAACATTACAGCTTCATGCCCATTTTTCGTCGGGAGCATTGCAGAGGCATCGAAAGCTTATCGCTACCGGCCAGAGGCTCATTGTTCAGGACCGCTTGATTGGTAAGAAAGGAGGCGAGGTGTCGTTGACTTGGCGTCTGGCGGATGGTTGGGTTTTTTCCAAATCGGGTGATCTAACCAAAGCGAACTACGGTGAAAGGGCGTTGGTTTTGAGTTTGCCGGAGGAGTTGAAGTGGGGCCTGACCCAAGATGGCGATGGGGTGGTTTTGAGTGGGCGAGGTTGGTTGGCTCCTGACCAACGGGTGCAGACGAGCTTCGAGTTTCGATAGCAAGGGATCGCTTGATCTCAGCGGTCAAATTCGATCCCAGCGCCATTCTATCTGCCTGTTTTTTTGGGAGAAAATGGTCCCGGTTGGGAGCAATGCGGCGGTTAGAGAAGAATTAATGGGAAATGTGTTTCCCAACGGTATGTCTCTAAGGGGTTGAAATTAGGAAATGGGGAAGTTGGCACGCAACCTGCAAATCGACTTAGCGGCACCCGGGCAAACCTGGTGTACGACCGAGGAGGTAGAGTCCTCGGACTGATCTTTGACGTCATAAACCCCAAGAAGGAGCGATTTTTCGCGCAGATACAAGCGCACAGGCGAGCGGTTTCGGCCGGTAGTGTGAGAGCGGAGTTTCTGAGGAGAGGTCTACCGGGCAAGTCGGATAGACGAGTCGGCCCGTACATGAGCGCGTAAGTGTTTGTG
>Ga0163179_10001586_pt1 | contig 16008 bp, 20 predicted proteins | sample AtlANTMetagenome_FD_109643 | JGI IMG/M metagenome (GOLD analysis project Ga0163179, IMG submission 109643) | Marine eukaryotic phytoplankton communities from the Atlantic Ocean - Atlantic ANT 2 Metagenome | ecosystem: Environmental > Aquatic > Marine > Oceanic | place: North Atlantic Ocean... | reverse complement strand
CGCATGGACGGACGTCAGATGGTGATGATTCTTGCTCCTTCAAAGAAGTAAGACAAACCGAGGTTTACCGTGTCCAAAATGAAGACCCATCGCGGAGCAGCGAAGCGTTTCAAAGTGACTGGAAGTGGAAAGATTCGCTTTAACAAAGCCAATCGTCGCCACATTCTCACGAAGAAATCGACGTCACTCAAACGCAAGGCTCGTCAAAAGGGAACGATTGTGGCTGCTGAAGAGCATCTCATTCGTCGTATGATTCCCTATAAGTTCTAATCACTTGATGGCGTGTTCTGCCCAAAGGGCATAAAAGGATGCGCTAACGGGCCAAATGGCCCATTCTGACCCCACCGTCACCGGCCTTGTTGCCTGGGAAACGGTTTTCAAAGGAGTCGTGTTATGGCACGCATAAAAGGCGCGCAAAACCGAAAGGTACGCCGCAAAAATCTGATGTCCCGCGCCAAGGGTTTCCATGGCGTTCGTAAGAACACACTGCGTCAAGCCCATGAAGCGGTGATGAAGGCGCGTTCTAACGCTTACCGCGGTCGTAAAGAGCGCAAGCGTCAGTTTCGTCGTCTGTGGATTATTCGCATCAACGCAGCCCTCAATGTCCATGAGTTGTCGTACAGCAAGTTCATTCACGGTTTGAAGCTTGCTAATATTGACTTGGATCGTAAGGCGCTGGCCGAGATTGCCTACAGCGATAGCGACGCGTTCGCACAGATCGTTGAGAGTGCAAAAAAGGCGTTGGCCTAAGCATGATTCGTTCGCTTGTCGTGTTGAGCGGGATGGTCCTCGGTGCGTGCACTGATGGAGATGACCTCTTGTACGACCGTTTCAACGCAACGGGCGAAGAATTCAGTGTCGAAGTCGGAACGGAAACAGTTGGTGAGCGAACAGCGATTGAGCTGAAGTCATCGACTGGTGCCGTGCTTGTGGGTTCAGCCAGTGTTGAGCCGGACGCCGGTCCTTCTGGAACGCTGCACCTCATCGAGGTACAGGTGGAGGAGGACTACGTTCATCAGGTCGACAAGGTAAGTGTGGAAATCGATGCGGGTGACCGCGGCGTCCAGACCTATGACCTCACGGGCGATTCCGCTGATGAGTCACTGTATCGAATTGAAATTGAGTCTGTAGCGGATGATGCTGAGACCAGAACCGATGTATTTGAAATCCAACTTTGGGATGTTTCAGGAGACGTCGACGAGTAATCGACCGGACTCTTGGGAAGGAAGTAGAAATGCCAACCGATATTGATAGCAGTGCAACGATGACCAAAGCCGATTTGGTACGGCAGGTGTATGAAAACATCGGCTTCTCTAAAAAAGAGGCTTCGGACTTGGTCGAGTGCGTACTGGAGATCATGAAGAGTTCGTTGGAGAACGGCGAAAAGGTAAAAGTTTCCGGTTTCGGAAGCTTTCTCGTTCGTCAAAAAGATCCGCGCCGTGGTAGGAATCCACAGACCGATCAGTCCATCATTATTAGTGGCCGGAAGGTCTTGATCTTCAAGGCATCGCCAGTGCTCAAGGCCTGCCTCAACGAATCCGCAGGCGTCAATGGCTGAAACTCACGGTGATATCCAGCTCCCTGATAAGCTCTACTTTCGGATCGGTGAGGTCTCGGAATTGGTGGGTGTTGAGCCGCATGTGCTCCGCTATTGGGAAACGGAATTCCGTATGCGGCCTCACCGGTCGAGTTCTGGCCAACGTTTGTACCGAAAGAAAGATATCGGCCGATTCTTGAGGGTGAAGAAGTTGCTCCACACGGAGGGCTTCACCATTGCCGGTGCACGAAAGATCCTGCAGAAAGGCGACGGTGCTGTGTCACGGCAAAGCAGCGGCAGCTCAGACATTGATATCGATATGGATAAGCTGAGTGAGGCCGGGGATCGGCTGAAGCGATTGCGCCAATCGATAGCGGCTCTCCGGGCTGAATGCGAGATGGACGTCTACTGAGGACTCCGTCTCAAAGTGGTCGGAATGAAGTTCTTTGACCTTTCGCGGATTCGTAGGCTTGCCCTGTTGTGTCCGACCCATTAGACTGCCCGGCGTTCGGGGAGTAGCGCAGCCTGGTAGCGCACTTGACTGGGGGTCAAGGGGTCGCAGGTTCAAATCCTGTCTCCCCGACCATTTGAAAGCCTCCCAGACCCCCGGGGGGCTTTCGCCTTTTTGTACTCGATAGCCAGCTCTTTATGCAGCGGCGCTGACAGGGGTGGGGTGGTAACCCAGGGCCTTTGCGGTGGCGCCGGCTACTTCTTGGATGGCGTCGATTTCATTCGCTGAGAGTGACGCTTGTGTTCTCGATGATCCGACCACCCGGTTTAGAACAGCTGGGTTTAGCTGTCTTAGGCCACAGTGGTTTGCGACAGCCTCGAGTGCTTTGGGGTGGGTCAGGAGGTCTTCGTAGCGAAAGAAGAAGACATTTGGATCTTTCCATTGGGCGAAACTTTCCACCAGTCGTAGCCAGTGTTCGGCGAACTGGGTGGGTGTTTTTATCGGGGTGTCGGGCCAATGTAGATAGAGTTCTAGTCGTTTTGCACTTCGCCAGGCATCCCATGGGTTCCGACATAAAAGAAGAAAGCGGGCGTCTGGGTAGAGCCATTGCAGGAACCGGCCTTCTTCGGCATCTAGGCGTACTTCTTTGAGCCCGAAGCGGGCAAAGCCTCTCTCCTGTGCGGGTTGAGCCAAGAGGGTGTCGAGCGCCGAGCGGAAGCTGTTTTTAAGGGACTGGGGTGGGGGGAAGAGATTCGCGATCCACTGGTCTTCGATGGGATTCGCAGCGGTCCAGTCTGGAAAGTGCCCTTGGTGGGGATAATGGTCCCCGAGCGCCTTGGAGGCCTGGTGGAGTCGCTGTATGAGCTCGCATCGCGCGTAGGCCTCGCCCCACACCAGCGTGTCCTTGGAGGAGCAGACGAGGCGCTGTAATAGAGTACTGCCTGATCGCCAGCCCGCAGAAAGCACAAAAATGGGTGCGTTCGCGGGAGCTGTTTCCAGCTGCCATCTTTTCTCGAATTGGCCCATGGAGGTCATCATTTCCCCTTTACGGTAGGTAAATAGGGGGCTTGATGCTTTATGTATAGAGGGTTGCGATTCGGGTCGCTGTGGCGAGGATGGCTGCGAAATTGAGGGACGCACCCCAGAATCGGCCCAGGGATTTACCGTGATGTTGAGAGAGTCCAATGATGTGGAGAACTCTTGCTGTGACCAGGGTGAGTCCGATGGCGTGGAGTACCTGGGCTCCCTCGTCCATGCTTTCTAAGCAACCCAACAGGACGAGACTGAATGGAACGTATTCCACGAAGTTGCCGTGTGTTCGGATGGCTCTTTTCAACACATGGTGTCCCCCGTCGCCGAGTCCGACCCGCAGGTTTCTCCGAAGGTAGATCACCCAAAAGGACAACAGAACAAAGAACACACTGAGAATGGCGGCGTAGAGCGCAGTGATGGGCATGCTTATTTTCTTGGGATAGACCGGCACGCCTGTGTGTGCCAGCGGGTGAGGGGTGCGTCGAGACTCGGGTGGGCCGAAATCGCCACACCAAACGCCTTCGCTATGACCGGCTGTAAGGCAGAGGCGGTGGTGGTTGTGTGCTCGCAAATCTCCTGTTTTTTCTCCGCGCTCATGGCACGGCTGTTTTTCTGTAATGTGCGCAGTAGTGCTTCACGAACTCCGCTTCTGCAGGCGATCGCTTGTTCCTTTAGGTGAGCGCACAGTTCCGGCTCGAAGCGCATTTCAGTAAGTGTTTTTCGTCGAAAAAGAAGACTCCAGGCGAGGTGTGCGAAATCCTTTGGTGGGTTTTCTCCCCCCAATGTGATGGCTGTTTGGTAGGCCTCGACCACTTCTTCCGCGGGTAATGAACTGACGAGATGGCCCGCATGGGCAGAAAATAAGTGCATAAAGCATGGGCGGAAATAGCGTCCTGCTTGTTGGCAAAACGCCGCCGCCACAGAGGGCCTTTCCGGAACGGTGAGGGCCTCGGCGAGAAGGAAGTGGCATTCATCCTTCCAGATTCCAGGCGGTTGCTTGGCGCAGATTTCCGCCGCCCGTTCGGGATGATTGCGACCGTGTTGCTGCACTAAAAAGGCTTGGCACTCGCTGCGTAAGCCCTTGGTGCTGATTTGTTCGCAGGCCCCAAGTCCCACTTCGAAGTCTTTGGCTACGGTCGCAGTCGCGTATTGCTTTGCGTCAAGGGATTCGGGACCATGGGGTGCACTCTTGCATGCGAAGAGAAGCAGCCAAATCACTTCCGGATGGCCTCAAGGGCTTCAACTGCGGCGAGACGGACGGTGGGGTCGAGATCATCAACCCGTGCTTCCAGCGCTTCAATGGATTCCACCATGCCCAAGTCTTCTAATGAACGGCAGGCTTCGGCGCGGACCATCGGCTCAGGGTCATTCAGTGCGCCAAGTAGCGTCTTAAACGCTCCTTTGTGCCCCGAAAAGCCCATGAGTTGAATCGCGTAAAATCTGAGAATATGGTCTTTTTCGGCGAGACGGTAGCACTCAATGAGCTCGGGCAGAGCCTCTCCTCGATCAAAAAGGATCGCGTCAAAAGCCGCGTCGCTTTTGACGGGGTCGGGGTCTCTGAGCCGGATGAAGAGATCGGCGTAACGGGGGCGCATGTTGGGAATGCCTGAGTCGATGGGCAGGGTGCCCGGGAGGGTGATTATGATAATCCGCCCACGAAAGGATTGGTAGCCCATATTTCCGTAATGCGGACAGGCAAAGCCATTCAAACAAGATACGAGTCTGTACACGTCAAGCCTGAGGACTGTGATGCGAATTTTACTATCGAATGATGATGGAATTGATGCGCCAGGGTTGGCTGCACTTGAGCGTCATTTTCAGGGAATCGGAGAAGTCTGGGTTGTCGCTCCAAAACACCCACAATCGGCCAAATCGCATGCGCTTACGATGCACAAAGGGATTGCGATTGAGCAGCAGGGAGAGCGTCGCTTCGCTATTTCCGGAACCCCTGTGGACACGGTCTACGTTGCGACCCATTCATTGATGGGAGCCAAGCCCGATTTGGTGGTTTCCGGAATCAATCGGGGGGCGAATATTGGTCAAGACGTGCACTATTCTGGGACCGTTGCGGCTGCCCGTGAAGGGGTGCTTCAGGGAATCCCTGCACTGGCGGTTTCTTTGCATGTGGATTTTTCTGATCCGATTGATGGTCATCATTGGGATACAGCAGGCCGATTGGCACGGCGTGTAGCGTCGGAAGTCTTAGAGAGGGGGCTACCGCAGGACACCATCTTGAATCTGAATGTGCCCGATGTTCCGTTTAGTAATGTGCATGGAATTCGGGCCTGTGCGTTGGGGAAACACCATTACGAAGCCTTGGTGGATCGCCGCGATGACCTCCGCGGAGGAAGCTACTGCTGGTTGGGTGGACCGCATTCTGACTTTGGGCCCGACAAGAACAGTGAGGGCCATTTCGTAGAAGACGGTTGGGCGAGTCTGGTGCCATTGACGGTGCAGGTGACCGCAACGGAGATGATCAAGGCTTTAGCAGAATGGAATGCCGTGGACTCAGTTCAAGCCAAGTAGGTTCTTGAGCATGGGCTCGATGAGCTCTGGGCCTTTGGTGACCATGTAATAGACCGCCATGATTGCGATGAATGCCGCAAGTGGGGCAAGGATGATGCCACCGAGGAGGACCAGTCCGTCTTCTTCGAGCATGCCAGCAGCAAGTAGGAAGATGACGAAGCTTGGCGCGGTGTTGGTGAGTGGAATCGGGAGTACCATAAATGCAGCCATCAGGATGATGACAATGGACACGAGCGACAGGAAGGCACGGTTCGTCGCAAGCTTGGACAGCCTTGGTCGTACCAACCACTCCACAAGTTTGAGTACCTTTCCGCTGTTACGAATCGCAAATGCGCAGGTCTTGTGCTTGAGCGTCTTTTTCCTCAAGCGATCTGGAAGCCAGGGGTGGTTTTTGCCCACGAGCATTTGGCCTCCCAAGAACATCATCAGGAGTCCGAAGGGTGTGGCGTAGCCGGGGGCGGGAATCGGGAGCGCCGCTGGAAGTGCCAGAATCAGGAGCAAAAGTCCAAAACCTTTTCCAGCAATATGGTCGAGCAGTGCGCCTAAAGTGCTGTCCTGCCCGTCGAGGCCGACGAGAAAGCCTTCCAGTTCTTGAGACAGGCGGGAGTTTTTCTCCTCTTTGGCCAAATTCATGTGATCATCCCAGTTCGACCGACCATGCCTAACGCGTAGCAAACCGCTATGAGAGTGAAGCCGAGGAGGAATTGTGCAGACGCTTACCGAACGCCTCAAAACCACCATACGTGACATCCCGGATTTTCCGAAAGAAGGTATTCTTTTCAAGGACATCGCTCCGGTTTTGCAGGACGCATCTTTGATGAAGGCCATCACCAATAATTTCGCCGAGCGTGTGGGCGGTAAGGTGGATGTGGTCGTGGGTATGGAGTCGAGGGGCTTTATTTTTGGCGCCCCGTTGGCGATGAGTTTGAACGCGGCGTTCGTTCCGGCGAGAAAGCCTGGCAAGCTACCCTATGAGACCATCGGTGTAGAGTATGCACTGGAGTACGGTACCAACCGTCTCGAGATGCACACGGATGCGATTCATGCCACGCAAAAAGTGTTGATCGTGGATGACTTGTTGGCCACGGGTGGCACAGCACGTGCGACTGTCGATTTGGTGCGACAGCTCAAAGGAGAAGTCGTTGGGTGCTGCTTTGTGATTGAGTTGGGTTTCTTGGAGGGGGCCGCAGAGCTTGAAGGGATCCCGATTCATTCGATCGTTCGCTACTGAGACGCATTCTCCATGAGGGCGCACCATTCGCGGTGCACAGTACGCACTAAGTCGGCGTGGTCGCCGTCATTCCGAATCACTACGTCTGCCACAGCTTCTTTTTCTAGAAGTGGGAGTTGGCTCTCGATCCATTTCAGTGCGGTCGCGCTGTCGTGCCCATCCCGAGCACAGAGCCGTTGTAGTTGAAGCTTTTGGCTACTACTGACCACAATCAGTTTGTCATATGCCCGGTAGCTGCCTGTCTCAACCATGAGCGCAGCTTCAACAATGGCTGCTTTCTCACCGGAGTTCTCGTGTGCTGTAAGTGCATCGCGGATACCCAAGAAAATACGGGGATGAGTAATGGACTCCAAGAGCAGTCTTTTGTCCGGGTTGTTCATGACGCAGTGCCCGAGTAATTCTCGGTTGAGTTGCCCATCGGCGGAGAGCATCTCAGGGCCGAACGTGGCTACAATTTCTTGTAGGGCGGGTTGATTGGGCTGGACAATGTCTCGTGCGATCTGGTCCGCATCGACCACGGGGACGTGGAAATCGTTGACCAATATGGCCGCAACCGTTGATTTTCCTGTGGCGATTCCGCCTGTCAGCCCAATGCGCAGCATGATCAATCTTCAAGCTTTTCGATGTAGCGGAAAATTGTTCTTGGATCGACGTCTAAGTCCCGCGCAGTCTGAGCTTTGTTCCAGTTGTTCATGTCCAAGACTTCTCGGATGTATGTCTTTTTAAAATCTTCCTCGGCTTCCGCGAGTGGTTTTACGTGTCGTTTGTCGCTGGCGTTGAGACCCATGTCGTCGGGGTTGAGCAGGGCGGAGTCACTCATAATGACCGCTTTCTTGACGCGGTTTTCGAGCTGGCGGACGTTGCCTGGCCAGAAGTAAGATTTCAAGGAAACCGTGCACGCATTGGAGAAGCCTCGCACTTTGGAATCGTATTGCGCGGCATACTGACTGAGGAAGAACTGAGCGATTTGGATGATGTCATCTCCACGGTCGCGCAGCGGGGGTAGGGAGAGAGCCACCTCGTTTAAGCGATAAATCAAGTCCTCCCGGAAGCTCCCTTTTCGTATCATTTCGTCGAGATCTTGGTTTGTTGCTGCGACGACGCGGATATCGACAGATCGCGGCTTTAGGTCGCCGACCTTTTCAACCATCCGGTCCTGTAAAACCCGCAGGAGTTTGACCTGAAGGTTGGAGGGCATTTCTCCAATCTCGTCGAGAAAAAGTGTGCCCCCATTTGCCGCTTCAAACTTACCAATCTTGTCTGTGACAGCTCCGGTGAACGCGCCTTTTTTGTGACCGAAGAGTTCGGACTCTAAGAGGTTCTCTGGTATCGCTCCGCAATTGATCGAAACAAATGGTCCCTTGGCACGGTCGGATAAACGGTGCAGTTCGCGGGCCACCATCTCTTTACCCGTGCCGGTCTCCCCGAGAATTAAAACGGTCAAATCTGTGGGGGCAATGCGCCGCATTACCTTGAAGATTTCTTTCATAGAGCCAGAAGAGCCGATCATCTGGCCTTGAGATGCAGACCGAAGCTGTTCTCGTAGGTTTTTGTTGCTCACCTTGAGTTCATTGAGGAGGAGCGCGGTGTTCACAAGAAGAGAGGCCTGTGCGGCGAAGACCTGTAAGAGTGCAAGTGTTCCTTCGTCGAAGAGAGCCTTTACGGAGTCGTTGCCGAGATAGATCACACCCAAGAGTTCGTTGCGGTGAATCAACGGAACGCACATTACCGAAGACAGTTGAAGGTCGACGACGCTTTTCGCCTTTCCAAAGCGCTGGTCTTTCAAGGCATCTGAGACGATCAGCGGTTTTCTTCCCTCGACGACGCGCTCTACAATGGAGTCCGAAATCCGGCTCAAATCGAGGGTGCCTTTCTTCACATTGTGGGAGGCGGCCAAGTGCCGGTTTCCGCCTTGAAGTACGATGACGAAGCCTTTTTCGGCTTGCGTGAGTTCGACCACTTGCTTTAGCAAGGCACCAAACAGTTTGTCTGGTGTGGATTCGTCCATCAAGGTTTCAGAGAAAGCGACAAGGCGAGAAAGCGCGTCAACTTGCAGCTCGGGGGCAAGATCTGCCGCCGAGGCTTGTGCGCTGGGCTCACCTTCGTGGATGCTGAGTTCGAACATTCCCACCAAGAGTGTGTCGCCGGGTTTTAGATCGGCTTTTCGTACCTTCTTGCCATTGACGTAAAGCTCGTTGCTTTTGTCGACCACTGCGATGGTGAGGTGCTTGGGTTTCCTAAGAATATTGGCATGTGTTGGAGCCACAAGTGCGTCGGTGAGGACGATATCGTTCGAGGTTGCCCGCCCAATCGATACGATCGGTTTGCGCACAGGAAAATCGCGTATTGCGTTTGTGTTGGGGTCTTGGTAGCGCAGAAACATAGCGGCCTTTGATTGCTCCCATCAAAGGCTATGCAGTTGCGTTCGTCAAGGCCACTCCCAATGCATGCGGATGCCAGTTGGATGAAGGCTCACAGGCCGTGGTCTCATGCTGCGATTGTCAACAAAAAGCGCTTCTGCAATCGAGGCGCCCCAAACCCCCAATGCGAGCCATCGCGTGGTGTTTGTCCAGAGCAAAAGGCGATCGGCTTGCGCTTGCTCGTTGGGGCCGGAAACCTGGATGCCCGGACGGTTGAGGTCGAGATCATAACGGCGTAAGGAGACATACAAGCCCATCGATGTGGCAGTTAGGGCACTGATTGAACCGATGACCAGATAGCCAAAACGTTCCTGCTCGGAATAAAGTTGCGGCGCACCCGGTACTAGAATGGTCCACGGGGGCACATCTTTCCGAGGATTGCTTTTGGGGTTTGTGGGTTGGACCGTCGCCGCGCGGACTGAGTCGAAGAAGGCTACAAGTTCAGGGGGGTGCACGAAGGGGTCGATTCGATAGGTCGGGTCGACGGCCAACACAGCAACACAACTTGCCCAACTGGAGTCGCGCTCGCCCAAATAGTACTCGACCTCTGCGAGGTAGACCATTGCCTCAAGACGCTTGGGGTGATCCTGAAAGGCAGGGTCTTGTCCGAGCTCCCTCAGGCGGTCTCTCGCACGCTCTAACTCTCCTGAGAAATAGGTGTTGATCGCGCTGTCCAGATCTGCGCTCAGCGAATCGACGGGGGCGACAGAGTGTGCCTCTACGTCGGGTTTGCCTTGTTGGGCATATGCCGGGACAAGCAGGAGTGCTGCGATGGAACTGACAAGCATGTGCCGCAGGGTAGCTGTCCCGGTAGAACTGGTCAAACAGTCTGTTGGCGCTCACCGGATTCATGCGCTATCTGCCGAAACGATCGGAGCCCTAAATGCGCAAGCTGGAGACCCGTGCCTGGTGGCCGGAATTGTTGCAAAGAAAAGATGACTACTCCCTCAGGGAGTTGGCTGAAATGTTCGGTGTGACGCCTGGGGCTATCAACAATGCGTTGCGACGGTGTGGTGTGGGCCGCGATGCTGCGCCTTCTGGTCCACGGGTTCGACGAGGTCGACTCGCCGCCCCGGCGAAGCGGCAGAAAACGCCAAGAGGCCGCAATGCTCGGGCATTGACGGAGAAGCGTCTAGAGCCCTATGTGGCTGACCTCGGGGTTCTGCCGGATGGAGTGATTGGTGATCGCGCCGGGCTGTCGGCCGCAACTGTGGCACGAATTCGTCGGGGGCGGGGCATTCCCGCAACCACGCGGCGGCAAGACTCAGCGAAGAAGCCATCCGCGATTACGAACTATCAGCATTTGTTGGGCACTACTCCGGATGCAGAGGTGGCGCTGCTTGCGGGCGTTAGCCGTGCGGCTGTCAGGAACTTCCGGGTGCGGCGTGGGATCACGTCGGCACCGCGCAGGGTGCGGGATGAGACCTTGGAACAGGTTGTGGCTGGTGTGCACAGTGGACGCTGGGCGTGGGCTGCTACGACAGATTCTGGTCGTAGATTTGTGTGTGTCGCCGACAGTGTGTCTGAAGCCTTGAGCTCAGTGAGGAGTCGCGGGTTCGCTGTGCGAGAGATTCAAAGGATCGGGCGAATTCTCAATCGGTGAGGTTGGTGTCCACGCGAACATCAAAGCAGCCTTGCGTGTCTGTAAAGGTCGAAGCAAGTAGGAGGCCCTCGTCTTGGCGAATCTCGATGGGTGTGAACCGTACGTTGCCGTCCGCGTGTTCGATGCATCCGGATACCAACTGGCCCTCTTCGAGGCTGATCTCCTGTGCATCCATCTCCCAGTGAAAACTCTCTCGGAAACTGATTGCCCCTTGTTGAGAGTCCCTTGGAATAAACGTCCACTGTAGTTTGCCCTCACTTACCGGAAAGCTGAACAATCCCTGGTCGGTGGTGTAGGTCTCGAAAACGGCACCTGTAAAGTTCACTTCTTGTGCTCGCACGAGGGCGCCTGGAGCGGCCTCGCCGAACGCGTCGAGCAGGCGTCCACTCGCAATGGGACGGCTGGGCAGGGAGACCGTGGGAAGTTCGGTCGCGCTGCTGTTTAGACTAATGGAGTGACTCAGACTGACGGGTGAGACATCACTTTGATGATTTGGGATGAATTCTACTTCGTATTTTCCTGGGAGAACGGGGATTGAATACCGGCCGTTTGAGCCGGTAGTGGATTCGGTCTGGAACTCTGCTCCAGGGTGTCTGTCGATGGAATCCGCAATGAAGCGCACGAGGACGCCGCCAAGGGGTGAGCCGTTCGCCGCGAGGACCTGGCCATCGGCATTCACGGTGTCCAGGTCAGAGAGCTGGATGGCGCTCTGTATTTCGTCGAGGCTTTCATCAGAAACCGTGAGTGGTGTCTGGATGCTGGGCACAGGGAGGTCGCTATCCGAGTTGCTTTGTATCTGGAGCAGGTATTCGCCTGGGTAGAGCCTTGTGTGAAAAACCCCCATGTTGTTTGTGGTGATTGCGCTGCCACCAATTTGGCTCAGTTGATCGATGAGTTGGACCGAAATCTCAGGAACCCCGAGGCCGGTGTTGTCGGTGATTTGTCCGTAGACGGGTCGGCTTTCCTCGTAGGACAGGGTCTTGGCGAACACCGTGTTTTCCAGCAGCGGAACTCCCTCTTCAATCTCAAAAGGAAGAAGCGTGTCCGCGCTTGGAATCCAGGCGAGCGTGTAGTTTTCCGCAGGCACCGCGAGGAATTTGAAGCTGCCATTTGCGTCGGTGCGCACAGCGTAGGACATCATACTATTCGGAACAAATGCTCGGACTTGACCATCAATACCGCCGTTATCACCGGGGATGCGGACGTCTGCTGTCGGATTGGTCTGGAAACCAGTCAGCTCGCCCTCAATTTGAATGGCAGGCTTGAGGAGGAGTTGCATGTCTTGGGTCGCATTTGGCTCAAGAAAGAAGCTCTGATTCAGCAAGCCAATATCAGTGGCCGATTCCGCATAGACGTCGAGGCGAATCGCGATTTGGCTGTCGGCATTCGGCTCTAATGCGTCCTCATCGACTGCGGTGTCGGCGGCTTCATCACTCCGTCCTAAGTGGCTATATTCGGAGCAGGCCAAGAGCAGCAATGAGACAGGGATGAGGCGAATCATAAGCCCTCCAGGATCCAGTTCATTTGAACTTGATAGGTGTCCCCATCCAGGATTTGTAGGGTCAAGGTTTGTCCGTTGGCAGCAGCTAAGTCGGAAATCACAACCTGGGAACCGATCTCGTCACTGATGGCGTTGGTGAGCCAGCCGCTTGCGCTCAATGTCCAGCGGTAGTCCAGTTCGGTGGGGTTATCGTCGTCGACCATTGCAAACACCAATCCATTGCTGGCCACGATGTCGGCGCTGAGTTCACAATTTTGGCAGTATCGAATCACGTTGCCGTTGTCCTGGTCGGTACACTCAATATTGGCGTTGCATTGGTTGAAGCTCGTTGCATTGATGATCTCGGGTGGGAGATTGTCGGGGACAAGCTCGACGGGACCAATGATGCATCCCGCCGACATGAGAGTAATGCAAAGCCCGGGCCAAAACCGTAAACACCTAAAACCATTTGGCTTTACTGTCTTGGTGTCGCGTGGCCGTGGGGAGGGTAGGGACATTGTGATCGTAGTTATTGGGGCGGAAACGCCACTGCGCTACCGGGTGTGGGGATGGCTTGGTCGGCATAGGGGCCGTAACGACTACCATCTTCCGGACACTGGATCTCTAACGTCTTGATGTCCTTTGGGCGTCCAATGGAGATCACGCGTGATGTCTTGGAGATTGGGCCTCGGGCGCGGCCGTTGACCGTAACAGTGCAGTCCACGGGTATGTCGGGTCGAATCCGGACCGAGATAGGCCGTTTCTGCAGTTCAATATTTTCAAAAGCCAGGACCTCACCCGCGGTCACTTCAATTTGGTGCACGATCGGGATGGCGTAGTCGTTGGCCACTTTTAGTGTATGGGAGCCTGGCTTGAGATTGTATTCCTTGGGAGATGTGCCGCGTATTCGGCCTTTTCTTCGTCCATCGATATAAATGTCAGCCCAGGTTTCTTGTGTTTTGCTGAGACTCACCCGAACTTGACCGAGTGTGGCCTTGGGGGGCTTGGTGTTGTCCTCTCCGCCTTCGTTTAGGCTCTCTTTGTCCGTTGAAGAGTCGGCATCTACAACCGGTGTTTGGTCGGGACTAGCAATCTTTGGGTTGTTCTTTGTTTTCGTGTTGTCGATCCGCGTGGTGTTTTGGGGCTGCTTCGGTGAGGTGGATTGTTTCAAAGCAGTTTTTGCGGGTGCGGTTGTCACGTCGGGCGCGTCGGGCGGAGTGGGGAGTGGGATGGCTCCTGCATCCGTCTCAATTGGGGAGACGAGAGACGCTTCTTCCGGGGTCTCTTTGTCCTTGAGTTCTTTTGTTTTTTGGCTGCTGCCAATGGACCAGAACCAAATACTTGGAACCATGATCGCGAGTAGCGCGAGACCAATCCAGCGTACGATGCTTTCATTCGGTGCGCGTATGGTGCCCGCAAGCGCGATGTCGGAAAGTAAGTCGATGACTTGCGGATGGTCGGGCCGCAGGGCCAACAGGCGATTAAATTTATTTTTAGCGTCGTGGTGTGCGCCGTTTTGGAGCGCTTCCCTGCCCGCAGTGAGTAGGTGGGCTTCAAGGTGGGCGTGTAGCTCTTCGGTGTACTGGGCGGACTCGTCCAGATAGCGAGGGAGTGACCAAGACGCATCCGAGGCGTGGACCTTAGAGTCCGTCAGTACGGCTTCAAGGGCCTTGACTACCTCGTGAGCGTTGGCGGGCCTGCCATCCGGGCTGGGGCAGAGCAGTCTCTCAATCAACTCGGCAAGATCCGGGTGAGCTGTGGGTTGTAAGTCCAGGATTCGTGGATGGTCTCCTTCGATGACCTTCTTGAGGATGACCGAAGGGTTGGTCCCTGGGAATGCCAACTGGCCCGTGACAAGATTGAAGAGCATGGCGCCGAAAGAAAAGAGGTCTGACCGCAAATCAGGGGTTCTTTCCAACACTTGTTCGGGGCTCATGTAGGCAGGACTACCAATCAGGGAGCCTGTCATGGTGATTGCACTCTCTTCGACGAGGCGTGCAATACCAAAGTCCATAAGCTTTAGGGTGCCGTCCTCGTGGACCATGACGTTCTCGGGTTTGATGTCCCGGTGGATGACGCCTTGGTCGTGCGCATAGGCTAGCCCTTGGCCGATATGTATACCAATGATCGCGACGAGTTCTGAAGGGAAAAGACCCGCTCGTCCAACGAGTTCTTTGAGAGTCTGCCCCCGGATCAGTTCGGTGACGATGTAGCAGTGTTCCGCTTCTTCCCCGGAATAATCGTAAATCCTTAGAATGTTGGGATGCTCTAAGCGTTCGATTGTGCGCGCTTCACGTGCAAAGCGTTGACGGCTCTTCATGGCATTGGAGAGGTGGGGATGCAGGACTTTTACGGCTACTTCGCGTTGAAGCGTGTGGTGCTGAGCCAGGTATACGCTCGCCATACCGCCTTCGCCGATTTTCTCGATGAGGTCGTATTTGTCGACGCGTGTTCCGATCAACGTAAGGGCTCCACCACAATTACTTCAGTGCCCTGCACTATAGGCGGTTTTGGAGACCTTGGAGTGTCTGGACAATTTTCCGGTCACAAGGCGGCATGGGTAGGGCTTTCGTTGCCTCTATCGGGTACCACTTGATTTGCTCGGCTTCAATCGCTCGCGGGGCGTTTAGAAAATCAATCTCCAACGCAATCAGCAATATATGTTCGTCGGCTATCGCAGCGAGTTGTTTGCCCACACGTACTTCGGCGGCCAGTTCTTCTTGAAGCTCCCGTTTTAGCGCCTGAGCATCGCTTTCTCCCGGCTCGACTTTGCCGCCTGGGAATTCCCACAATCCCGCATGCCTCCCTCCAGGACCCCGTCGGGCGAGGAAAAGCATTTGGTCTTTCTGGGCGACGCCGCAAACCACGCGAAGTGCCATTTAGAGCTGTCCTGTCTCGCCGGTTGCGTAAATCAATCCGCGTTCGTCGAGGACTTTCAGGATGGTTGCTGCTGTCTCTTCCACCGCCTTGCCTGTGACATCGATGACTGGCCAGTCGCGGTTGCGTCCGAAGAGATCTTGGGCGAAATCCAGTTCTGCGAGGATGTAGTCGAGTTGACCGTAGTTGGTTCGGTCGCTCATCCGCATGGATTGAAGCCGTTCTTTTCGGATCGTTTGAAGGGAGGCTGGATCGATGGTCAAGCCGAAAACCCGTCGGGGGTCGACCTGCCAAAGATCCTTTGGCGGATCGCGCTCTAAAACGAGCGGTACGTTGGCTACCTTGAAGCCTTTGTGAGACAGAAAAACCGACAGGGGTGTCTTGCTTGTACGGCTAACTCCGACCAGTACAATGTCGGCTTCCAGCAACATCCGTGGCTCTTTCCCATCGTCGGCTTTGACGGTGAACTCCAGAGCTTCGACCCGTCGGAAATACGCATCCGAGGTCATGTGGAGAAGTCCAGGTGTGCCTTGTGGGCGCTGTCGCAAGAATGTGGAGAGTGCGGCGAGCATGTTTCCTACAACGTCGAGATACTGAATCCGAAATTGCTTGGCGAGCTTGTCGGCTTCTGTGCGCTGATTGGTGCGGACAAGGGTGCAGACGACCATGGCGTTTTGTTCTTTGGCGCTCGACATGATTCGGCGGAGCTGCTCATGGTCGGTGACTAGTGGAAAGACATGCACCTGGACATTGGGTTCTTCGAACTGCACCAAACACGCTTCCACAACCTTTGTTGCTGTGTCACCAGTACCGTCGGAAATGATGAACAGGGGCTTGTTTGCTTTCTCGGT
>Ga0163179_10001584_pt1 | contig 16021 bp, 17 predicted proteins | sample AtlANTMetagenome_FD_109643 | JGI IMG/M metagenome (GOLD analysis project Ga0163179, IMG submission 109643) | Marine eukaryotic phytoplankton communities from the Atlantic Ocean - Atlantic ANT 2 Metagenome | ecosystem: Environmental > Aquatic > Marine > Oceanic | place: North Atlantic Ocean... | reverse complement strand
GGTCGAAATTGAATGTCCTCATTGTGATGAAGACATTGAATTAGACGATGATGAATTTGGATTGTTTGAATGCCCATATTGTGAGGAAGAATTCGAATGGGGGGGAGAGCGGAGTAAAATTGAGATTCAACCTGCTTCAGATTTTTCTGTATCCGATTTGTACAACATTCTACCAGCTGGATTTTTCATTGCTGGCCTTGTTGTTATTGGTTTGATTTTACTTTGGATTGTCATGGGTTTTGCAAACGCAATGTCTTGTGGTTGGCAAGCCACATGTTAAATCGGAATCAAGCCAATCTAATTTTTGATGTAACCTTGTATTGCGTTAGCGTCGTCCAGCAGCATACCACGCTTCGTTGAGCCACTGGCGAATCATACCAACACCGTCTTGATGCAAGCGTGTATCGACGACTTTCCATTCAGCTCCTGATCCTCGCTCCTCAATCGCGCGCTGAATGGACCGAATCCGGTCGAATCCAATTCGGTATCTTTCGACCCCACGCCAAGTATTCGCTTCCCTCGCTTCAATCCGTTCTCGATGTGTAGCCTCATCCTCAATTTTGACCACTACTCCAACTGCCGCTCCTCCAGCAGCTTCCCAAGCCCCAAGCAAACGTCGAGAAGGAATGATGTGAACTCCTTCAAGAACCAAGTCGACTCCTTGTTGACGAGCTCGTTCAACTACCGCTTCAATTCCAGGTTGTACTGCTTCTGCTGCATCTTCCCAATCACTGGATGCGTCACCAATCTCACCCCGACCGTACGAAGAGCGAATGAGTGCAGGGTCCGGAGAGGACATCGTTGCGCGCATCACTTCACGAATGGTATCCGATGAAGCAATTCTGGCCAACCCCATTTCATGTGCCAGAGCCTTCGCAAGAGTCGTTTTCCCAGCACCCGTTGCGCCCGAAATTAGTACGAGACGGGGGATGCTTTCACCCTCGGCCATACCCGTCCGTGCTCAAAGGCGGTTTTTGACGGTGGCGACGATTTATTCAACGGGGCGTTGAATGGATTTGATCTCAAGGAATTCCTCTAAGCCATGGAGACCCAACTCTCGACCATTGCCTGACATCTTGTATCCACCAAACGGTGCACTGATGTTGAAGGGGCCTCCATTGATGCTGACTTGGCCCGTTCGCATCCCACGTGCAAAGGACATGGCGCGTGCTTCATCGGCTGACCAAACACCTCCTGAAAGGCCGTAAATCGAATCATTGGCCAATGCCAATGCTTCATCCTCAGTTTCATAGGTTGCAATCACGAGAACTGGGCCAAAAATTTCCTCTTGCCAAATGGCCATATCGGGTGTGACTCCGGCAAATACGGTCGGTTTGACAAAGAATCCAGTCTCCAAACCATCCGGCATACCCATGCCACCAACAATCAGTTTGGCTCCTTCATCCATTCCGGATTGGATAAACTCCGATACGCTGGCCTGCTGTCGAGCACTGACCATAGGACCACATCGGGTTGAATCATCTAGTGGGTCGCCTGCAGTGTATCGAGCGATTCGGCTTGCGATGACTTCACAGACTTCATCATTCATTGATTCGGGAATAATCAATCGCGTTAGTGCTGAACAGGTTTGACCTGAGTTTTGGTAACAAGCTCCAATCGCCATTTTACCAACTAGTTGTGGGTCAGCATCATCGAGTGCAACATTCGCACTCTTGCCACCCAATTCTAGGGTGACACGCTTGACAGAGGGTGCAGCAGCTTGACTGACACGTACACCAGCACCTGTGGAACCCGTGAATGAGACCATGTCTACATCTGGATGTGAAGACATGTATTCGCCAACTTCTGAACCATGTCCACTCACCAGATTGAACACACCGGCGGGCAATCCGATTTCATCGAGGAGGTCTGCTAGCATGAATGCATTGAGTGGTGCTTCTTTGCTGGGCTTGAGCACCATGGTGCAACCCGCAGCCAATGCGGGTGCGACCTTGCCAATGATTTGGTGTAATGGGAAATTCCATGGAGTGATGAATGCACAAACGCCGATCGGCTCCTTGATGATTAGAGAATTCCGAACTTCGTGTTCCCATTCGAAGGATTCCAGCATTTTGGCATAAGAGCGAGTAACCACCCGCGGGGTTCCAACCATGGCCATACGACTGTATCCAATCGGTGTACCGACTTCTGCCGTGATGGTTTGTGCCAATTCCTCAGTATTGTCTTTGATGGCTACTGAAAGTTTGTTCAAAACCTCAATTCGTTCTTCGATGGAACTCATTGACCAAGATGTAAATGCATCTCGAGCAGCGGTAACAGCCGCATCAACATCTGATTGACTCCCTACAGGAACTGAACCAATCGTTTCTTCAGTCGCTGGGTTCACAACTTCGATGACTCCGTCACCATTTGCTTCAACCCATTCGCCATTGATGTATAGGGAGTCACGTCGCATCATGTATGGCCGATTCATTCGCAACTTATCACCTTCATGGAATTCAATAGTGAGAACCTCGACCGCCCACCATGGTCCTAGAGGTTGAGTATCGGGGTTCTGTTGCAATTGCCACACTTTCCGCTGAAGCCGCACGCAATGCATTCAGTAGTGAGTCCATGCAGGGAATTTCAGATAAACTCAATCAACTGATGGATGACGTGAATGTGAAGGGAATTGTCATCACAGGTACGGGTAAATTCTTCTGTGCAGGTGCGGATATCGAAGAGTTCCAACGATGCATCGATGAGGGTCGAATTGGCCCGCTTGTTGACAATTTGACCAGTATTTTGCATCCATTACAAGTTCGTATGCGAACCGATCCAACGGTTCTGGTTGCCGCAATGAATGGGGCCGCCGCAGGTGGCGGGTTGGGACTTGCTCTAGCCTGTGATGCTCGAATTGCAGCTCCAGAGGCTAAGCTTGCTGCCGCTTTCTTCAAACTTGGCCTGTCACCAGATGGTGGAACAACTTGGCTCCTGCCTCGACTGGTTGGCAATCAAGTGACTCGTCGCTTCTTCTTCAATGATGAGATTTGGAATGGTGAAGAAGCTCACCAAAAAGGTGCAGTCGATGCTGTGGTTGGAATGGATGATCTGATTGACACAGCGGTTGAATGGGCTACAAATTGGGGTAAATGGTCCCAACTTAGCCGAAGCGGGACCAAGCAATTGCTAGACGCCTCAACTTCTACGTTTTTCCAAACTCAACTTGAATTTGAGCAGGCTCTGATTATCGCGGCTAGTCAAACCAAGGAATTTGAGGAAGGAGTGGCTGCTTTCTTGGAAAAGAGAGACCCTGACTTTGATTGAGTGATTTAATGCCCACTCGTTTGATTGTCATGCGGCACGCCGATAGCAGTTGGCCACCAGGTGTCGATTTAGATCACGACCGCCCCTTAAGTGCGCAAGGTCGGCTTGAAGCACCAGTGATGTCACAGGTATTGATTCAGCGTGATTGGATACCCGATATCGCCTTGATTTCCAGTTCAGAGAGAACTCAGGAGACCTTCTCATTGATGATGGAAGTTGAATCTGAAATTCGTCCAGAAATTTATCTTGCAGATTTAGAGATGCTTCTACCCATCGCGACTGGAATCGAGGAAGAGAAAACCACACTGATTCTTGGTCACAATCCTGGTTGTGAAATGCTTGTGGTCGCACTCTGTGGAGAATATCATTCGATCCCTCCTGCAACTTGTGCCTTGTTTAGCAAGAATGGGCCAAACTGGAATTTGGACACAGTCTTGCGATTCGATGAAGTGGATTAGATATCGCGTTCGGATTTTTCATCATCCGTCCAGTCATAGAATCCCTTGCCAGTTTTTTTGCCCAACTCCCCTGCTTCTACCAACTTGTTGAGCAAAGGATGGGGGCGGTATGATTCATCATCAAAGGCCGCTGCCAAGTTGTTGAGGATATCTCTTCGAACATCCAAGCCAACCAAATCGGTAAGTTCCAACGGCCCCATGGGGTGCTTGTAACCGAGGCGCATTGCTGTGTCGATATCTGCTGCGCTTGCCACTCCATCCGCTAGCATTCGAATGGCTTCATTTCCAAGAACGACCCCGAGGCGGCTGGTCGCGAATCCAGGGACATCATTGACCAGAATACACGTTTTTCCCATTGCTTGGCCAACTTCACGAGCAATTTCGATGGTTGAATCAGCAACAGAATCATGTCGCACCAATTCAAGAAGTTTCATAATTGGGACTGGATTAAAGAAATGCATTCCAATGACCTTCTCAGGCCGACTGGTGGCGTGTGCAATATCTGAAATTTTCAAGCCAGAAGTATTGGTTCCCAAGATGGCACCTTCCGGCGCCAACTGATCTAAATCTGTAAAAATACGCTGCTTCAATTCAAGGATTTCCGGCACTGCCTCAATCACCAAATCGACCCCATTGACTGCATCAGCCAACTCACTGAAAGCGGTTAAATTTTGACTCCAATTTTCCTTCTGATCTGCAGTTGTTTTCCCTCTCGAGATTCCCTTGTCCCAAAATGCATCAATACGATTCATGCCTGCTTCTAGACCATCAGGAAATGCATCAAACAACCGTGTATTCCAACCGGCTTGAGCACAAACTTGGGCAATCCCTGCACCCATCGTACCGGCGCCGATGACGGCAACTGTACGAATGGTCACTCGCCTCACTCCCGGCCGTAAGCCGCAAGTGCGGATTGGAACAGGCGCTGTCGGGGCACATCGTGCTCCAAGAACGAGTAGAATGGAGCTAATTTTTTCAGCAATTCGATCGATGCAGCGTAAGCACCATACTTGAACGGACAAGCATCCGTTGTGTTGGGAATATCAAAGCCAAGTTTTGCCAAACCCTTTCGAGTATCTTCATCCCAAATTGCGTAGGTGTGTTTGGTAAAATGTAGATATGCAGAAAGTCGAACAACGTCACTTCTTGCTTCTTCGGTCAGGCTCTCAATCAATAGTGTGTCAGGGAATCGAACCGCATAGAGGAACAAGAGAACTTCACGTTCTGTGTCACTTTTCCATTCTCGTCGCTCAAATCCCATCCACTCATCAATCAAGTCAAGGGTATGACTCGAATATGGGCGACAAATTCTGTACAACAGTTCTTCATATCCATCTGAGTCTTGGGCTTCGGAGTGGTGGTGAGATTGGAATAGTTCAGGTACCTTTTCAAAGAACGGTACGAGAGCCTCTCGATTCACATTCATTAGCCCGTAGGCGAGCATTGTCATCCATTCATCTCCTTTCAGTTGCCCTTCCATTCACGGTATTGGATCCACTCTTGTGTCAAGTATTCTTCACGCAAGATTCTCTCATCTTCATCTGTGGGTAGGACTGAGTCGAGGTAAGCTTGCCAATCTTCTTCATTCCCTTCGAAAGGCTCGCCATGTACGGTCCATTTTTGCCCATGATAGTTGCCAAGGCCACGATTGAATTTGTCGCTGGGGATAAACAATTCAGGTTCACCTTCTTTTCTTGGCTTGCTAATTCGAACCATTTCAGCTTTGATTTCATTGAAGTAATGCATTCTGGATTCTTCATTCAGATGCTCGCGAGTTGCCTCGACTTCAGATTCTCTTTCATCATAACGTCCTTTGACACCGTATACGTATGCCCACTGGGCGGAGGTACTCTCATCGGTTCCGAATAGATCTAAACCTGTACTCACCCACTTGTTGATGTATTTCTGGAGAAAATCCATGGGGATGACGCCTTGCTTCACAATGCGACGAAGTCCATTGGCACCTGTTCCAAGATGGAATGATTCTTCCTTGAGCATTGGGCCCATGCTGGCCGCCAATGGCTTGAAAGAAGAAGTACTCAACATCTTGAGTTGGAACTTTCCATCCCTGTCAATGAAGTGGGTGAAGCAGAAGAAATCAAGCCAGTGGTCAATTGGTTCGTTGAACGAACCTAAGAGCCTCCCGCGTTCTTCTTCATTCCTGTTTTGATTTGCCATAGAATTTCTTTCAAGCAATTTCATTGCTTCACGAACACCTTGCTCACCGAAGAATGTGCAAAGCAAGTAGGCCATTTGCCAACCATGACGTTGTTCTTCACACATGATTCGAAGGGCTGATTTTCGATCGTATTCGGTGGGTGCAGAATCTAGCAAGTGATTCTGTTGTTCAACACTTGCAAATTCAGTGTCACCTTGGACGGTTACCATGGAGATGATTGCATCGCGGATATTCTGTTGTGGGATTTGCATTCTTCGCTCCCACTTTGGCATTCCTTCAAAATCACCAAATTCGATTTGATCTCCGGCAGTATCCCAATCGAATTTGATATCAAAAGTATAGTCGCCTAACCAAGTGGGGTCGAAACCAATTCGAGTTTGCCATTCTTGGAACTCACTAATCCAAGCTTCAAAGTTCGGAGTGTATGTCTCCACAACCTCAGTACTGTTGTCATCATAACGCATGCTGTCCCGTAGGGACAGTCATATTTCAAATGGCGTTTTTTGACTTCACTTTCCTGAGAAGCGGGGAGTGCGTCGTTCGACATATGACGCAATCCCTTCTTTCGCATCTTCTGATTGGAAGAGGTCTGACTGCAATTCACGCTCAAGTGCCAAGTGGTATTCAAGAGGAATCTCGATTCCACTTTGCACACTTCGCTTGATGTTTCCAATTGCCTTTGCCGCAGCAAGGGGTAGGGTGAACTGGCCAGCATAATCAAGAACATCCTGACGGAATTCATCTAATGTCATGCTGTCATACAAATCATGCACCAAATTCATCTCTTTCGCTTCTTCGAATGAGAACTTTCGTCCAGTAACCATGATTTCCATTGCACGGGCTTTGCCAACCAATCGAGATAGGCGTGCGGTACCACCCGTACCTGCGAGTACACCAAGAGCCACTTCAGGCAAACCAATCTGGAAGTTACCCTTCAGTGCAATTCGGATATCCGCGGCCATGGCGATTTCAAGTCCTCCGCCCACTGTGTGGCCGTTAAGCGCTGCAATGACCAATTTCGGAGTTTGTTCTAAACGAGACAAAGTTTCGTTTGCATGAAGACAGAAGAAGTACTTGTAACGAGGTGACAAACTGTTCAGGTAGTTGATGCTCGCACCCGCAGAGAAGAACTTCTCACCATGTCCAGTCAACATAATGACTGATACATCGCCATCGAATCGAGCGTTCAGAATCGCTTGATCGATATCTTCCCACATCTCGCGAGTGTAAGTGTTGACAGGAGTTTTACCTTCGGTGAGAGGGTTACCATCAGAATCAGAAATTAACTCAATAATTGCAATTCCATTGTCGGTGACACCGTAATTCACGAGGTTGTTTGGCATGGCTTCCATTTCTGGCCAATTAGACATGACAATCGCGAATCGCAATAGGCATATCAAGTCAACGCCATCGACGGCTTCGTCTTTACATTCGTTTCTCGGTCGAAACAAATTGCCTGCGCCCATCTTTGACATGCAATATTTCAGAGTGAACTGCTACTCGTTCTTGGGCCAAGAATTCAACACCTGGGAGGTAACCTGAACAGACCCCTGATGCAACAAAAATTGCATCATCAGAAGCGCAGAGTTCATCACGACCCCATACCTTGTCAACATCATCTCCAACCATCTCTGCAGCGCGACGGGAATGGTCTTCATTGGTGGTGACCAACTGCCCTTCAAAATGCCCTCCAAGTCCTCTCAAGGCTGTGGCGGTGATGACTCCTTCAGGTGCCGCTCCAATGCCCATGAGCATGTCGATATCAGAATTGGGGTCTGCTGCATTGAGTGCTGCGGAAACATCCCCGTCTCCAATCAGTGGAACAGCGACATCTAATGCTCTCAGTTCTTTGATGAGTTGTTCATGTCGAGGACGATCCATGACGACGACCTTCAATTCAGAAGGAGCTTTGTCCAATGCGGCACAAGCGGCCTCAATATTCCAATCTGTAGAGGCTTCAAGACTCAGTATACCGTTTAATTCCGGGCCACCTGCGATCTTGTTCATGTAACAATCCGGTGCGTGAAGTAGAGTTCCTCTAGGTGCCGCAGCAAGTACAGCAATGGCATTAGGTGAATCGGTTGCACAATTGTTTGTACATTCCAGAGGGTCGACCGCGATATCAATTTGTGGGGCACCTTCTATGCCCTGGAGGCATCCGAGGGGTTCACCGATGTAGAGCATTGGTGCATCGTCTCGCTCCCCTTCTCCAATCGCGACACGACCGTCGAAAGGAACTGAATCAAAAACTGCCCGCATGGCCTCAACAGCCGCTCCATCTGCCTTTTTCCGCTCGCCTCGACCACGCCACTTGGCCGCAGCAATCGCAGCATCTTCGCAGGCTCTGAGAAAGTGATTGGCCAACTCGGAAGTATTCGCCATGATGTGTGCGAGCGCAAGGAGGTTGTCAATCCTGCGCCTCGCCCTTGCGCTTTTCAAGAACACAAATGTCACGAATTTTTGTCATTGGATATTGCCCCGAGTCATCCTTTTCCAACGACTTGACCATGTCCCAAGCACACAACAAACCGGTTGAGACTCCGCAGAGAGCTTCCATCTCAACTCCTGTTTTCCAATGCGCGCTCACGCTTACCGTACATCGTAAGTGATCATCTTCCCAATCCCAAACAACTGAACATGATTCGATGGGGATGATGTGACAGTGGGGGATTGCGCGAGGCGTCTCCTTTACCGCTTGTATCGCTGCGACCATACTCGCCTCCAACACATCGCCTTTGGCGACCAATCCATTTCGAATCGCATCTGCAGAATCTGGACTCAATTCAAGAATCCCAGTAGCGACTGCAGTCCGCTCAACAATGGGTTTGTGTCCTACAGGAATGATTGCATCAGTCACCCGAGTCCCCCCTTCCAATGTGCTCCATCACTGCGCACTTCTTTCTTCCACAGGGGGGCTTGGGATTTCAGTTCGTCGATGAGCCATTCACAGGCTTGAAACCCTTCCTTTCGATGAGGGCTTGCAACATGAATACAGACGATGTTTTCTCCCGGTTTGACAATCCCTGTCCGATGACTCATGGCAACACATTCGACTCCATAGGATTCGATGGCTTCAGATGCTAGAGCGTGTAACACCTTTGGCAATTGTTCAATCCATGCATCAAACTCCAAATGAATCACTTCAGTACCTTCTTCCATCCCACGAGTGAGACCGATAAAAGAAACAATGCTACCGCAACCAGCGGTATGCATTTTCGCTCTCAATATATCTGGATCCAGAGAATCGCCAGCATCCTCGATGATGATTCGGGTCATGTGATCTCTCCTTCGAGTATGATTGATCAATCGGATTCTGAAAAGGAGACATTGCCACCAGATGCACGAATTTCCTTCCACTCTTCCGAAATCTGTTTTGCCCTTTCACTCATTACCCAATCATCTCTTTTCAAGGACTTTCTGAAGGGCATTCTTCTACCCAATCTTCCATCAGAATATACTGTTTTTCTGAGTAAAAAACGGTTGGTAATCGGCCATAATAAACGCCTGATGAGACTGGGTTGGTAGATTTGTTCTATGAAAATCAATCCATCATTTCCATTCTTGCGCTGATGCTTCATCCAATATTTTGCGATTCTCTTGAACCCTCGGTCTCCGACACGATCCATCAGCATTCTATTTGTCGCACTTAATTTGATCAAGGGAAGGAGTTCCTTTCTGATTTGGGCATCATAATTTGTACCGTTTAGTAGACAATTTGCTGCCATGACTCCACTGGTCACGGCATATCGCATCCCAAAGCCCCACATGAAGTCTTGAAGACCTCCTGCTTCACCAACAAAATATTGCTCATTGGCAAAATAAGTCGACGGGATGCTAAAGTCACCTTTCCCACCAACTCTCTTGATGGGCTCTCGGTCCAGTTCAGGGTACAGTTTTTCATAACAAGCGATTGTTTCATTGAGGTATCGACTGGAGTTTTTCTGCTTCCTCCACAAGCATGTGCATATGAGCCCCACTCCATCGATTACAATGAGGTATGAGTATGCACCAGGTGCCAATTTGTCATTCAACTGGAAAGAAACATGGTTGGGAAAACTAGTCTTGAATACTTCACCAAATGCGATTGCACTAGTGTCTTTTGGACCGGCTGCAATGATTGTGCAATCCTTCGGGTTGGCTTTTGTATCGTAATGAATAGTCGCTCCGGCCTCCAATGCCATCCGTTTGAAACCCTGATCAATACAATGGTCATCTGTACCTCTTTCAACAATTCTGAATGCGATTCGATCACTACGTGGAGTTGAAATTTCATCATCAGGATGAATCAACGCCATCTCCGTAAAATCGGTGGATTTGAATGAATTTGGGTCCAATCCCCATTCGACCATTTCTTCAAAGAAGTCCTTTGATGAGGTCCAATTTTCGAGACCCTGAAAATCTCCATCGAATCTCGCTCCGGAATCTTTTCGTGTCTCAAATACCTCGACTTTTTTCCCATTTTTTGCAAGGATGGTGGCTGCGGCAAGGCCCGACAAGCCTGCGCCGAGAATCCGAATCACATCGTCATCAGCCATTGCGTCTCAAATCTCAACTATCGGTATATGTCATGAATCCTCCGAATATCTCTGGAATTTTTTCTCCACTCAAATGGAGAGTTCCGCTAACGGTGGATTGAAGGCTATGATGACATGCCCACACTATGGATAAGGCACTCCTTGAAGCCACTGCAGCAGCATTGGTTGCACCCGGAAAGGGTATTCTGGCGGCAGATGAAAGCAATGGTACCATGACAAAGCGCTTGGAAGGCGTTGGCCTAGAATCAAGTGCCGAAGCTCGACGTGCCTACCGTGCCAACCTTTTCGCCACAGCAGGTTGTGAATCAGCAGTCAGTGGAGTTATCCTCTACGACGAAACTATTCGACAAAACATGGACGATGGAACTCCAATCCCTCATTATCTGAACTCCCGTGGAATTTTCCCAGGAATCAAAGTAGATACAGGTACACAAGAAATGATTGAAAATCCTGGTGAAGTAGTGACCAAAGGTATTGATGCAGAACCTGAAAATGGTTGGGCAGATCTGCGTACCCGTTGCAAAGAATATTTCGAAATGGGTGCTCGATTTGCCAAGTGGCGTGCAGTAATCAAAATAGACACTGAATCTGAATCGTCAAAACCATCCAATGATTGTTTGATAAATAATGCTATTTCTCTTGCGAATTACGCTTTAATTTGCCAAGAGCATGGTCTTGTTCCAATCATCGAACCTGAAGTCTTGATGGATGGTGCACATGATGCAAGCAAATGCGCTGAGGTCACATCTGAAATTCTTCGCCATACCTTTGAGGAGTGCCGAAAATTAGGTGTGCATAATCCCGGAGCATTACTGAAACCAAACATGGTCATTTCTGGAAAAAGTTCCAGCGAACAAAGCTCTCGTGACAATGTTGCAAATTCCACAGTTGAATGCCTAACAGAATCAGTACCTCATGACGTGGGTGGTGTTGTGTTCTTGTCTGGTGGTCAATCCGACGAAGAAGCCACTGATCATCTCAATCGAATGAATGCGATGGATGTTGAGCACCCTTGGCAACTTTCGTACTCGTATGGTCGTGCACTCCAAGCTGCAGCTCTCAAGGCATGGGCGGAAGATGGTGCCGAAGTTAGTCAGGCTGCATTTGCGCATCGAGCCAAGATGAATTCACTCGCACGAAGTGGCGATTGGGACATCAGTTTGGAATAAGTCTACGATTGCGGGCAATCGCCTTGGTACCCGTGCGACACCCGTCGTTTCAGAGGACCCCACTTTCAATTTCTTCTCAAATGCCGGGAAAAAGGATAAGGTCCATTCCAAAAAGGAGAGACCGTGAACAGTCGTCAAATCTGCACCACATCCTTCACCCTAATGCTGGTTGTATTGCTCATCGCACCGAGTTCTGCATCAACAGGAATAGAAGAGGAGGACAAACAAGTCTCTGAAGGCACCTGGAACATTATTTCTCTATTTGGTGACGCCACCCTTTCCAACTGCCATTCTAACCTATACGATGATGATGAATCTACAGATTATGGAGAACAAACAAAAAGTAGTGAAATTCTGAATATTGATTTCACTTGTAGCATGGATCCTGTGCTCGATCGTGATCTAATATTGATCGAAGGTGATGACATAGATGCTAGATTCAAAATCGAACTTGATGGGCAATGGACAAATGGACAGGGTGATTGTACTGATGATTGTGAGAACTTGATTATCTCTTTAATCAGGGGCGATGATACAGTTGCTACAAATGAGTTTGATAACCTCGAACAAGGGACCAATTTCATCGATTGGGTTATTCCAATTTACGACGATCTCGTCTATTGGAATGGGAGTTCAGACAATATTGCCATCCAATTCACAATGAAAATTAAACCCGTCGAAGGAGGGTTGTTTGGTGCTGATCGGGATGCTGTTTTCGGACTGTATTATTCACCCACAGAAAATGATGATGTCGAATTTGGTTCAGACCATACCGAAATTATATTCCCTATAGATGCACCATGTACGGCTTCTTGTGGTGGTGGTTTGGGAGATTTCGCGACTCCCGGATTTACTTGGATTATTGGCATCGGCGGATTGGCCATGGCAGCTATTATAATTCCAAAAAACATCAATGATGAGTGATTAAATTCTCAAGTATGAAGTAATCAAATATGGATAGTTCGCAAGGTTCTATCCGAACACCCATTGAAACGGATTTACAATTTCAAAGGGCTTTTTGTACGTCCTTCGCATCGCTACCCTCTACTCAAGAGAGAATATCACTCAGACGATCTTTCTCAATCGCCTTGCGAATACATCGAGCAACACGCTGACCGGTTGAAAGACCTGGTTCGTTGATATCAGAGTACGGTGAACCACCAATCGCAACATTCGACCCCGCAACGATACGTGCACTAACCTCAAAGACTCTGAACTCGAGTTTGTCAGTTACAATGGTTTCCAAACAGAATGGACCAATCATACCTCGTGCCCCTTCCTCCAACTCTAACGACGAGGCGACTGCACCTTCGCCCATGCGGAAGGCCTCTGGCAACAACGATTCTCGCAAAACTGCGGGTGTGTTCCCTGTGACCACGAAAGAGGGTTCCAATCCCATATCTCGGATATCACGTAGACTGCCCAATTTGTAGAACTCATCCACATTGGCTTCGTCTCGTCGATCAATGCTCATCAGTTCAAGCCGACCGACTTCGGTCCCTTCTCGGCTACCCATACCTTCGACCTGATATCCATCATCTGCAATAGGGTCGAAGAAGAATTGGAAGTAATATCGAGTTCCAAGAACGTATTCTTGAATGGTAAATTCCTCTTCCAAATCGACGTTTCTACGGAAGTCACGGAAGTTACGAGCAATGAAGTAGCCTCGACCACCCTTAGCACCCGCGTATTTGACAATCACAGGACCATCGATTTCCTTGGGGTTCTCAATGACCTTGGGCATGGTACATCCACCGGATTCCAACCACTGTCTTTGTAACTCACGACTGCCTTCCCACTTCAATATCTGACGGTTGCCAAACGTGGGGACTTCCAAGGCGATGAAATTGTCAGGGCCAAGATATTCAACCAATGAACCGTGTGGAATGATGATGACGTTCTTTGCCCGCAATTCTTCCGCGCGACCGAGTAAATCGTGATAGTGATCCAGAACCATCCATTCATCTGGTTCTGCTCCAGGGAAGGCCTTGTACATCTTTTGTCGACTCTTTCCAACACAAATTCCCATGGTCCTGAAACCTTCTTCGCGGGCACCGTGAAGAATTTGTAGAGAAGAGTGCGAGGCGATGACACCAATCGTAATCTCGGCAGGATTGTACGCCGCGAGCCAGTCAGGCAGGTGCGGATGGGTGTTCGCCATTAGGGACGGCTCCGGTGCTAGGTAATTATCCGTTACGGAAACGATGGCTTCGCTACGAGCTTGCTTGAGAATGTCAAAACCCCTGTGATGCTCAATGGCTGAGGCGACAAGACATTCAAGCGACTATTCAACCCAACACTCAGGCAAGTGATTGCAACCGGGTGCAGAAATGAAATTCAATGTCGAAGAGGAAATCATTCTACTCTCTGCATTGCAATTGATGTACCCCGAATCGACGAAATCAAAATTGCGAAAAATGCTGACAGAAGGACGAGTATTGGTCGATGGAACACCGGTTTACAAAGCCAAGGAACTACTCACTAAGGGAAATTTTGTAACGGTCATAAATCGTTCAGAGGCGATTGTAAAATCCCCCCCACCTGAACCAAGAAAGCAATTTTCAAAATTGAAAATTATTTTCGAAGACGAGTGTATATTGGTTGTTGAGAAGCCTGCAGGATTGCTTTCTGTTGCTACTGAAAAGCTCGAGAAAGATACACTACACAGCCGTTGTGTGGATCATGTAAAACGACAATCTGAACATGCTTGGTGCCACATTGTACACCGATTGGATCGCGACACATCCGGTGTGATGGTTTTTGCAAAGAATCGTGAAATCAAAGAACATCTACAAACACAATTTGCAGAGCGTGATGTAAAGCGTCTGTACCATGCGCTGGTTGAGGGTAGGCCGGAACAAAATGAAGGGATGGATTCTTCATGGCTCATTGAAGACAAACACCTACACGTTAAGCGTGTCAAATCTACCTTCAAAGGGGCGAAGCAATCGATTACACATTGGCGGCTTGAAGACCATGATGAATTTGTTTCATTGATTGAGGTCATCATTGAAACAGGCCGACGGCATCAAATTCGAATGGCGATGCAGTTCATTGGGTGCCCAATTGTCGGTGACACCATTCATGGAGCCGAAACAAACCCCCTCAATCGGGTTTGCTTGCATGCCACCTCTCTCGGTTTTTCACACCCAGTATCGAATCAATTCACGCAATATGACTCGATTGTTCCCTTCGCGAATCGAGTAAAAGATGATGTAGAAACCTGAACGGTGGAGGGGGCAAGACATTCAAGCGTCAGGCCGATGCGAAATAACATGGGCGGAGGATATTCGGGCGCTGGAGATGGTTCAAATCGGACCTATGGAGGCTATCTTGGCCTACATGAGTTACTCTCTCTACAGCGAGAAGAAGAAGGCGTAAGCAACGACGAGATGCACTTTATCGTTACACATCAGACCTTTGAACTCTGGTTCAAGCAAGTCATCCGTGAGTTACGCGAAATCCGTGATATCTTGGATTGTGAACATGTTCCTGAATCCCAAGTTCCCAAAGCGGTTGAACATCTGGGACGAGTGACTGAAATTTTCCGTTTATTGGCCAACCAATGGAAAGTCATGGAAACGCTCACACCACAGGGTTTCCTTGCCTTCCGAGATGGTCTAGGAACTGCCAGTGGTTTTGAGTCGTACCAAATGCGAGAGATGGAAATCATTCTCGGATTGGAGCCAGTCGGTCGTGTTTCAGAGATGGATCCGCTGGGTCATTTCCGTAAACTTGCAACACGAAGTGAAGCCGATGCATCCGCATTGGTTCGTTTGGAAGCCGCACTAGAAGAGACCACACTCGTATCTGCTCTCACAACATGGTTGGAGCGTACACCAATCATGGGCTCATTCTATGGTTCAGATGAAGATACTACAGCAGTGGAAGCCTATGTTAGCGCCCACCTTACAGCATATGCGAATATTGGTGTCGAGGCATGTGCTCGAATGGAAGCACAAGGTGTGGACAATATCGATGCGGTTCGTGCTCGATTTACCGCTGCCAGTCAAGGGGCACAAGATTTCCTGAAACCAGATGGCGTTGTCAATCGGGCACGCGCTGGTTTACTGTTCATCGAATCCTATCGAGAACTACCACTACTTGCCTGGCCGCGGGTACTGATTGATGCCGTGGTCGAGTTGGAAGAGAGTATGGTGCTGTTCCGTACCCATCACGCTCGAATGGTGGAGCGGATTATTGGTCGACGTGTGGGGACTGGAGGCTCATCTGGTGTGGATTATCTCGATGCGACTACAAAGTACCGAATTTTTGGTGACCTCTGGGGAGTTCGGACGATTCTACTGAAACCAGAATTGAGGCCCAAGTTGACCAATGGCGAAATCTATGGGTTCGCTGGAGATGGGACAGAATAAGCGAGGTGTTCACTGTGTCTGATGTCGTGATTTGTGC
>Ga0163179_10001582_pt1 | contig 16028 bp, 9 predicted proteins | sample AtlANTMetagenome_FD_109643 | JGI IMG/M metagenome (GOLD analysis project Ga0163179, IMG submission 109643) | Marine eukaryotic phytoplankton communities from the Atlantic Ocean - Atlantic ANT 2 Metagenome | ecosystem: Environmental > Aquatic > Marine > Oceanic | place: North Atlantic Ocean... | reverse complement strand
GGCTGCGTTCTCAAGAGGCTGTGGTGATTGTAGTTCTTGTTCGTCAATGGCACGAAATCCACCACACCCACATCTTCACCGGTGTAGGTGCCCGAATAGCAATAGATGATTTCCTCGTAGGGCAAGATCTCCAGAGTGGGGGTCAGAATCTGGAAACCGCCCTCCGGTGGTGGCGGGTGATCCTCGCGCAAGTCATTGACATCGGGCCCATACCCCGAATCGACAACGACCGATGAATCCTGGGTGTCCTTACCCGAATCCGAATCCGTATCCGGCCCCTTCTCGCTGGGTTTGCATGCAAACAAGCTACAAACAACCAACCCAAAACCGACCGAACGCATAGGGACTCTCCTCACAGACTGAGAGTGTAGCGCAAGTTATCACGCCAGCGAAACCGACCCTCGAAAGAAAGATACGCCCAACCGACAAGTCTTCATCCAATCCGAAAGGGGCACGAGATGCCCCGCGCACCCGAATGTGGATTTGACCGTCTCCACTTCAACAACGGAGGACATTTCCAACGAACTACGCGCCACAAGCCGCCGCCTGCTCGGCATTGCGCCTCGGTCGACGGCATTCTCTTTAAGCCACAAAAGCAACACCGTTCTCCCAAAGGTGCGCAAGTCATGGCAAAATTGAAAACGAATGAATGCTTTTCCTTTAGTTGAGTGCTGCAGTAGCCGTAGAGAGAGCGCGGGGCCTCGGAGTCAGGTCCGCTCTTCCTCTTTGGCTCCGCTCGACCGCTTCAGGCGTCACCGGAAAAAGCATGCGAACCAGTTCTCAACTCGCTGAAAAACTCCCCATGCGTCAGGAATTCACTGCCAGTTTAGCCATCAAGAGTCCCAACGGGATGGGCTTTGGCACGGCTTACTGGATGCAAGGTGACCGCATCGCGTTCACCACCGAAATGGAGCTCGAGAAGGGAGACCGCATCGAAATCCGTATGGAGTTGACCGGCTTTAACGACAGCGCAATGGGTGATTTACTGTTGATACAAACCCGGGAAGAGCAAAGCGGCATGCTGACCTGCTTGGGTCAAATCATGGATATGCCCAAAGAAGACTTCAATATGTTGAATCAATGGCTCGACGATTTGACTGAGGGAAATACCGCATCCCACTCGTCACGGTGGCTCCAAAGCATGACGGGTGGCTCCCGTGGCCCGCAAGCCAGTGAAGCCGAGACTGCGGCCGCCCTCCGAAGAATGGACAAACGGATGAGCGGGCCCAATAGTCGCGCACCGGGCCCACCATCGGTTCCTCCAGTGAACAAGCCACAAGACGAAAAAACTGAAACTCGAAAACGGGTCGGTCGCCAGGCTATTCGCGCTGCGCTTCGCGCAAGTGTGCAAGCGGGATCACCTCCGACGTCGTCAGAGGCCAAAACGCCAACTACTCCGACACCGCCGCGCTCAGAAAGCCCCTCAGCGCCACCGTCAGCGAGCCCCTCAGCGAGCCCCTCAGCGAGCTCTTCAGCTCGTGCCACACCCCCTCGAACCGAGCCGCGCCCTCCCGTTCACGAGGTCCGCCGGCCAGTCGCGACGACGGACGGGCAAACGCCTGCTCCTCCAGCCCAGGTTCGACCACCGGCCCCACAGCCAGAAACTCCCGCACCTGCTGCGTCCGACAACACCCTCCACATGGGAATCCGTGTGGAACGCGGCACAGACGGCAGCGTAAAACTGAGTTGGGCCAACACCCAGAGTCTGATTCACACCTGGAAGCAAGGTCTGAAATCGGGAAAATTAGCTCTTCCTTCTTTCCCGAATGCCCCCAAAGCCGGTGAATCTGTACGCTTCGACTTCTCGCTCCCAGACGGCGAAACCTTCGCCTTGCGTGGCAAAGTGTCCCAATCCGATGAGTCCGGTCTCACGTGCACACTGCGCATTCCGTGGGGGACACGCATCAAACTGTTGCGTATCCAAGAAAACGCCTAGGGTAAAAGCGCGTAGCGTAGCAGGCGTCTCGCATCTGGCTGAGGCCCAATCTTGTACGGGTCGTCTTCGGGCTGAGGCGTACCTGTCGAGACCATCAACGCACGGAGTTCCATGGGATGAAATACTTCCCCATGCAGGGTCAATGCAACGGACTGAGCGATGGCCGCGACTCCCGCAACCATAGGAGAAGCACCGGATGTTCCTCCAAACTGGGTGGTGTAGGCCTGACGCGGATCACCGTCCGGATGGGCTTCTGTCGACGGAAAAAAGAGGTCCGCATAATAGCCGTCATACTCTCCATTGATGGTAGTCACAATCAGCTCCATCCACCCTTGGACATCCACGCGCTCTCCGTAGCAGGAACCACCTGGTATCCATGTACGCGCCGGCAACTCACCCAGTGGACTCGCTCCACCCCCGACAAGAATCGCACCCGAATCCCGATTCGCGCGATCAAAAATGCCCTCAAAGGCTGGACTGTCCAGGTCTTGCCCCCCGTTGCCTGTCGGCTCAACGACCACGATCCCAGCAGCCACTACCGTCGCGATGGCATCGAACACCAAGGGGTCTACCTCCACAGGTGCGTAGTTGTTGTTCGCCCACGCCTGCTGCTCAATCAAGACCACATCCCCCGGAAGCAGTACCTCTAGCGCCCCCAATAGCGCATCAGCCACAGAGTAGAAATCCGGCGTGGCGTAGGGAGAGATCACCATCGGTTCTGCTTCTGGAATCAATCCGTCCACCCCGAAATCATTCTCATCAGCAAAAAGCTGCCCTAAAACCGCTGTTCCGTGAAAGGGGTACGCCTCCGAATCATGCCCCCAGACCAAGATATCGGACGGCAAGTCATAGTCCTCATGATCCTTGTCCCAGGAATACTCTAGATCCGCTACCGCCACAGCAGCGCCCCGACCTCCGGGCCAATACGCACCCTCGCTCCTATCCACACCATCCGGAGCTGGGTCTAACCAGACCTGTTCCTCTCGAAAGTTTGGAGTGACCGGAGCAATATCCACCGGTGGAGGGACCGGCGCGGAAGCGAGATAGGCCAATTCCACCCACTCCATGTCATTGAAAGCCTCAGCCACATCCGCCCCATCACCATCGGGTGTCGGCAAAACAAAGTACTGCGCGAGTCGCGGTAGTTCGCTTTCCTGAGCAATCCGCTCCAACTCACTCCGCAACCTATGAGACGCAGGAACAAAAGGACGCGCGGCAAGCCCGTCGAAACTCGGCACGCCAGGCACATCATCATGCAACTTGATGATCACATGCTCTGCGCTCACGCCGGGATGCCACATGACCCGCGTAGGTTTCTCCAACGCGGTTCGATACGGTGCAGCAAGAGTCGTGCTGACTAGCAAGAAATAAAGCATCTGCGAGCCATCTTAGCTGCTGCGAAAGCGACTGTAATCCAGTGTAAAGAAGAAAGGCGGCTCGACCTGCTCTTCAGAGGGGTGTTCGGGGTGTCCTGGCAAGAAGACATCCAGGCGTCCCTGATGACTCCCCTCCAACTTCGGCATAATCGCAGGCGTTGGACGGGTACGCCCTGCCTGCAACACCTCCTCCGCAGAAGCAAACGCAGCCAACTCCACCAAGGTACGGTGGGTCGGTGGGGCGAGATAAATTCTCCCCTGGTCAAACTTAGCGAGTGCATCCACCGGGCGAATCCATTCCGAATCCACCGTCTCTACCTCGTCGTGTTTGGCTGCCATATCCGGTGGAACCACCGCGACAAAAAACCGGGCACTATAGCGGCGCGGTTCAACCACCGGCGTGATCCACCACGACCAATAGACCAAGCGCTCCGCATTCAAGGTCCAACCTTTGCGGCCAGCAACCTCGGCCAGGGTTTCGCGTCCCGAATGCAACGATTCCCTTGAAGCTGGATCGCCTGTCCCCTCGGCAAGCAGAAGACCCGCTTCCTCATAGGTCTCACGAATCGCCGCCGCCTGATACGCCGCCGCATCGACACATCCCATTCGCTCCCGGTCGCTCTCGCCTCCAAGCATCGGCACCGAAGCATCCGCGGCATCTACACGACCACCAGGAAAGACATGGGCATGGGGAAAGAAGGCTGTCTTGGCATTTCGTTTCACCAAGAAGACTTCCACACCGTCTTTTCCATCTCTTAAAACGGCGACTGTAGCTGCTGGGCGGGCTTCTTCTGACATGTACACCAACTAACCCATAGAAAGCACACGCAACATCTCAAAAGTATTGACTTGTCCACCCCTTCGTGGATGTGCTACTTCAAGTAGCACTCTCCCTGTTTTATTTATCCCCACAACCCAGGCAAAACTGTGCGAGCAACACTGATCGCCCTGTCCGCCCTTCTTCCATCTACAGCCATGGCTTGGCCCGGCGCTTCTGACTGGCTCCCAGTACAGCAGAACGGCGTCAACATGACGGATCCAGTTGCTGACCATCGGCATACCGATGTCACGCTAGGTGACCACCTTGATTTTGTAGGAGACAGCAACGATCTGGTCTTTCAGTGGTGGGCAGATATGAACAATCTTTTTGTACGTATTCGGCTCAACGAAAACCCATGGACGGGCGCGACCCAGACTCAACTTCAAAAAGGCTCCTGGGCCATCGGATTTGATCTCGATGGAGACGCCACAACCTTTGAGTATGCAATCAGCCAAAATGGCCCCAACACGAACATGAACCTGTGGGAAGTCGACTTCTCTCAGAGTGGTGTGAATGCAGAACTCACCCTCGTCAACGGTCTCGCCGCCAATGAGGCCATTGCTCAGTTGAGCCAAGCCACATCCAACCTGGGTGGAGACACCGACTGGCTCATGGACGTCAAGATTTCTTGGAGCCTCTTGGAAACCGAGGTGGGCATCACCAAGGATAGTCCTTTTGGCTTGATTGCCATGAGCGAGGACGAATATATCGCGGATCAATATGAGGTAGACCTCGTCGGCCACGACGACAGCAGTGGACTCGGTAGTGTGGCCGATGGTCGCACGGATGACCTGGCATGGGACAGCGACGGAGACGAACTCTCGAATGCGTTCGAACTGAATGCGGGAACAGACCCATTCGACGGTGACACTGACGATGATGGCCTGAGTGACTACGAAGAACTCAATGGAGTCGGAAGCGATCCCCTCTCATGCGATACGGACCAAGACGGGCTTCCGGATGGCTTGGAAATTGGCCTACCTGTAGAACATGCGGACACTGATCTGAGTCAGGGCTGCTTTATTGCAGACAGCGATCCAGGAACTATCTCGAACCCACTAGAAGCCGATACAGACTTCGGTTCTGCAAGCGACGGCGTCGAAGATTGGAACAGCAACGGCGCTCAAGATCCCTTCGAGGGAGATCTCCAAAATCCCAGCGACGACGGTGACGAAGACGGTGACGGAGTCCCCAACTTCGCAGAAGACGACTGCCCGGATGACAGTGGAAACATCGACGACGAAGATTCGGACGCGGACACGCTCAACGATGCCGACGAGGGCTGGGCTGACACAGACGGTGACGGCTTTCCGGACTTCTGCGATACCGACTCGGACGGGGACGGCATTCCCGACAGTCAAGAAGGTGCGGAAGACACCGATGGAGACGGTATTCCGAACTATCGAGACACAGATTCTGATGACGACGGTATCCCCGATGCGGAAGAAAGCGACGTGGGAGATTCAGACTGCGATGGCATTCCCGATGTGCTTGACCAGACCAACGACGACATGTGCGACAGCAATCAAGATTCTGGTATCCCAGGCAACTTCGAGGGCCTCGGCGATGGCAAGTTCAGTGGTGGCGCATGCTCCAGCACGTCCACCTCCGCAGCGTTTCTTCCCGTCCTGCTGGCATTGGTACTGTTGGCTCTACGACGACGCCCAGCGCTCGTCGCACTGATTGTACCCGGAATCGCATCTGCAGACGGGCTCGAGCAAGACGCTGACAGCCTACCTGTCAACGCGCAACGCTTTCGAGCCGCACCCGACTCCGTCTTCTACTCTCTACAGGATGGTCACGTAGGACCTGCAGCACAAGGCGGAGCAAACCTACTCTTCAACCACGCATCAAGCCCGCTCGTGTATCGCTTCGCTGATCCCGACAAAGAAGACTATGCGCTGTTGGGTTCCGTCAGCACCACTGACTTGGTGGGTTGGTACAACCTTCCAGGCATTCGGCTTGCTGCGGTATTACCGATACACCTTGCCTCCTCAGGCCACCAAGTGGAGGGCTTTCGAGCCATTGGCGATATTCGTTTTCTCGCCACTTGGGCCGCACTCCAAACCAACGCGTTGCGAGTCAGCACCAGTGCGGATCTCAGCCTACCTACAGGCAACGAAGAGACATGGCTGGGCGACGAATCCAGCGTGGGTGAGTTGTCGATTCAAGCAAGCTGGACAAGCCCAAAACTCTTAGCCGTCGGTCACCTCGGGTATCGCTTGCACTTCAACGATGTACCGCTTTCCCTCGACACGAACTGGGGCAATCGATTCTCTGTGGGCGTCGGACTGGCATACAGCATCTCCGACACCATGGCCATCACGTGGGAAAACACCGGCGAGTTCCTCTCTCGTGTCGCGGACAATGCAGAAGGTGGACACAATGCGCCGCTCGAGTCCCTGGCCGGCTTTCGATATCGCTTTCTTGACGGACTGGAAGTCAGTGTTGGCGCAGGTGCCGGCCTGACAGACGGTGTGGGTAGTCCAGACTGGCGCGGTGTGGCTGGACTCACTTGGCAACGCAGCAAATCCTTTGCGGACCCAGCCCCTCCTGCGGTTCAACCTGCAGGTATTCCACAACTTCCCACTGAAACCAGTTCACCGGAGCCCACTGTACCTACAGGCTGGGTGCGCGTGGTGGCGGTCAATGAGGGAGGGATGCCTGTTCGCTGCAGCGTACGTGTCTTGGGTACAGGAAAGCCACCCATCAAAGGTGGAGATGATGGCTGGACCGAGCTTGAACTTCCCGCAGGAAACCACGAGATTGTCGTCTGGTCTGAGGGCTACCACAGCTTCCACACCGACATCGAGGTCAGCGAAGACAGTAAAACCAACATCGAGGTCACCCTTCCCGGCGGAAAAGTCGCGATTGAGGGAGATCAGGTACGCGTCTTTGAAAAGGTGTTTTTCGAGTTGGACTCTACTGAAATCAAGCAAGTTTCTTTCAGCTTGTTGGATGAAGTTGTGGAGTTGCTCCTCAATCATCCTGAAATCACGCTCATGTCGATTGAAGGTCATACCGACGACCAAGGTGATGCTCAATACAACATTGACCTGTCCTTCGGACGCGCCGAAGCCGTCGTTCATTATCTGACTGCCCAAGGTGTCGAACGCGACCGATTGGAAGCGCGAGGCCATGGGGAAAGCAAACCTCTCCTACAAGGGGAAAGCGCGGACGCGCGGGCTGCCAATCGACGTGTAGAGTTCCATATTCAGCGTCGTGTACCTGAAACTCCGTAGTACGACACGAAGCAACGACTTGCGATCCACAAGTACTCCATCATAAGATTTTGGGGTACTTCGCGTGTAGCGTGGATGGGAAGGTTTTTTTGGCACCCATAGACGAGATCCCTTCGGACGGCCTTCTCGACTTAGATGATTTGTCGGAGACCACTCTGAAGCTGACGCTTCCCCGTCAGAATCGCGCCAAGAGAATGACGATTCCGACACTGCGTGTTGTCGCAGGCCCTGACATGTTGCGATTCTGTTCGCTGTCTGCGGGCGAAGAGTTGCTCATTGGTCGCGACGAAAACTGCGGCCTCAGTCTCACCGACGCCTCCGTGTCGCGCTACCACGCTCGCCTCTCCTCTTCGCCAAATGGCGAGGTGATGGTGCAAGATCTTGCATCGACCAATGGCACAGCTATCAACTCGCGCTCCACCCGAAGGGGAATCCTACGGCCAGGAGACCACCTGGAAATCGGTGCGGTATCGCTCCGCCTGGACATGCTCGGACTCGATGAACTCGCCCACCTCGCCCGAATCCAAGAGAGGCTCAATGCGGCGGATCGCGACCCGCTTACCGGACTCATGGCTCGCACCTTTATGGATGAGGGCATGCCACTGCTGGTGGAACGCTGCAAAAAAGCGAATGTGCCCATCGCTGCGATCTTCATGGACCTCGATAATTTCGGGAAGATCAACAAGATTCACCAACATCATATTGGCGACCAAGTACTCCAGACCACCGCCCGACTCATCCTACTGGGCATCCGCGACAGCGATCCTTGTGTGCGCTACGGTGGGGAAGAGATTCTGATCGTTTGCCCAGGAGCAAGCGAGCAAGCAGCCCACGAAGTCGCCGAAAGAATTCGACGTTCGATTGCCGGACATGACTGGGATCGATCCGCGCCCGGTCTCCGCGTTACGACCTCCGTTGGCATCGCCGAAAAAGGTGAAGAAGAGAGCACCGCTGAGTGGATCACCAAAGCGGATGCTGCCATGCTGCACGCCAAGAAGAACGGAAAAAACCGCTCTACTTGTGCGAGTGAACTCAGCCCATAGGAGGACGAGGAGGACCTCGTGTGTTCTCGGGTTCTCGGAGCATCAATCTAAGTGTCGCGATTCATCCCCCATCGATACGCTCGAAGCGCAGCCACTTGGGTCCTCGGCACGGCACTGCTACTGCTTGCAGGTTTTGGCATCTACCAGGCCAAAGCATTGGAAGAAGGGCTCGCCGATCATGAGCTGCGACTCACAGAGAAACATCTCGAACGACTGGTTGTGCAGCTCGAGGAATATGCCGGCGGACGGGCAACCAATCTGCTGCGGGACTTGGCCGCTCTTAAAAGCTTAGACTCCATTGGTGATCGGGAAGACAGCCTACGCAAGTCGAACCCCGAATTCGACACGTTCTACATTTGGGATGCAGGTGATGCTGAACATTTCATCTACCCGCGGCCCGCCCGGTCACCAACGGAAGTGCACCAACTTGCCAATCTTTGCTTGAATCGCACCCCCGCATTCACCTCCTCTCTTTCTGGTGCAGCCTCAGCACTCAATGTGCGAGCATGCTTAGAAGAAGAGCCCGCGCTCGCTCTTCGAGCCGCTCTACAGACCGGCGAAATGCTTTTACTTGCAGGCCGACCACGCGAAGCAATCCAAGCTCTCACCAACTCCGGCTTCCGACTCAATACCCCCTTTGGTCCACAACACAGTCGCCTACCCTCCACAGACATCGCTGCTGGACGCTTCTTGGCAGCCCAAGCCATGTACGCTCAAGGGGACAAAAAAGCCGCCCAAGACCAAGTCTCTACTCTACTAAACGACATCCAGTCTCAAAGCGGAAGTACCCTCCTACACCTCATGGAGTACCTCCAACAACAACTCATCCCAAAGCTGGACAAATGGGAAGATTCCAGCATCAAAACGCACGCCAAGCTCACACTTCTTCTTTCCCGGCAGCGTCTCGCCGGATTTGCGGCAATGCGCCTGCACATGGAATCCACCGCTCCCCTCCTCCGAGAAGATCCCAAGATGATCTATGGAAGCCCCGGGGAAGATCCCTACCTGATCTACTTCAGTCGGATCGGCGATAAAAAGCTGCATGGCGCGGTACAGTTCAACCAGAAGGCTTTACTTCAGAAAATGCTCGCTGAGGCCGGAGATGACTCGGTCTCCCTGGTGATTCGTGACGCTCGCGGCACGCCACTTGTCGAGCAAAACAGTGACGAGGGCGTGATCGCAGAAGTCCCCTTTCAACGCTTTTTGCCTCATCTTAGATTGGCCAGCGTCTCCCTATTCGACTCTCAAGGAACGCCAAGCTACCGCAGCCACTTCATCTGGCAAATCCTGCCCATCCTCATTGCGGGCTTACTCGGTATCCTCGCCATGCTGATCCAATACACGGCCGATCGACAAGAGCGTGATCTTCGAAACCGCCAACAAGAGTTTGCCACGCGAGTCACACACGAACTCAAAACACCCTTGGCAGGGATTCGCTTGATGGCAGAAAATCTCGAACTCGGCGCAGTGGAAGATCATCAGACCGCACAAGAGTTTGCCCAGCGCATCGTGGGAGAGTCCGATCGGCTCAGTCAGCGTGTCGATGAAATCCTACAAGCTGCACGGCAACCCACGCGAGGAGAAATCACTGTCGTCGAGCTTGAGGACCTCCTACTCGATCTTGTTGAAGAATGGGAGCCGCGCTTCGACAGTGCTGGCCTCATTCTTCACACTGAGATCGGTCGATCCGCGCCAATCCGAGGGGACTTAGCACTGATCCGAGATGCCATCAGCAACCTCTTGGACAATGCACTCAAATACCACGACCCCAACTGCGAAGAACCACAAGCCACCGTGAAGCTCTTTCAGGATGGCAAGCAAGCGGTCATCGAAGTCGAAGACAACGGTATTGGGGTTCCAAAGTCCAAAAGAAAAGTAATTTTCGAGCGCTTCTCCCGAGTGGAAGGACCAGGGCGCGGAAAAGCAGGCGGTCACGGCTTAGGCTTAGCCTTTGCACGGGAAGCGATTGACTTGCACAAAGGTCAAATCGAGTGCAGGAATGGAACCGAGGGTGGTACCTGCTTCACTGTGCGGATACCGGTCTCCACGAGGAAATAAACAATGGACACATCATCCCGCATCTTGGTCGTCGAAGACGATGAAACCATCGCCTTGGGCCTTATCAACGCGCTGAAGCACGAGTCGTATGACGTCGTCCATTTTGATAACGGCGAATCGGCCGTGAAGGACGCGCAGCAGAATCCGCCCGATTTGGTACTCCTCGACATCATGCTACCCGGAATGGACGGACTCGAGGTTCTCAGAAAACTGAAATCCCACTCTCCTTCTCCGCAGGTCATTCTTCTCACGGCCAAATCCGAAGAACTCGACCGGGTTCTGGGCTTAGAGTTGGGCGCCGACGACTATGTGACAAAGCCCTTTTCTTTGAGAGAGCTCAAAGCCCGCGTGAAAGCCCGCTTACGGAACAAAAATCAACGACCAGCAAGCACTGAAAGCGAAAAAGCCGACGTCATGACCTTCTCAGACGTCACCGTGGATTTGCGGCGCAGAGTGCTCCAAAAGGCCTCGAAAGAACACCGTCTGACCACCCATGAAGCCGGTGTGCTTGCATTTCTGATCCGACATTCCGGAAGCAATGTGTCCCGTGAGCAACTCTTAGAAGAGGTCTGGGGCTATTCACCGAACATGGCGACTCGAACCGTGGACAATCAAATCCTCAAACTTCGCAAGAAAATCGAAGATACTCCATCAGACCCGCGTCACATTCTCACCGTCCACGGTACAGGCTACCGCTTCGAACCGTAGGACCGCACCCGCTCAATCCAGTTGGATCAGCTTGCCGCGGAATGGTCCTGAATTGCGGACCAGCAAGACGCGCTCTAACCCCGTGACCATTTCCTTGAGTCGCTGCCCAAACTCTTCTTCCTGGCCCTCCTCGGGCAGACCGAGGCCGAGCAAGACCAGTGTGGCCTCTTTCGAGTGTTTGTGAATGGTGTCGCGAACACTCTCGTTCTCTTCTTGAACCACCACCTCAACCTTGGCACCAATCCGAGTTCCCTCGCAGATATTCCGCACGTTCTCCCGGCGAGACTCGACCTCCTCCTCAGACGAGACAATGGTCTTTAGCGTAATACTGCTCCGCCTCCAGCCATCACTGCGACTCAGCAAGTGGGCCAACAACAGCATCAAGTCACCGTTGTCTTCTTGGCCGGACCACCAGACATCAATCGTCCGTATACGCTCATCGGGCTCCGACTCCATTGCCACCACGAGCAGGGATTTATCGAGCACATCGAAACGTCGCATGGCACGCGCCACTTCGACCGGAAACTCCTCGGTACGCGGCCAGCGCAACAACACCGTGTTGGACTGCACTCCCGCAATGCCATTGGCCTGAGCGATGGTCACCAAACCGCTCTCAAAGTCCGAGACGACATCGACCTCGCAGAACGCCAATACGCCCTCCCGCTGTAGGACCTGGTCATTCTCTTCCGCCTCGGCTTGGGGATCGCCCACCTCCTCTAAGCTTCCCATGCGCATGCTCGCCACGGTCACAATCCCACGGCCCTGACTCAACTTGGCAGCAAGAGAAATCTCCTTGAGATCCCGCTTCACGTCCGAACTAAAGACCAAAATATGGGGCCGCCAATTCCGGGGATGCGCGTCCAAATGGCGATGCTTGAGCAGCGCCCATCGAGCCAGCGCCATGTGCATCCCAGCTCGCATATCGCCCCAGGTCGTACTCAGGGCACGTCGCGATAGGGCAATGTAGATCAACGCTTCCACCACCAGTGCAATCACCGAGGCCACAGGGCTGATCAAAAACATCACAACGAAACAGGCAAAGGCGGCAATCAAGGAGGGTAGCCAGTGGAACCGAAACCGTGGACGAAAACTCGGATTCCCCACCAACGTTTCCAACGTCGAGACCACGTTGACCATGCCATAAGTGGTCAAAAAGAACAGGGTCACCACCGTCGCCACTGCATTGAGATCACCCAACGCAACAGCCAACAAGGCCACCCCTCCGGAGATCAGGGTCGCGAGTTTCGGCTCGCCATCCTTGAGTTTCCCCAAGAAGCCTGGAAGAACCGCGTCATCCGATAGTGCCTGAAGCGTACGCGGCGCAGCCAGTACCGAGCCCAATGCGCTCGACAAAATCGCACTGATCAATCCGGGTAAAATCAGCGCCGGAAACGCCGCCACCTGAATCCAGACCAGCGGGTCTTCGCGTAGCTCGCTCGGCGAATGATGAAGACTCAAGGCAATAGGGATCATCAAGTAGATCAAGAAGCCCACAATCACGGCAGCGATCGTGCCGATCGGTAAGGACCGCTCCGGATCCTCGAGATCTCCAGACAGACTCAGGCCCGTAAGAATGCCCGTGACTGCCGGAAAAAACACCGCAAAAGTCAGCCAAAATCCCGTGTTGTTTTCGCTCGCGTAGTTCGCGCTGGCAACCGACACCTCGGATCCCCAATCCGCGCCCACGAGCAGCGAGATGATCGAAAGCCCGACTGCAATCAGAATGAAAACCTGAGCCCTAAGGGCCACATTCGTCGATTTCGATGCACCAAGGGTCACCAAAATCACGAGCGCAGCAGCCGTCATTTGCACATCGATCGTCGGCCAAATGAACTGTAGGGCCTCACCGAGGGCAAAGCAGTACAAGGTGATCGACACCGCCTGGGACAAATAGAGCGGTAGACCAATGGCACCACCCATCTCCAAGCCCAAGGACCGACTCACCAAATAATACGCACCCCCTACTCCCACCCGCTGGGAGGTGGCCAGCGAGCTCACGGACAGCGCCGTCACCATGGTGATCACATTGGCCAGCACCACAATGACGAGGGTGTGCACAAGGCCCGCATTTCCGACCACCCAGCCAAAGCGCAAGAACATAATCGCGCCAAGTATGGTGAGGATGGAGGGCGTGAACACCCCCAGAAAGGTGCCGTAGCGCACTTTCGGGCTTGAAATCTCAGCTTCTGTTGTCTCGGGTACCAATGGCCTTTCTCATCACCACTTGTCATGCGCTCTTAGCGGGATACGCCGCCTATATGCGTGAGCGCTTTATTCAAGTCCGGGGTCTACCTATCTGTCTCTGTGAATGGGGCGATGAAGGCGCCCCCATAATCCTTTGCTTGCACGGGTTTCTCGACCAAGGTGCCGCGTGGGCCATGGTGGGCGAGCGACTTGCCGAGGAAGGCTACCACTTTATTGCTCCCGATGCCCGCGGACACGGCCGTTCAGGCCACGCACCAGCAGGCAGCGACTATCATTTCCCGGACTATTTGTCCGATCTCGACGGCATTATTCAATTCCTGAAACCGGACAAACTGCGCTTAGTCGGCCACTCCATGGGCGGTACTGTAGCCACACTTTACGCGGGCGTACGACCAGAAATCGTGGATGTACTCTGTGTTGCAGAAGGTCTCGGCCCGCCAGCTGAAGAAGCAGTGAGTCTTCCCAACAAACTCCGTCTGCATCTGGACCAACTCCAAAATCTGAAGGCGCACCGCTGCATGGAGGACATTCCCGCTGCGATCGCTCGCATCCAACGGATGACTCCCAAGATGCCTACGGATTTTGCCCGTTTCTTAGCGGAGCGAAGCACCAAGCCCCAAGACGACGGCCTGATCTGGACCTGGGACCCACTGCACCGCACGCGAATGCCTACAGTCTTTTCACTGGAGGGCTATCTCGCAACACTCCGCCGGATTCAAGCACCGACCACCGTAGTGTATGGCTCAGAGAGTTGGTATTGCTTTCCGGACCTTCCGGAAAGAGAAGCCGCCATCCCCAATTTCACGCGCATGGAAATCACGGCGTCCCATAGCCTCCACATCGATGCTCCAGAGGCACTGAGCGACTGCTTTCTTCAAGCCATCCGTGCGAGCGAACATTGAAAACTCCAATCCAAATCTTTCATTCGGCCGTGCACGCACAACTGCTGCTCTTGCTGATTGGAATTGGGGCCTGGTTTGGTGTGATTCACCAAGGAATCGTCGACTACGACACTGCTTGGCTGATGAAGAACAATCCCTTTCTCGCCGATGGAGACTTCAGCCAGATTCCCACCATCTGGACCAATTTTGAATGGGATGTACGTCGCACCCTGGGCGCCGAATACCTCCCGGTACGAGACACCGATATCTTGATCGATTTCTGGCTTTTTGGTGAGCGTTGGGAATGGCACCACTTTGGGAACATGCTGTGGTACCTCATGGGATGCGGGCTGTTTTTGGGAGTATGCCGGCACATCCTTGGGCCAGGCTTTGCATCGTGGGGTGCGGCTGCGCTCTTCTGTCTTCACCCGATCCATGTCGAAAACGTGGCCTGGTTAGCAAGCCGAAAAGACCTCTTGGGCTTTGCATTTTTCATGGGTGCCTGGTGGCTGTGGCTTGTCGGACGACAGCGGGACCGCATCAGCCCACTGGTCTTCTTGTTGTTTATCCTCGGCTACTGGAGCAAGAACACCACGATTGTGCTGCCTGCCGTATTGTTTTTATGCGAGCGCTTTCTATACCGAAAACCTCTGCGCTCTCAGTTCCGACACTGGGCATGCTGGGTGGTGGTGGCATTACCGCTGGTGCTGATCAGCACCCAACTTGGTCAGCGGATGCGGCTTTTTGGAATTCCCCGACACGACACAGTGTGGGAAGGCATCAGTATCCAATCACAGCTTTGGTTCGCGGACTTAGGCCGACTGTTCTGGCCCGCTGACTTGGCACTGGCCTACCCGGAGCCAATCCCGTCCAACGGACTCACCGTGCTTTTCGGAAGTCTGATCTGCGTGCTGGCTGCTCTTGTCTGGCGCTGGCGCAACACACTTCCCATCTGGGGTCTCGGCATCGGAATCTTTTTCGCGACCTCCCTACCCACCACAGTGTTCAGCAATCTTCAGAACCTCAGTGCGGATCGCTATTTGTTGCTGCCGAGTATCGGGATTGCGCTGAGCATCGGTGCCATCCTCAAGGCGGTGCCCACCCAGTTCGAGAAGCCCTCGCAGGTCGGTGTGGCCATTCTGTGTGTCCTGTTTCTATGGATGACCCATCAACAAAGCCGAGCATGGCGCAACAACCTGACCCTCTGGGAATCTTCTGCAGAAGCACAGCCAACGGTGCTCTCTAATCTCGACGGATACGCCACCCACCTCGCCGATGCCGATCGCTTCTCCGATGCCCTCATGCTGCTCAACGACGCCGAAAAGAGATTCGAACAAACCGCCAAGTTCTATCAATCTCGTGGGCAAATCCACCGAAAGGCCCAACAAATCCCGATGGCAGCCGCCGACTATCGCAGTGCTCTTCAACGGGATCCCGACCTGCGAATCTCCGGCCGACAACTCGCGATTCTTCTAGCCGGAAACAATCAACACCAGGAAGCCCTCGCCCTGCTCCGACATGTCACCCGTGTACATCCACGCTACCAGGAAGGGCACAACACCCTCGGTGCAATGCTCATCAACGCCTACAACGCTCAGCAAGATCCCACCCGTCGTTCTGCCCTTCTGCGTGAGGCCGAGAAGGCGTTGCACCAAGCAGAAGCACTTGGATTCGACGAGGCCGATCCCGCCTGCAATTTAGGCGGAGTCTACTGGCTCATGATGAAGACCGACCCCACCAAACGCGATGACGCCGTGTG
>Ga0163179_10001581_pt1 | contig 16030 bp, 2 predicted proteins | sample AtlANTMetagenome_FD_109643 | JGI IMG/M metagenome (GOLD analysis project Ga0163179, IMG submission 109643) | Marine eukaryotic phytoplankton communities from the Atlantic Ocean - Atlantic ANT 2 Metagenome | ecosystem: Environmental > Aquatic > Marine > Oceanic | place: North Atlantic Ocean... | reverse complement strand
ATAGATAATACGACTGTAAGTGTAATAGAAGACACTATCAGTAGTGGTTCAAACTTATCTGGTACAGGAGTAGTACCAGAGTCCAGCTATAACTAATAACAGATGACAAATTCTTCATGGAAGGTTAGCTCGTGGACTACACCAACCACAACGGTATCTGTACCTCCAGTACCGTCTGAGGTTAGTCCCGAATCGAAATCGCAAATATCCCTAAGTGTTACGGGACAGTTTGCTTCGTTTATACAGGAAAACTATCCAACGTTCATTTCTTTCATTAAAGAATACTATAAGTCACAAGAATTAAAAGGATATTGTTTTGATGTAATTCAAAACTGGGCAGATTATTATAATATTGACAATTATGGTGGTTTAGTTACTGAGACTAAACTTATTTCAGCGTTAACAACAACTTCTACAGATGTTGACGTTGAATCTACTCGTGATTTTCCAAATGAAGGTCTTTTATTAATAGATGACGAGATCATTTACTATCAAAAGAAGGGATCTACTCTTTTTCAGGAATGTGCAAGAGGATTTAATGCTGTAAAGGCAGTTGGAGAGGTTGGAACTTACCAATTTGAGTCAACAACTGCTGCAACTCATGCTCTTGGGGCAACTGTTGTTAATTTAAACAACATTTTCCCACTTTACATCCTTGGAAAGTTCAAAGAACAGTTTTTAGCGACTTATCCAAAGAATTTTGCAAGTGGAGTTACCGAATCAACTGTAATTAAGCGAATTAAGGACTTTTATTCTTCAAAAGGGTCTACTAGATCATTCCAATTTGTATTAAGAACATTATTTGGAGTAGAATCGGAAGTTAACTACCCAAGAGATAGAATATTCAAACCATCAGACGCATATTACACTTCCAGAGAGGTAATTCGTGCGGTTGCTGTCTCTGGAAACCCTATTGACCTTGTGGGGCAAGTATTGTATCAAGAAGATGATGCAAATGACCCAAATGTTGCTTCTGCAAGAATTTACGTTAAAGGAGTTGTAGAAGTTTTTACTTCAAGTGGTACAATCTTTGAAATTGACGTAGATACCAATAATTCACTTGGTACATTTGTTACACCATACAAATCTACTCTTTCTGCAGACTTAGGAGGTCAATTAACTGATCAAGTCGTTACAGCTGATTCTACAATTGGTTGGCCAGAGCAAAATGGTAGATTTAGAATTGAAGATGAGATCATTACTTATACAGACAAGACTGTAACCCAGTTTTTAGGTTGTACACGTGCTAGAGAGAATACATTATGCGTAGCACACGATGCAGGTCAAGAAGTTTTTGCTGCATTCAAAATTTTTGGATATTCTAATGTAGATAACTCAGAAATCCAGTTAAAAGTCTATGGTGGTACTAGAGGTGTAGTATTATCCAATGGTGGTAAATATTATCTTCCAGACAGTAAAGTCACAACACCTTCATCACCTGGTTTCGATAGCATTGATCCAATATGGGATAGTTTTACATATAATGTTAGACGTGCCCTCAGAGGGGAGTCTGCGACCCTAGGAACCGTTGCATCTAATGGTTCGGTACGTTGTACTATTCGTACTAAAGAAAAGCATCGTTTAAAAAGAGATGATACTATCAGGATCTTAAATGCACCTGAAGACATCTATAATAATCAGCATGACATCGCAGGTATTATTGATGATTTTGAATTTGAATTTGTATTCTCATCATCACCATCTGGCGGTATATCAAACTTTGAATTTTACATTGCTAGAGAGTTTGCTTTTGGTCAAAGTGACTATAATTCAATTAATGTTGGTATAAAAGATTTTACAGCAGATGTTCAGAATACTTACAAGAGTAGTACAGACGCTATCATTAGTAGTACAGGTGTACCATCACACAAGATAGGTCCTTTCGGTACTAACGACTTAAATCCTGGTAACCAGAGATATCTTAAGAGAATACCTCTTGTACCATCTACTAAGAGTACAAAGACTGCTACTCCAGTAGGTCAAGTTGGTATTGGATCAAATGGTGTGCCCTTATTCTCATATAAAGGAGAAAGTAAGAAGAAGTATGGTGGATTAAAGTCTATTACAAAAAATAGTGGTGGAACTGGATATGATATTACAAACCCTCCTACAGTTGAGTTTGAATCAGATTATAAACTCAATACAACTTATGCTTCAGGCATAAGAGTCAAATATAATGGAAATAGATATAGATCCCTTTCTGCAGGTGTCTCATCAACTACATTGTATCCAACACACACTACTGGTGACGTTACTATTGGTGGAGTCAGTTGGACATACGAAGGAACTCCTGCAGAAGCAACTGTTTCCGTAAAAGGATCAGTAACAGCTATAAACGTTACTGATGGTGGAAGTGGATATACTACAGAACCTATTGTCTCTATTGTTGGTGGTGGTGCAACTTCAGATAACCAAGCATCTGCGTCAGCAGTGATTACATCTGGTGTAGTTACTGGTATCAATGTAGTTTCTGGTGGATCTGGATATACCAGTGTACCAACTATAGGAATTACTGGTGGTAATGGTTCTGGGGCAACTGCAACCGCAACTTGTCGAGGTCCTGTTGATACTATTAATATTACTAATGCAGGAACTCAATATGATTACGAACCAACTATTAATTTGATCTCTGGTAGTGGTGCTGTTGCATATCCGTCAATATTGAACGGAAAGATAGAAAGTATTATTGTTACATTTGGTGGTAGTGGATATTTTGGTTCTCCAGACGTTGTTATCACTGGAGACGGAGTTGGTGCTACTGCATTTGCTCAAGTAGACCTTTCTAGCAACATTGTTACAGGTATTGTCATAACAAACAAAGGTGCAGGGTATAGTGCAGGTGCTACAACAGTTAGTATCGTATATCCTGGTGCAGGTGCATCATTCCAAACTAATTTAACAGAATTAACATATAACGAAGCAGCAACATATCAAGAACTAGGTGTTACGTCAAGTCAGTTTACAAATAGGGTAACAACAGACGCTGCAAATGGTGCAGTTATGCAAGGTGAGAACTATTTGATATATGGTGGAGAATATGGATATTTGTACAACCCCAAACAACTTAGATTCTTATTAAGAGATAATATTAATGACCAACTACAAGAATTAAATCCAACTGGACATTCACCGATTATTGGTTGGGCTTTTGACGGACATCCCATATATGGACCTTATGGATTTGAAGATTCTCAAAACACTAACCCATATAACTCATATAAGTTAATGCTTTCTAGTTATGATGTAAAAACCTCTAGGGATGCTCTTCTAAACGGTCTAACAGACCCTATGGGGACTTATATTGAAGATTATGAGTATACGGAAGGATCTGGAGATTTAGACCAATATAATGGTAGATTCTGCGTTACTCCAGAATTTCCAAATGGAGTTTATGCATATTTTGCTACAATCAAAGGTTCTGCTGGTGAACCTAAGTTTCCTTACTTTATAGGACCTAATTTCTACTCAGAAGCAGATGCTGTTAACTGGAATGGTAATGGACTGCAGAAAAACTTCACAGAAGATGCAATTCGTTATAAAGCACCATATATCGGCACAGATAATATTGTAGCGAAGAGAAAGAAACTTGATAATAAGGTTGACTTCTTTTTGGCACTAGAAGACACCACAACTTTGATTGTGATGGAAACTGGAGAAATTCTAACCTATCTTGAAGATGGAATTGGATACTTTAGTTACTATCCAACAATCCGAGGTGGTATTGCTGATTCTATGGTTGTTTCGGCAACTAATAAGTATTCGTCTGCAGGTGTTGATCAATATCTAGTTGAAGGTGGCGGTAAAGAGTATAAAGTTAACGATAGACTAATATTTGACAATACTGGTACTGGTGGTGAAGGAGTTAGTGCTGTTGTATCTCAAGTTCAAGGTGAAACTGTCAGTAACTTGACAATGACAACTAATGCCACTAGTGATGTCTATACTGCGACTATTACAACCGCAGCATTTCATTATTTGCAACCAAATGACATTATTACAGTAGCTGTAGCTGATAATCTTTATACAAGAACTATTATATCTAAAATTATTAGTTCTAAGTATCATTTCAAGTATTTTGACGTAACAAGCATGAAACTCATTGCTGCATACGCAAATACTACTGCGTATACTCAAGGAGACTTAATTTACGTTCAAGATAGAGTTTATCAAGCAGCAGTTAGTTCTACATCTGGTTCTTCTGCACCAACTCATGAATCTGGCACTGTAACTGATGGTGCAATGACTTGGACGTATCTTAGAAAACGTACAGACGGTAATTTGTTCCAAGGTGGTTGGACAGTTGGTTCATTGGGTTCTGGTTACCTCAATGGCACATATACAAACGTTCCTATTGCATCCAACACAGGTAATGGTAGAGGTGGAAAGGCAACCATTGTTGTTTCAGGTAATTCTGTATCATCCATTACACTTTCAGCAACTGGTACTGCATATAACGTTGGTGATCAAATTACTGTTACAGATTTGAATATAGGTAACGCTGGTGGTTCAGGTTTCCTTCTTACACTATCTCAAGTAGAAACTGAAGCACAAGTTCACTGTAATCTTGCTCATCAAGTCTCAACTGGCGATATAGTCAATATTTCGGGTATTACACCATCTGGATATAATAAAACTGACTATACGGTTATCCGTGCAGAAACATTAAGGAAATTTACCGTAAAACGTAATTTTGCAACTATTGCAGCTGCAAATGTTGCTTCTGCTGTGGTTTACGTTCAAGAACCAAAATTACAACTTATTAATGGACACAAATACACATTTGACACTTCTGATTCAAGTAATGTTGGAAAAACACTTGCATTTACTTTAGATGAAGCAAATACTGATATTTTCACTTATAAGAATATTACTGATGAAATAAGAGACTCAATTACTGGGGATCAGACATCTCTTACAATTTTAGTTGAAAATCTTCCTGGTATTTTCTATTACTTTGATATTAAGGGATCTACCAGTGGAAGTTACTTTACAGCAATCAATGATCCGATTATTGGAACTCAATCAGTCCTATCGAAAACTGATACTGGAATAACCTATCAAATGGCAGTTCCACCTGAAGTTGGTTATAGTACAGGTGTATCATTCACTACAGACTCCATTTACCCTTCAGGTGGAGTTGCAACGATTACTGTTGGCGATCCTGGTCGAAATTACTCATCTCTTCCAAAATTAAGTGGATCTGCTAGATCTGGATCTGGTGCAACTGCTACTGCGACTATTTCTGGAACATTATCTAATGTATCGGTTACAAACGTTGGATCTGGTTATAATAACAGTTCTTTACCAACTGGAGTTGTTACATTGCCAGATTATGTCGATCTAACACTTACAAACATACTTGGATCATTTATTAAAAATGAGATTATCATTTCACAAACAACTCAAGGTAATCAGACTGCTAGAGGTCAAGTAATTAGTTGGAACCCAATTACATCAGTATTAAGACTTAAACCACTTAAGAACGAAAGAACAGGTGCAGGTAATAAAGGATATATTATGTTCAGTACTGGTACAGCTGAGACTAACAATGTATTCAGTGCTGATTCACAGGCATCTATTAGTGCAATAAGTGGAACTCAAGCGGTTGTAGCAACTGTAGTTTCTGGTGGTGGTACATTAGATCAAGTTAATGTTACAAATGTAGGGTCTAACTATAGAGCTGCTCCATCTATTATATTTGACGATCCTTACTATGGATCAGTGGATACAATTACATCTATAGTCCAACCAGCTGGTAATGGTACATACACCGCAGATACAACAACCACTGGAGTAACTCAAACCAGTGTTGCTCCTGTTGGCGGTACAAGTGCCACATTCACAGTTGCCACAGATGGTAATGGAAGAATAGCAACTATAACTGTTACAGGTGGCGGTAGTACATATGCACTAGGAGATGTTATTACATTTGATGGAACTAAGATCGCAGGTGGTGCTTCTAACGAAGACTTTACTGTGACAGTTAATGGATTGGCACATGCTAATCCCGCAACCATTGCTACTCTGTTAGATGCTTCTGTAGATACTATTACTGTTTTAAACAGTGGATCTGGTTATCTTTCTGCACCTAACATTGAAGTTACTGGTGGTAATGGAATCAATGCTGCGTTCAATGCTACTATTGTTAATGAAGGTGTTACTGCTATTAATATAGAATCTGGTGGTATTCAATACCAAAGTGCTCCAGTAGTTAACATTACTCAGAAAACAGGTTCAGGTGCTTCTATATTACTCAAGTCATCTAATATGGGTGAGATATTGAAGATTGGTGGAGATAATATCACATTTAACTATTCTCACGATAGAACTTTAAAACCAGAACTTAATACAACATATAATCTACAACTTACAAGAACTCAAGTTCTAGATTACTTTACTATTACTTCTGGTGGTGCAAATTTTGTATCAACACCTGAGATTGTTCTTGTTGGTGGTGGTGGATCTCTATTTGAGACAAAAGCAAATATAGAAAATGAAGTTATACAATCAATTCAAATTATTAGTGCAGGTAGAGGTTTCTTAGCTGCTCCTACGGTTGAAGCAAGAGTAACTCATACATGGGTTGGATTGCAGTCCAATAGTACTTTAAACTTCCCATATAATACTAAAATCCCAACAGGGACAAAAGTAACTCTACAACAAAACACTGGTCAGTTCCCAACACCATTAACACAGAATACGACTTATTATGCTGTTGCAGCAACTATAGCAAATGGATTGGCAGATAACCAGATCAGACTAGCTACAAGTCTTGCAAATGCAAATCTTGGAACAACCATTTCATTTACTGGTGCACCAGTGGGCGATGCTCTAACTGGACAAACATCCTTCACACTTCAGACTAGTGACTTAGGAGATAATATTACTGCGTTTATGAGACCTGCTAATTTCTCCGTCGGAGAAAGGATCTATCAAGGTGCATCATCATCTTCATTTACTGCATATGGTAAAGTTAAGAATTGGGATGCTTCTGGGCGTGTTGTTAGTGTAGAGATTGTAGAAGGTGAGTTTAAAGTAGGTGAACCTGTATTTGGTGAAGAGACTGCTGCATTTGGTCAGATTCATGAGTTTACTAGGGCAGATGCTGTATTCGAGGTTTCTCCTATTAGTATCTCAGCAACTACCTGGGAGAGGACAACTGGTTTCTTAGACCTTAACGAACAAAGACTATATGATAGTGACAGATATCAGGAATTTTCATATGATGTATCGTCATCTATTAATATTAATGATTGGAAAAGTCCACTTAAATTTGCTGCACACCCAGCAGGTTTCAAAGTTGTTGGTACACAAGTACTATCACAAGGAACTACTAAAGACTACAGATCAAAACCAACTCTTAACTTAAATGCAGGTAATTCATATGATTGGTGGGTTCCAAGTACAAATAGTCTAGGAACTACATTTAATGGTACAACATATGTGATTCCAAAACCATCTGCAAAAGCAACTGGTAAGTTATCTGTTATTAAGAACTTTGCTCTTGGTAAACCTGATTATAGTGCTGCTGTTCCAACTGAGATACAGGTATTTGGTAAACAACTCTTAGATATTCAAAAAATCTTATCTTGTATCGCATATAAGATTGATGATATTAGCGATAGATCATTATCATTTGATGGATCCTCTACTGCTGCTGTAGATACATCTACAAATAGAATTACTCTTACGGGACATAACTTAGTTGAAGATCAGCGTGTAATTTATAACTCTGGTGGTGATAGATTCCAAGATGCGAGAGATCTAATTATTTCAAATATTGATTATATTGTAGAAGAGACTATTGGTTTCTTAAATGCGACATATCCAAGTTTGAATTATAATTCAGCAACCTGTGCTAGAGATACACGACTAGTTGTTGCTGCATGGGCAAATGATTTAAGATATGGTGGTAACTTCTTCTCACTAACTGCTGCTGAGTCATATGTTGGTGCAGTTGTACCACTAGGCAATGCTTATATTGATGCTGCAAATTTACTTAAAAATAATAAAAACTTGATTGCTGCTGAAGCAGTGCATCTAATGTTACAAGATCCTACTGTTGGTACTTCATCTGGTTATGCTGGTGTACCTGGTGGCGATCAGAATTGTATTGATGATATTGTTGATGTAGTTGAAGCAATTGCTTACAACTTACAGTATGGATCAAATAGTGAAGTATGGGATGCTGCAAATTACTATGTAAACACAGTTCACCTAGATGGTGAAGAAACTCAATCAGTATTTGCATTTAACAAAGCAAAAGAGTTAGCAGCAAAAGTTATTATTAATACAGCGATTACTATTCAAGGTTCACATGGATATACTCAAGTTACTAATACTGGTGTCACCTTTGATGCTGCTGTCTGTGCTACAGTTGACGCTGCAATGGACACCCTCTTTAATATTGTTACTACTGCTATCAGCAATGATACTCTTACTTCTGTAACTAGAACAAACCCATCAAATCATATTTTACACATTGAGGGTGAAGAGACTGAAACGATATATGCATTCAATAAAGCAAGAGACTTATGTAACCTTGCTGTAGTCAACAACCTACCAATTGGCACATACACTACTATAAATCCCGTAACTGATCTTAGTATTACGATAGCCTCAGACAGTTGTGCAACTGTCACAAGTGCCATCACATCCTTTGCAAAAATTATTACTGATGGTATTGATAATCCATCTACATTACCTGAACCAAACATAGGAAATTATCCTAATATAAGAACTGGTACTCCTATAAGTGGGTTGTCTAATGGTTCTGCATATTATATCAAATATGTTGATGCAAATACTATTGAACTTAGAAATATACCAGGTGGAACTTCAATCAACTTCAGTGCTGTTGGATCAGGTGGTGGACACACAATTAGATGTTTCATTGATGGTACAAATACACAATTTAGACTAGCAAATACTGGTGCACCGATGTCTACTAAGTTGGGTAAAACACCTGATAAGAATCAATTATTTGTCATCGCTAATGGTATAGTTCAAAATCCACAAAATTACACATATGCAAGTGATATTATAACATTTAATAAACCATTATTGAGTGGTACAAATGTACTAGCAATGTACTATGATCGTGCAAGTTATACAAGTAGTTTCCAACTAGATCAAATTGGAGATGAGCTTAAGACTTTTGATGTTACTAATGGGTTAACACCAGGTAGGGGATATTCAAATGGAACTTATACAAATGTACCACTCAAAAATAATCTTGGATCTGGTAGTGGTGCTACTGCAGATATTACAGTTGCAAATAACCAAGTATCCAATGTTGTACTAAACCAAGCAGGTAATGGATATACTGAAGATGATGTATTGGGTCTATCTGAAATAGGAGAACAGTTAACTAATAATTACGTTCCTTCTACAGCATCCTACACACCTGCTAGTGGAGATTTAGAGTTGACTATTGGCACTCATACTTTACAAATTGGTGATACAATTAGAATTGCTAATGATGCTCTAATATTCTCATGTAGTTATGGTAGTGGTGGTAATCAGAACTATCCTAGATCTACAGACCCTATTGGAAATTTATTTGATGTTCCTATTACTGCAAAGACCACTACTACTATTACAGTCAATGCTTTACAAGGTACATCTCCTACTAATACTGATGCTCACACATGGCAAGGATTAAAAACATATCAGTTCCAACCAACAAAAGTTAAGTACATACCTGCAACAGGTGACATGACAATCACCTCTGCTAATCATGGAATGTATAAGGGTGACAGAATACAGATTGCTACTGATTCATTAACCTTTACTTGCTCTAAAGATAATAACAGTACTAACCACACATATCCTCGTCTAGCAGATCCTGTAGGTGGTGCGTGGGTGACAATTGATAGTGTTACTACAGATTCATTTAAAGTAAATGTTGGATCTAATCAAAGGTTTGAATTTACACCTAGTGCATCAACATATAATGCTGCTACAGGTGAGTTGACACTTGATATTGGTTCTCATTCTTTACTTGCTCCAATAGATCACACTGCAACTGGTGCAGTCTATACACCTGCTGATGGTAAGGTTGTTATTACTGTAACTGGTCATGGAATGTCTAATGGTGACAGAGTATGGATCGTAGATGATTCATTATCATTTGACTGTACTCACGGTGCAGGCACTAAAACATATCCTAGATCAACTGACCCGATTAGTGGTAAGTTTGTAGAGATCTTTGATGTATCAAATGATACATTTACTATTCAGTGTTTAGAGACTATCCCATCAAGCAATACTACTACTCATACATTTGTATCTGCTCAAGGTTCTGGAATCAAACAAGCAAGAGATTATGTAACAATTGAAGAAAATGGATTAATCTATACTTGTGAGATGGATGATAGAGCAACACGTCATTCTTACCCAAGAAAGACTGATTATGCATTCAATACTCCACTTGGTGTTAAAGCGGTTTCAGGCAACGTTATTACCATAAACGTTGGTAAGTCACCTATCGTTAATTACACCCCTACAAACGCCACATACTCACCAACTACAGGAATTGTGGAACTGACCATTGGTTCTCATAGTATTGTTGCTGGTACAAGTATTAAATTAGCAGAAAATGCTGTAACATTTAACTGTGCACAAGATGGTGGTACTGCTAATAAGAGTTATCCAAGATCATTAACCGATGGATTTGATGCAACTGCTGTCAACTATAATCCTGATAATGGTATTATGACAGTTACCTCACCGTCACATGGTATGGTAGCAAATGATTGGATTAAATTCAAACCAGAATCATTAACATTCACATGTGCACTAGATGGCAATACTAAGAAAAAACAGTATCCACGTGCTACAGATTACCCCTATGATAGGTGGTTAAAGGTATCAAATGTTACAACTAATACATTTGATGTTGTGGTTCTAGATTCAATACCTTCAACCAATACTGATACACATTTATTCAGTGCATTATCTAAGTTAAGTCCAGAAACTGCAAGTTACAATCCTACTACAGGTGTAATGAGCATCACTAATAAACAACTAACTGTGACTGATGCCACATACAATCCTACATCTGGTGATATGGTTCTAACTGTTGGAACTCATGGATTGACTGATCTTGACACAGTAAGAATTGACACTGAATCAATATCCTTCAGTTGTGAGTACAATAGTGTTACACAGACTAAGGCATATCCAAGATCAAATGGTAATGATTATATTTACAATGTTGATGTTCCAATTACTGCGTACACACCGACCACTATTACAGTTAATGTAAATGGAGGACAAGGTGCAATTAGTCATGCTGTACCTCATACCTTTGTTAGTGCTACTACAAATGGTATTAAGGTTGGTCATGGATTATCTAATGGAAACTTTGTCAGAATTAAAGATGATTCATTGACATTCAGTTGTACACAAGGTTTGGGTAATAAAACTTATCCTAGACCTGTTCAGGCACAATACACTGCTGCTTCAGGTACTACCTATGATCCTAACACAGGTCTTATGGTTGTTACTACATCTATCAACCATGCAATTCAGGTTGGTGATAAAATTAAATTTGATGATGGTGCTGTATCGTTCAGTTGTACTGCAGGTTCATTCCCACACAGTTATGTTGGTGGTACTGCAACAAATGCAGTTACTGTGGTCACAGACAGCAATGCTCAAAAGAATGTAACTGGTGCTGCATATAATCCTACAAATGGTCAGGTAGAATTGACAATAGGTGCTCATAGTTATACAACAAGTGATACTATTAAGATTGCTGCTAACTCACTAACATTTACTTGTGATGAGGATAGTAACGCTACTACTCACACATATCCTAGAATAACTGATCAGGCATACGAAGCAGTGTTACCAATCCTTGCTGAGACTGCTACTACAGTTACTGTTGCTGTTGGTACTGCAGCATCTACTGCTGCTACTGCATATCCAAGATCAGGAGATTTTGCGAGTGGAAGATGGTTGGAAGTTTATTCAAGAACTGCTAATACATTCACTGTTAAGGTATTAGAAACAATTCCTTCTACAAATATTGCACCTCATACATTTACTACTGGTGCTACAAATGGAATTACATTAAAGGATCCTGCAAGTGGTGAGTTCCTTGAAGTATCAAATACTACATTCAATACATTTGATGTACAAACTCTCAATACAGTTCCTTCTACTAATACAACTACTCATACATTCATCTCTGCTGAAGCAGATTCAATTACGATTGCACCATTTGAAAAGAAACGTGATCCATTCTTTGATACTGCATTAAAAGTTATTGCAACTACATCAACAACCATCAGTGTTGACATTCTCAATACTGCACAGAGTACTAATACTTATTCTCACACATTTGTTTCTGCATTAGCTGATTCAGTCATCACAGGTGGTAACTATGCTCATACATTTGTAACTGCAGATGCTGGTGCTGTTAAGACAGGAGACAGACATACATTTGTAAGTGCCAGTGCAAATAGTGTCACAAGGGGTATTGTAACCCATGGAGTATATGCATATAACAAAGTTGCTGATGCTGCTAGACTTATACGTGATAACTTAGAGTTTATTGCAACTACTGCCTACGGTAGAATGCTTGCAGCAAATCCTAGTTTTAATGGTGATCTTTATAAAACTAAGTGTATTCGTGATACTAAGTTAATATGTGATGCTGTTGCAGATAACGTAGAGTTTGGTGGAAACGATGCAACATATGATGTAGCAAATTTCTATGTCGGAACAGTTCATCTGACTGGTGAAGAAGATGAATCAGTAGCAGTGTTTAATGCTGCTAGAGATATTTGTCAGGAAGTTATGCGTAACATCACAGTTACAACTAACTCAACTACACTAGGATCTCAGATTAAGGATCTTACAATTACTAATGATAGTGGTAACGATGTATATGATACAAATGACTGTACAGCAGTTGCTTCTACTATCACAACTCTCTTTGCTATTATTACCACTGCGGTTGGTACTACAGCAGGTGGATCTGGAAACCTCAACAGTGTTACTAGAACTTCAGCGTCTAATCCATTCTTCCAAGTGGAAGTGGGTACGGTAACATTTGACGGTACAGACACCACATATACTGCACAGGTAGGTGGTAGTACACAAGTACTACCAGCACAGGATAACTTCCTAATCTTCTTGAATAGCACACTTCAAGTTAAGGGTAGCACAGAATCATACACATACACTGGTAGTACATTGACCTTCAATGAAGCACCATTACCAGGCATGGACTTTTATGGGTTCTACTTTGGTAAATTGGAACTTATTGATGCTCTTGAACCATTCTTTGATAATAATAAAACAAACTTTACTATGAAGAAGGATAATGAACCAATATCTTTGGAATCTGATAACGCTTCTGTTATTGCATCTAATAACTTGGTTATCTTCTTAAATGGTATATTCCAAGAACCTCAGACAGCATATAACCTAAGAGGGTCTATTATTGAGTTTAGTGAACCACCAAGAGCAGGTTCAGATTGTACTGCGTTTATATTCACAGGATCTGCTGACGACGTATTATTAAGTAATACATTCAACTCTATTGATCCTAATGACAGAATCCAAATTGCTAGTGAAGGTGAGGATAGATTGGTTGCAACAGTTACTGCAGCAACATCTATTGACAGTTATGAATATACAGGTTTACGACCTGTTGTAGCAGAGTTTGAGGCTGTAGTAACAACTGGTAGAGTAACACAGGTAAATATAACCAGTCCTGGTTCTAACTATGAAGTTCCTCCTATCCTCCTATTCCAAGGTGGTGGTGGAGAAGGTGCGTTTGCAGAAACAACAATTGAAGCTGGTAGTGGTAAAGTTCTTTCTGTAATTAATTTACAGGGTGGTAATAATTTTACCTCAGTTCCTACCGTTATACCAGTACATGCATTAGATTTAGAAAGGAAGGAAAGAAATAGAATTATTTCTGATTCTAATATAATTGCTAATGCATATTTGACAACTGCAATGACAACATCAAGTACTACTATAAATCTAACTAAGGTATGGTATGATGTTTCTCAAAAATATGGTTTCCCAGATGAAGGTGAAGTTCTTATACCATTCTATAATTCTACATTAGGGCATTGGACTGCTGAGAGAATTCTCTATGGTGCTAAGAGTGTAGGGACACCTGGTACACTTACTGTTAGTACAAATGGTAGAGGTTTCTCTGGAACTACTCCTCATGCACATACTATATTAACGGGTACTTACAGTTCTTCAGGCACTGCATGTACTGTAACCACTGCTAGTACACATAATTTAATAACTGGAATGTACCAGTACTTAGATTTCACTAGCGGAACAGGATTTGACGGTTCTTATAAAGTTACCGTCACTGGAACTGCAACGTTTACAGTTGAGTTCCCATTCTCACGGACAACAAGCGGAAACGTAAGTCTCCTCCCAGAAGTTCGTCTGAGATCATTATAAATAACCAATAAAGCTTATAGGCAATGGCACTAGTCACTGATAAATTTAGAATATACGCTGCCGAGAGTTTCAGAAATACTCTGCAAAGCTCAAACAAAGTGTACATGTTCGTCGGTAGGGCGAAAACATGGGGGTCTTCTGACATCCCACCAACAGGTGAGCCCATCGACAGTTTTGAGTATGCGAGAACTACATTTCAAGATTCAGTTGCTTTTAAGCGTGTTGATATATCTGATACAGCATTAGTAGTCCCTAGAGTTGATTGGGTAGATCCTACCAAAACAACTGGTGGAGTAGGTCGTACATATTCAATGTATAAACCAGATTATGCACCAACTAAGACTACTGCAAATGGTGCATCTAGATTATATGATAGTAACTTCTATGTTATGAACTCAGACTTCAATGTCTATAAGTGTCTTTATAATGGTGAAGATCCAGATTATCCAAGAGGAAGACCTTCATTGGTTGAACCAACTGGTACATCCACAACTATCATTGAAACATCAGATAGTCCTGGCGTATATTCTTATCGTTGGAAATATCTTTATACTATTGATGCAGACAACATCCTAAAGTTTGTTACGTCTGAGTTTGTCCCAGTGTTGACAAACAGTTTGGTTACATCTGCTGCAAACCCAGGTTCAATTGATACTGTTGTTATTGGAAATGCTGGTGCAGGTTATAATAATGGTGATTATACCAATGTTCCTGTTCGTGGAGATTGGCAAATTAATGGTGGAACTCAAGCACTATGTACAGTGGGTGTTGTTTCTGGTGCTGTATCTTCAGTAACTGTAACTCAAGCAGGTTCTGGATATAGTTTTGCTTCTATTGATGTTGCACTCATTACTAATATTGGTAATGGTACAAATGCACAACTAGACGTTGTACTACCTCCTCAGGGTGGTCACGGTTCAGATGCTGTTAGAGAATTAGGTGCATATCGTCTTATGTTCACTAGTAAATTAGAAACTACTAGTGCATTCGTTGATTTCCCTAATGACTTGTCATATAGAAGGGTTGGTCTCGTACTAAACCCATTTGATTATAATACTACAACTATTTGTAGTCAAAATACAAGATCTGCTGTTAAAGCATTGATCTTCCCTCAGTCTGGTACTGGTACTCCTAGTGGAAACTTCGCACCTGGTGAAACAATTACTCAGACATCTACAGGGGCAAAAGGATTTGTAGTTTCATATGATTCTACAACTAAAGTATTGAAATACTATCAAGACTCTGTTGATGGTGTTGTTAATGGTAATATAGTTGCTTTTACTGGATCTAATCAAATTACATCTGGAACCAACTCATACACCGCAACCCCAGATAGTACATTCGGAACATCTTCCGTTCCACTATCACAGATAACTATTGGTGTATCTGTATATGAGTTAGGTCTTTCCTTCGTAGCTGGTTATGCCAACGAAGAAATTGAGTTAAACTCAGGTGAAATGCTTTATATAGATAATAGGATTCCGATCACAAGATCTGCGGATCAAAACGAAGAGCTAAAAGTAGTAATTGAATTCTAAATGGCACAGAATACGAACCTCAATATAGCTCCTTACTTCGACGATTT
>Ga0163179_10001580_pt1 | contig 16036 bp, 12 predicted proteins | sample AtlANTMetagenome_FD_109643 | JGI IMG/M metagenome (GOLD analysis project Ga0163179, IMG submission 109643) | Marine eukaryotic phytoplankton communities from the Atlantic Ocean - Atlantic ANT 2 Metagenome | ecosystem: Environmental > Aquatic > Marine > Oceanic | place: North Atlantic Ocean... | reverse complement strand
TCTCAAATCCCGCCATCACCGACAGGACCACGATCAGGACCATAACCCCGACCGCTACTCCCAGCAGGCAAACCAGGGTAATAAGCGAGAAGTAGGTCCGCTTCGGGTTAAGATAGCGGAGCGCGAGCGTCAGACTGAAGGACTGAAGTGCGATACCGCTTACTACTTCTGCTTCACGGGCGTAGCAAGAGACAATCGCTGTTCGCGGGTCCCGGAAGCCCCCAGCTCCAGGTGGATGTGTTCATGAATGATTCTTTCCTTGCCACCCGCGCCCGACTTTCCGCTACTTATCCCGATGATCAAGTTTCTCCACACCCGTATCCGGGTCTCTGACCCCGAGGCCTCCATCGCCTTCTACCAGAAACTCGGATTTGAGCTTGGTGAGCGCAAGGACTCGCCCCAGGGGAACCGCCTCGCCTTTCTGCATCTCCCGGGAAATGAGCACTTCCTGGAACTCACCTACTCCCCGGACTTTGACGTGACCTTTCCTGAGGACCTGATGCATACCTGCGTAGGCGTACCCGATATCATCGCCTACTGCGGCACTCTTGAAGACAACGGTATCGAAATATGGCCGGACGACTGGCGCGAAAAGTTTTCCTCCGGCGATCGCAGGATGGCTTTCGTGACTGACCCGGATGGCTACGAGGTCGAAATCCTGGAACGCTAGTCCCGGTTCTCTGCCTCCTCAGGGCTCTCTGCCTCCACTTGCCGAAGTAAATCCGGGTGGCCCTCCAGCCGGGGGTCTCGTTCCAGCAGGTCTTCCGCCAGCTCCCTCGCCTCCCTCACCAGACTGGTATCGGCCAGAAACTCCACGAATCGAAGGTCACTCATTCCACTCTGCGCAGTTCCAAGAACCTCCCCGGGCCCGCGCAGGACAAGATCCTCCTCCGCGATCCTGAACCCATCCGAGGTTTCCTCCAGGACTCGCAGCTTCCGGAGGGCCTCTTCACTCTTCCCATCGGTCACCAGGATACAGTAGCTCTGATGGGTTCCACGACCGATCCGTCCCCGCAGCTGATGGAGCTGCGCGAGGCCAAAACGTTCGGCATTATAGATGACCATTACATTGGCATTCGGGACATCCACTCCCACCTCCACCACCGTGGTCGCAACCAGGACCTGGATCTCATTGTCCCGGAAACGGGTCATGACCTCTTCCTTTGACTCCGGCCGCAACTGGCCATGCAAAAGACCAACTTCATAACCCCTGAACCGCTTTTCCCACTTCTCGATTTCTCCCTTTACCGATGCAGCTCTCACGGAATCACTCTCCTCCACGAGGGGATAGACGATGTAGGCCTGCCGCCCCTTTGCAAGCTGCTCCCTGAGAAATCCGGTCACATCGCTCACCTTGGGTTTTTCCCTGACCCCGGTGATGATTTTGCCCCGCCCAGCAGGAAGCTCGTCCAACAACGAGACATCCAGATCTCCATACATGGTCAGGGTCAGGGTCCGGGGAATCGGCGTGGCGGTCATGACGAGCACATCCGGCATGACCCCCTGTTTGATCAGTCTGCCACGCTGAGCCACCCCAAACTTATGCTGTTCATCGACCACCACCAGACCCAGGTCCTGGAAATCCACGTTATCATACAGAAGCGCATGTGTTCCGATCACGATCTGTGGCTCCCCCTCCAGGTCCAGGTGATCGCTCTCCCTCCTGGTTCCGGTTACCAGCGCAAGGCGCACCCCAAGGGGGGCAAGCCACTTCCGGAAGGTCAGGTAGTGCTGCTCCGCCAGAATCTGGGTCGGGGCCATCAGGGCCGCCTGGCTTCCCGATTCCACTACCAGCAGCATCGCACACATCGCCACAAACGTCTTCCCGGAACCCACATCCCCCTGCAGCAGGCGGTTCATGGGGCGGTCCCTGCGCAAGTCCGCCGCGATTTCGTGGATGCTGCGCTTCTGGGCCGAGGTTAGCTCAAAGGGCAGGCTTTCATAAAAGGCACGAAGGAGATCGGTCTTCCCTCCCTGAGCCCTCCCCGGCTGGGAAAGATGCATCCTGCGGCGCCAGAGCACGTTCACCTGAACGAGAAAGAACTCCTCCAGAGCGAAGCAACGCCTGGCCTGGCGAACCGTTCCCAGCTCATCCGGAAAGTGCAGGTTCCGCAAGGCTTCCACTCGACAGAGATCCCCGGGAATATTGAACCCCCATCCCTCCCCAGCCGGATCAAGTTGCATCAGCACCTCGTGAATCAGTTCACGCAGGCGCCGGGCCGGGATCCCGGAAATATTCCGGTAAATCGGAACAATCCGCTCAAGATGAATGGAGCCCCCCCCATCCTCCTGCACGACCTCGAATTCCGGGTGATCAATGAGCAGGCGCCCTCCGTGCTCCTTGGGTTTGCCATAGACCACCACTTCATGCCCCACCGCCACCATCCGGTGGAGATAAGGCATGTTGAACCAGCGACAGCTGATCCGGTTGGAGGAAAAAACGCTATCGCCCCCCTCCTCGATCACGATTTCATAGAACTGGCGTCGCCCCCCAAAACGCTTCCGTGCCGAGTCTACCACCTTGCCTTGGAGACAAACAGGCTCCCCGCTCACCTGCGCCGGGAAGGCATCAAAACGCCGCCGATCTTCATGACGACGAGGAAACCAGTTCAGGAGATCACCGACAACAATAACACCCGCGGCCTCAAGGGCCTGCAATTCCCTCGAGGAGACGAATCCAAGAGAGGACAGGGGAAGGCCGGGATTCCAGTTACTCATGGATCCTCCTGCCCCTCCTTTCTCTACCATGCGAAAGCGGTTGCATGGGACAATTGTCCAGAATCATTCCGCACGACGAATATCCTTCACGCTAACCTGCAGTGAGACCCGTCCCCGGAAGACATTCCGGTCAATGGTAAAGGCCACGTCCCAGGGAGGATCGGGCAGGTCCCTTTCCCAGCCCCCAAAATAAATTGAATCCTTCTCCTGGATTCCCTGCCGCAGCGAGAGCCGCATATGGTTCGTTCCAACCTGCCGCGGGGACTCTGTAGGCCAGACCCCGCGAGACATGAAAACCGGCTGTGGATTCCCGGATCCGAAAGGCTGCAGCAGTTCATAGCTGGAAAGAAAATCCAGGGAGAGTTCTTCCAGGGGAACCTCTGCATCAATATGAAGGCTTGGCCGCCGGTCCTCCGGACTGGTGTTGTTCAGAACATAGTCTCCAAAGGCTGAGCGAAACCCCTCAAGCTGGTCTTCGCGCAAACTGATTCCAGCTGCCATGTGATGCCCGCCACCAGACTCCAGAACCGAGTGGCATGCTTCAATCGCCTTAACAAGAGACACCCCCGTTATACTGCGGCCACTCCCCTTGCCCAGCCCATCCTCCCCATCCGGCTGATTGAAGGATATGACGAAGGTTGGCTTGTGGTATTGGCGCATCAGCCGGGAGGCCAGAATCCCGACCACGCCGGGATGCCAGTCACGGCTTCCCAGCACTATGACCGGGGCGCTGGCCTTATCGAATCCTTGTCTCTTCAGCTCCGCCCGCGCCTGCTCGTGCATCTCACGCTCAATTCTCTGGCGCTCCCGGTTGTGATCATCCAGCTGCTTGGCCATTCTGTCGGCCTCATCCGCGGAATCAGCCATGAGGGCCCTGAGCGCGTCATCAGGGGCATCCATTCGCCCTGCCGCATTGATCCGGGGTCCGATCCGGAAACCCACGTCGCTGCTGGTAGCATGCCCGTTCATGCCGCTCACTTCCATCAGCGCCCGCAGGCCATGGTTGGAGGTCTGTGATAATCGTTGTAACCCATGGCGCACCAGGAGGCGGTTCTCCTCCACCAGGGGGACAATGTCCGCAACCGTCGCCACCGCGACCATATCCAGGATTTCCCTCAGCCACAGCTTGCTATCCACATTCTCGATCTGCCTCGTCCTCAGCAGTGCATGAGCCAGTTTGAAGACCACTCCCGCAGAACAGAGATAGCCATAGTCATCCCCGAGCTTGGGATTAACGACGGCTACGGCCGGGGGGCGTCCCCCAGTCCCGGTTTCGTGATGATCCGCCACGATGACATCAATCCCCTCCTCAGCCAGTCGTTCAATCTGTTTCCCGGACGCAGTCCCGCAATCAACCGTGACAAGAAGCGAAGGCCTGGGCTCAACCGCGAGACAGCGTTCGATCGCGACATCACTCAGTCCGTAACCCTCCTTCCCACGTATCGGGATAAAGGTCTGCACTTCCACCCCGTAAGCGGAAAACAGCCCGCTCAGGATTGCCACCGACGTAATTCCGTCCACATCGTAGTCACCGAAGACACAAATGCGCTCTCCCCCGTCGACAGCCTCCAGGATGCGACGGACTGCAAGGTCCATCTCGGGCAGCTCGAAGGGGTCACCTAAACCTCGTAACCGGGGGCGGAGAAAGCACTCCAATTGGTCATCCGCATCAAACCCGCGCTGGGACAGGAGCACACGGAGGATTGGAGGCAGGTCCCCACCCTTGACGGGGCCTGCTCCATCGGGCAATTCCGCTACGATCCATTTCGTTTCCTGTATCTTCCCCACCTCGACTTGCGTTCTATCAGAAGCCTAGGACCCAACGTCGACAGGCTCAAGAACCGATGACCTCACGGGCGAGCCGTTCCTCTGCCCAGCCCGCTGCGTCCTGCTCCCGCGGCTCGACAATGTGGTCAATAAACCGGTCCCAGACATCCCGCCCCTCAATGATCTCGACTTCGATCCGGAGAAAATAGATTTCGACATCGAGCTCCTGAGGCCGGGGAAAGCGCACCGCATCTTTCTCGGTCGTGATGACCAGCTCGATGTCCCGCTCCACACAGCGGGTCATGAAACGATCCACTTCTTCCTGGGTAAAGGGGTGGTGGTCCGTAAAAACACGGTGAAACTCAACCTGTGCCCCCAGCTCCTCCAGAAGATTTTCAAAGCTCTCGGGCACTGCAATTCCACTGATCGCAGCAACATACTTGCCCCTGAGTTCTTCAAGTGGCAATCGCTCTCCCCCGAAGACCCGCTCCAGATACCGGGGGGCATGAGTGGCCTGCATGATCTCAGCCGTCGGATTACGGCTGCGAAGGGAGGCGAGAAGCTCCTCATCACTGGGCCCCCTGCACTTGGTGATCATGATGTGGCTCGCACGGCAAAGGTTCCGAGCTGGCTCACGGAGGGTTCCGCGGGGAAGCAGGGCCCTGGCCTCTGTCCCGAACGGAGCATTCTGGTCCACGAGAACCAGGTCATACTCATGATCGAGCGCGAGATACTGCAGGCCATCATCAAGTAGCAGGGTATCCGCCCCCAGCTCGCTAACCGCGAAGCGTCCACCGTTCACCCGGTCCTTGTCGACCACCACTCGCACGTCTTCGAGGTTCTTTGCCAGCATATAGGGCTCATCCCCGGCATAAACCGCCTCCAGATGCAGCGTTTGACCGTCACTCACAATCTTGGGCAGAGCCTCACATTCAGCAGGATCAAGATCTTTCCACTGCTGGGGCGCGTCGAGCTTCCTGCTCTTGTAGCCCCGGCTCAGGATCGCCACCTCCCGCCCGCGTTGACACAAAGCCCGCGCCAGCAACTCCACTACCGGAGTCTTCCCCGTTCCTCCCACGGTAAGGTTCCCCACACTGACTACCTTGGTTCCCAGGCGGACCTGTTCCTTCCAGCCCTCCCGGTAGGCCTTGAGGCGGCACTGCACAACCAATGCGTAAACATGAGATAGTCCCCGGAAGAGGACCCGGGCCAAGGCCGCGCCCAGGCCACGAGCCCGCCCGAAAATCACATCAGCGGCCCACTTTTCAGCATCTTCCCCGACCTGTCCCACGAATACAGACTAGCCGACCATCGCCTCGGAGGGAAGGTGCGAAAACCAGAATGTGGCCCCTTTCCAGTTTCCCACCTTGCGACCTTCCTCTCCAAGCCTAACCTTCGCCCATGCCCCGTTCAGATGGTCGTGACCCTGATCAGCTTCGCTCCGTTTCCTTTGTCCCAGACGTCGCCCCCCACGCCGCGGGCTCGGTCCTTGTAAGCTTTGGAAATACCCGTGTCATCTGCGCCGCCACCGTGCAGGAAGATGTTCCAAGGTGGATGAAGGTCCAGGGGGTGGCAGGAGGCTGGGTTACCGCCGAATACAGCATGCTTCCCTACTCCACCCACGACCGCAAAGCCCGTGACATCAGCCGGGGAAAACTCGATGGCCGCTCCTCCGAGATCCAGCGCCTGATCGGTCGGTCCCTCCGGGCGGTAACCGATCTCAGGAAACTGGGAGCCCGCACCATCTGGGTCGATTGCGACGTCCTGCAGGCCGACGGAGGCACCCGTACCGCTTCAATCACCGGCGGGTGCGTGGCACTTGCCATCGCCCTGAACGGGCTTATCGGGACGGGTGGATTAACCGAGTTCCCCCTGACCCAACTCGTCTCCGCAGTGAGCGCAGGAGTGTTGGATGGGGCGCCCATCCTCGACCTGAACTATCCCGAGGACCGGGACGCCGCAGTGGACTTCAATGTCGTCATGACAGAAGACGGGAACTTCGTTGAGCTGCAGGGAAGCGGGGAGGAGAACGTCTTTACCGGTCCAGAAATGGAATCCATGCTGGCCCTCTCACGGAAAGGGATCGGGGAACTTGTCGCAAAGCAACGGGAAGCCATTCTCGCAAGCGAACATCCTTCCGACGAAACGCTACCCGTTTTGGGTAGCGAATAAGGCAATTCCTGAGCTTTTCCCCTTGTTCGACGCAGGCCGGAAGTTAGCCTCCGATCAAGGGTGTGTACTAAACAGGCCCCTATACAAACGCGCCGTGTTACCACGCGGCCTCCATAATAAAACCAACCAAGCAACCCCGGATAAAAATGAACATAACAACAAGCAGCAGGCGCAAGGGCTTCACTCTCGTGGAACTCCTTGTCGTGATTGCGATCATTGTCGCGCTCGCCTCGATGGCAACCCCTCAGATCTTCAAGGCTCTGAAGCGGGCGGCTCTCGCAGATGGCGTTAACAACGCAAAACAAGTCAAGCTGGCGCTGGATTCCTTCGCCACTGACTTTGACGGACAGTTCCCAAGCGAAGATACCGCAGAGTATGTCGTCGAGGGTGGAACTGGAACCACTTACTCAAACGATTACTTCCGGCAGATGTTTCTCGCGGGGGTTACCGAGTCGGAAAAGATCTTCTGGGCAAAGAACTCAGCCATTGCAAACAAGGGCGAGCCCGACGGCAAGGTAAAGGAGGGCGGAAAGGTCCAGCCTGATCAGGTCCTTCAGGAAGGTGACGTCCACTGGGCATATATCACTGACCAGACCAACCTCGACACGGGATCGCGTCCCCTGATCCTCGATGGGTACAAGGACGGTGCCAGCGAGTGGGATGAGGACACCTGGGACCAGAAAGTGATCGTCCTGACAGTCGACGGCTCCTGCAAACCCTTGCGCATGCGTAACAGTGACGGGAAGGTGATCGACGGATCCAAGAAGGACATTCTCTCCTCCCAGGCCGATGCATGGGACGGCGAAAGCCCTTCTGAGCTTCTCAAGCAGCCCCAACCCGGCAGCTAGGACGCGGTTCTACCTCAAAATCTAATCTAAAAAGGCCGGCGTCCAACGCCGGCCTTTTTTTGCCGGATAATTCCACGGCAAACGAAGCCCGATAAAGTCATAGCCCCCGCTCCAGGACATCGAGAAAGACCTCAATGTGATTCTGCTCACGTTGACGTAACCCCTTGCGGTACTCCCTCAGGCCATCCCTTCGCTTGACCGCCTCGAGAGCCGCCAGAACTTCTCCACGCGCCTCCACAAAATCACGCTTCCGCGCGGCCTTTCTTTCGAGCACCTCCAGAAGATGCCACCCCATCCTGCTCCGGACGAGGACAGGGGTTCCTGGAGCCGCCGAAAAAAGAGTATCCTGAAGGTCCTCCGGAACTCGCCCACGCTGTAACCAGCCCAGCTCGCCCCCGTTGGCTCTGGTTCTCTCATCCTCACTGATTCGACGGGCCAGGTCTGCGAATTCAGCGCCCCCTTCAAGCTCGCCAACTGCATCACGCAGGGTCCTTTCCGCCGCCTCTGCCTTCTCCCCGTCCAAGTCCACCGTCGAACGGAAAATATGCCGGGCGCGCACCCGCTCCGGAAATCCCAGACGATCAATGTTCTCCTCAAACCAGTCCCTGGCCTCATCCTCTCCTACCTGCACCTCGATCATGTTCTCCAGATACTTTTCCTGCTGGATGCGAGCCGCCACCCGGTAGCGCAACTCCTTTTCACTCCATCCCAGTTCCCGGAGGGCAGCCAGATAGGATTCCTCACTTGCAAACCTCCGCGTGAAGAGGGCCACCTCCCTCTCGATCTCTTCCTCTGAAACAGGAACCTCGGACTGGCTGAAACGGGTCTTGAGGCGGACCAGATGCAGGTCGATCAACTCATTGAGGGCCGCCCTCCGGAGAAGCAGCCGTTCCTCTCTTGGAAGCCCCTCCATAACACGCCCGGACCGCCAGAGGTTCTCCTCCACACGGCGATCAACCTGGGTGAGCAGGATCGGCTGGTAGTGAATCCGTGCCACTACCCCGGAGCCCTTTGCCGCCTCAATAACCTGAGGACTGTTTGGGGCCTTCCTGGCAAAGGAACGACGAAGGGGCCCTCCAACCACGAACAGGTCGATCACAAGATAGAGAATCACGACCGAATACAAAACCGCCCGTGCCAATGCACCCTTGTCCACCATGGAACGTGTGGAGTCAGTAACGGGATCAGCCACGAACCCTATTCTGCCCGGGAGGGTCTCGGATGCCGAGCGCCAAATCCCCGGCCTGGTTCTCAGCGAATCACAACCCTGGCGCCCGGTCGCACCAGGGTGGGGAACCGTGCAGCATCCCAGTTCGCCAGGCGGATACAGCCCGCACTGAGAGAGCGCCCGATTGTTCGTGGACTGGCAGTCCCGTGAATTCCAATGCCCGACTTGGTCAATCCGGACCACATGATCCCAACCGGGACATTGGGTCCGGGTGGGATTCGAAGAACCTGGCTCCGGTCCTGGTTCCTCACCCCGGTATCCAGAAGCAGCTTGTCGTAATACCAGCTCGGGAGCTCAAAGCAGTTCGCCACCGCCCACTCCCCATGATGGGTATGCTCCACCTTTCCCGGGGTGATTGGGAACATGGCGACCAACCTCAGTGGATCAGAGGCCGCATTCTCCTCCGGGACCACTACCGCACTCCCGGGCACTACGGGAGCCGCCCCCTTCTGGTAAATGAAAAGGTTCCGCCCAGTGGTGTCTATCACCACGGTGCGGGTACTCAGGGACTCTTCTTCCCTGTGGGTCCGGCCTTCTTTGAGTAATTCAATCAGGAAGGGTTCCACGTTGGGCACCTTGAGAGAGCCATGCGGTTTGATCCCGTTCGCCTTTCCCGTTCCATTCAACTCCACCAGAAAGCTCTCCGAGGTGTGGTAACGTTCTGCCATGAACTCCAGGTAGCTCCGATAAGCCATCCGCTCTTCTTCCGCCTGCTCAGCATATTCCATGGGAAGCTCCGGGTTCACCCAGACCTCCGCTGAGTCTGGAACGATGGCAACCGCATAGGTTTCCGTCACTTCCTCATTAGCCTCCGCGATGATTGCGGCCCAGTCGTCGGGCAGGCGCCCTACACTCCGATTATAGGAGTGCACCGCCTTGGTCGTGAACCTGCCCGGCTTGCCATCAATATATCCAGGCCCGAATTTTTTTTCATCGAGGTAGATCTGCAGGCGAACGGCGGCATCCAGATCCCCCGGCTTTCTGCTCCACTCCCTCGCGGTCATTCCCTTGAACTGACTCCCCCTTCTCGGTTCCTTTTCCCTGGCCGCCCGAGATGCTTTCCTCTCTTTCCCGCCCAGGGGAGAGAAGAGCTCACCCAGAAACGCAGCAAGCCCCCGGCGAGCAACGGGCTCTTCCTCCTCAGCAGCAAGGGGCCCCGTAAAAAGGAGCCCTGCGAGGACCCACACAGGTGCGTTCAGCCAGAAGCGAAAACTCATGAAGATGAATGCGACAAATTTCGCGGCTCAAAGAATAACCCGATTTTGGGTTTTTGCCAAGTCGCCTGCGATTCCCCATCCTGAAACGACCCGGACAAGCGACGATCCTCCGTGAATGCGCCTGCTCATTCGCCCCCTTCCCAGCACAAAAGCGATTGACCCGTTTTTTGCGGAAGTATGAAGGCAGGAAACCGCTAGATCATCTCCGCCTCGCCCATCCCCCGCAGACGTCCCTCCAATTCCCTGCCAACCAGCGCTTCCATCACCACGTCGTTCCCCTCATAGGAAGTCTCCAGCACCTTGGCTTCCGCATGGAGCAGAGACACCAGGTCCCCCCGGTGCTGGGGAATGCGATAACGCTGCCGCGTCACCGCCTGCGACAGGTATTCAACGAACCGGTGTTCCAGAACCTCCAGACCTTCTCCACTCCGGGCCGAGACCGCTACCGCATCCGGGAATTGCTCCTGCAGCGCCTTGAGCCGCTGGGGGTCCTCCACCAGATCAATCTTGTTGAGCACGGTAAGCACTGGTTTTTCCTCTGCTCCAAGTTCCGCCATCACCTCGAGGGTCGTGCCGCAGAGCCGCTCCAGTTCCGGTTCACTGGCATCGAGTAGATGCACCAGGAAGTCAGCCAGGACGGCCTCTTCCAAAGTCGCCTTGAAGGATTCAACCAGACGGTGCGGCAGGTTGCGAACAAAGCCCACGGTATCTGTCAGCAGCAACTCCTGACCATCTGGCAGATCAATCCTCCGGGTGGTGGGATCAAGGGTGGCAAACAACATGTCTGCTTCCAGCACCTCGGATCCCGCAAGCTGATTGAGAAGGGTCGACTTGCCCGCATTGGTATAACCCACGATGGCCGCATGGGGCGCTTCTGCTTTCTGCCGCTCCTTGCGCTGAGTCGCCCGCTGCCTGCGAACCGCTTCGAGGTCAGACTTGATCCGGTCAATCCGTTTCCGGGCCAGGCGCCGGTCCACCTCGATCTGTTGCTCTCCCATCCCCCGCGCGGCCGCTGAGCCCCCGGAACCTCCACCCCCTTCACGGTCCAGGTGGCCCCACATTCGAGCCATCCTCGGCAGGGCGTATTCCATACGAGCCAGTTCAACCTGCAACCGGGCCTCCTTGGTCTGCGCCCTCCGGGCGAAGATATCAAGAATGACCTCTTCCCGGTCGATCACGGTCATGTCAGCCGCCTCTTCCCACTCCCGCTGCTGGCTGGGAGCCAGTTCATTATCAAAGACGATGCAGTCACATCCCAGTTCCCGGGCCCGGGCAGAGACCTCTTCCGCCTTCCCCGTGCCACAGAGAAATTTCTTCTGCATTTCACGAGCCCGCACCAGCTCGGTTCCCACCACCCCGATTCCCAGGGTATTAACCAGTTCCCCAAGCTCGTTGAGGAGGCTGCGCGATTCCTCCTCCTCGCGCTTGTCGAAACAAATACGCACGAGAAGAGCCTTCTCGACCATCTGGGGTCTGTCCCGCACCTCGAACATGCCGGGGCAAGCATACGCCCTAACCGGCACGGTTCACGCCAAAAGGGACGGGAGAAGATGAGCGGGGAACCATCCCACCCCCGAGAAGAAAGCCTCTTTCCACTTGTGACTTGCCCGCTTTCCTATTTCGGCCCACGTTCCTCCTCCCCTGAACCCCGGGAACGACATGGGAAAGACCCTTTATCAGAAAGTCTGGGATGCTCACTCCGTGGGCACTCTCGAGGACGGACGCACACAGCTTTTTATTGGTACCCACCTCATTCACGAGGTCACCAGCCCCCAAGCCTTCGGGATGATCCGCGACCTCGGGCTCAAGGTGAAGTATCCCCACCGGACCTTCGCCACAGTGGATCACATCGTCCCAACCATCGACCAGGACGCTCCCGCCGATCCTCTCGCTGCCGAAATGATGGAGGCCCTCCGCAAGAATGCAGATGACTTCGGGGTCACCTACTTTGACCTCGCCTCCGGCAAACAGGGAATCGTCCACGTGGTGGGCCCCGAGCAGGGCATCACCCAGCCCGGGACCACGATCGCCTGCGGGGATTCCCACACCGCCACCCATGGCGCCTTCGGGGCCATCGCCTTCGGCATCGGCACGACCCAGGTCCGCGACGTCCTCGCGACCCAGACCATCGCCATGGAAAAGCTCAAGGTCCGCCGCATCGAGGTCAACGGCTCTCTCCGCCCCGGGGTCTACGCCAAGGACGTCACCCTCCACATTATCCGCATGCTCGGGGCCAAGGGAGGTATCGGCTACGCCTACGAGTACGCCGGCACAACCTTCGAGAACTTCTCCATGGAGGAGCGCATGACCGTCTGCAACATGGCGATCGAGGGCGGCGCACGCTGTGGCTACGTCAATCCGGACAGCAAGACCTTCGAGTTTCTCAGGGGACGCCCCCATGCTCCAGGAGAGGAGGAATGGGACAGCGCCGTGGCTCGCTGGGAATCCTTCGCCTCCGACCCCGGCGCAGAGTATGACGACGTGGTCATCATCAATGCTGCCGACATCGAACCGACCGTCACCTGGGGTATTTCCCCGGACCAGGGAATTGGAATTGGAGAATCCATTCCCGACCCGGCCAACGCTACCAGCGAGGCGGAACGAAGCAGTTTCCAGGAAGCGCTCGATTACATGCAGCTTCCGGGAGGAACCCCAATCGCGGGCGTAAAGATCGACGTGGCCTTCATCGGATCCTGTACCAACGGGCGCCTGTCCGACTTCCGGGAAGCCGCCCGCTACCTGAAGGGACACAAGGTTGCCGCGGGGGTGAAGGCCATCGCGGTGCCCGGGTCCCAGATCACCGCCACCCAGTGCGAGCAGGAGGGACTCGACAAGGTCTTTGAGGAGGCCGGCTTCGAATGGCGCGCGGCAGGCTGCTCCATGTGCCTTGCCATGAACCCTGACAAACTGGTGGGCGACCAGCTCTGCGCCTCTTCCTCGAACCGGAACTTCAAGGGCCGCCAGGGCTCCCCCGTCGGACGCACCGTCCTGATGTCCCCCGTCATGGTCTGCGCCGCGGCCGTGTCCGGGGAAATAACGGACGCCCGGGACGTTTTCCAGGTTGACCCCGGAACCGCTGCCGCCTGATTCCCCCAACTGGCCCTTCCACAAGCCCATCGAACTGAACCACAGAACATTCATCGCCATGCGACTCCTCTCCTTTCTCGTTCCGCTCTTCCTCCTCCCAGTCGCTCTCCTCGCTGAAAAACCAGCCAAGGACCCCCTCGCCGACCTCAAGCACCCCACCAAGGCCTGCCTCTGGAAAGTCGAGGGCAACGGCCTCACCAAGCCTTCCTGGCTCTTCGGAACGATTCACCTTGGAGACCCCCGGGTCACCAATCTCCATCCCCGGGCCGAGAAGGCCTTCAGCAGCCTCGACATCTTCTATGGCGAGATTGACATGAACCCTGCTGCTCAGGTCGCCCTTGCCGCGAAAATGATCCGCAAGGACGGCAAGACCCTCTCCGAGGCCCTCGGACCCGAGCTCACCAGGAAGCTCGACATCATTCTTAAGAAGATAAATCCCGCCCTTGGGGCCGAGGTGTTCCAGACCTTGAAGACCTGGGTCGTGGCCATAAGCCTCCCCATGCTTGAAATGCAGCTTGAGCAGGAGGAGCCTCTCGACTCCATCCTCCAGGCCCGTGCCGCCAAAGCTGGCAAGAAGACCGATGCCCTCGAGACCGCTGATTCCCAAATCCAGGTCTTCGAGCAGTTCAAGGAGAACGAACAGCAGGTCTTCCTGTCCGACACGATCAAGATGCTCCAGGAAGACATCGAAGCTGGCACCAGTTCCGTAAAGAAGCTCACGGATATTTACCTCACCAGCACCGCGAAGGGGATTGGCGACTACGTTAAAAATGAAATGGCGCGCATGAAGGACGAAACAGACCTCAACAAGCGCCTGATGAAAGCCCTGCTCGATGACCGCAATATCAAGATGGCAGAGAAGGCGAATGAGTTCATGCAGGGAGCCAGAGACCAGAGCCATTTCTTCGCAGTGGGAGCAGCCCACTACACGGGCAAGACTGCCGTCCAGAAACTCCTTAAAAAGAAGGGCTATACCATCAAGCCCGCCTTCAAGTAATCCCGGAACCCTTCGACCCCTCCCTCCATGGCCCTCGCGCAGATCAAAGATGTTTCAGGAACCGGGATTCACCTTCCCGGGGATGACATCGATACCGACCGCATCATTCCCGCCCGCTACCTGAAGTGCGTCACCTTTGACGACCTCGCGGGCACGCACTTCTACGATGTGCGCTTCGACCCGGACGGCAAGCCGACCGGCCATCCCCTCGACGACCCGAGGTTCTCCGGGGCCAGCATCATGCTGAGTGGATCCAACTTCGGCTGTGGCTCCTCCCGTGAACACGCGCCCCAGGCCATCTACCGGTCCGGATTCCGGGCCATCATTGCGGAAAGCTTTGCCGAGATCTTCTTCGGCAACTCCACCACCCTTGGCATGCCCTGTGTCTCAGCTTCTCGCGAGGATATCGAGAGCCTCGGGGCTGCGATCGAGGAGGATCCCGGGACGGGGATCCGCATCGACCTCGAGAGCATGGCCGTCAGCTACGGGGACCGCGACTTCGCCATCACCATGCCCGACTCGGCCCGGCAGGCCCTGACTGCCGGACGCTGGGACCCAATCCAGGAACTACTCGATAACGAGAAAGAGATCACCTCGGTGGGCGATGGGCTTGCCTACGTCTAGGCCCTCTTCACGAGCCCCTTTCCAAAATCATTCAGGATCAGGGGGACTTTCGTCCCCGGCCTCCTCGCCACTGGCCGTCTCCTGGTCCGAATCCTCCGGTTCCGATATCCCGGCCGAGGCATGAACGCCACGGAGCTCCGCCCTGAGCTTGCGGACTTCCGCGCTCTTCCTGAAGAGAAGTTCTTCCAGTCCCCCCTTGGCCCTGCTCAGCAGGGACATCTCCGCCTGGCTTTGTTTCAGCGCCCCGGAAGCTCTTTCCAGCTCCCTGTGATTCTCCTGCCTGGCGAGCTCCGTCTCTTCCAGCTCCTCAGCCAATTGCGCTACGGTCTTCCTTGAGCGCTCCACTTCAATTCTCACCCCTTCAACCTGCCCCCTGAGTCCATCGGCCTCGGCCCGGGCCATGTCCCGCTCCCGATGGGCCAGCATCCGGGACTCCGCAGTCGCGGTTTTCTCGGCTTGGAGGGCCTCCACACTATGCCGTGCCCGCTGGAGATCGGCCAAGGTCCGCGACTGTAGTTCCGCAGCCCGGCCAAGGCTCTTTTTGAGAACCTCCACGTCAACGAGGGCCTTCATCTGCCCGGCCCTCGAGAACCGCAGTTGATCCCTCAGATCTTCCGTTTCCCGGGATTCAGCATCCAGGACCGCAAGCCTCGATTTGAGGTTTTTCCTGTTGTCGGCCGCTTCCTGGATTGCCTTGTCCCGGGCCCTGAGAGCCATTTCAACCTCCTCTTCCAGTTGATCTTCCCTTGCCCTGGACTCCACCAGTTGCTCCTTGAGGTTGGCCTGTTCAACCGGGTCACTGAGTTCCTGCCTCACAAGGGCAAGGTCCTCTTTCATCACCCTGAATTCCTCCAAGATCTTCCCCATTTCCGCACGAATATCAGGCCCGGACGCCGGGCGCTCCTCGCCCTTCTCCGCTTGGGCCTTCCACGACTCCGCCTCCCGGCGGGCCTGTTCCATTGCCTCCCGGAGCACTTTCATCTCCCTCCGCATTTCATGATTCGCCATCGTGAGGGCACCAACCTCCTCGCGCGCGTCATCCCGTTGCTCCTCGACTGTATCGACTACAAGCCGGGCCTCCTCCAGGCTGGCCGTGATCTCCTGCAGGTCGAGCCGCAAGGCAAGGACCCGCGCGTCATCCGTCTGCTCGTCGACAACCGTATCACAGGCAACCTCAACCAGGGGGGGCTCCTCAACCGTCGCAACCGCGACAAGGGGAGCAGGAACCTCCGCCTTCGAGGCAACAACCGGATGAACAAGGAACAGCACTAGTGATGCAACAAGCAGCTTCTTCATGGTCAGGAAGGGGGAAGGAGTTACCATGGCACGGTTTACCGCCAACCGGGATTGCTGCAAAGAATTTAATAAGGAGATCTTA
>Ga0163179_10001577_pt1 | contig 16066 bp, 22 predicted proteins | sample AtlANTMetagenome_FD_109643 | JGI IMG/M metagenome (GOLD analysis project Ga0163179, IMG submission 109643) | Marine eukaryotic phytoplankton communities from the Atlantic Ocean - Atlantic ANT 2 Metagenome | ecosystem: Environmental > Aquatic > Marine > Oceanic | place: North Atlantic Ocean... | reverse complement strand
AGTCTTGTAAACGCCCTTGATTTGTCTCGTGATAGCAGCAACTCTTTTTTCATAAAACTGAACATTTTCCCTACCATCAGGTATGTTGATTTCCATGTATTCCACACCCTTAACATCCATCATTTTTACACCATCGGATTCCTTTAACACTATCTTAACATCACGAAAAGGTAGGGCGTCCATGTCAAGACAATGTAATAACTTATCATCAGCTCCACCTGTGTATGGATAGACATTGAGTGCTAATACCAAATATCGTGTCTTGTTTGCGGTATCACTCTTATATCTGATATCATAAATGGGACCTGATTCTATCGCTCTTGGTGTTACGGTAGTTTTTTTTACTACATTTTTAAGATGTTGTGCTAGATATCCCACTTGTTACTCCATCCTTTACGATTCCCATGGCCTTACAGGCTTTGAGGAATTCAAATTGACCAAATTCCATAGCGTTATCTACATCGAGTCTTTCGGTATAGTATTCTCCATCCTTACCAAGTATAGGATACTTTTCTTTCTCTTCCTCATCCACTTTAACGACTCTTGCCATTCTCCATCCCCAATCAAATGGTGTCCCATCAGGATAAATGATTCCTAACTTACCCATGTTAACAACACTTGGATACCAATAAATATTTCGTTCTGTATCTTTGAATGCCAAATCACGAATTAATTGTGATGTATGTTCTATACTATCTATTTTATCCTCTGTGTATTGACTATGACTCATCATCCCACAATTGAAACACATGAAGGAACTAAAGTTTTCTTGTACATCTTCAAAACAACTATGTTCGTCACCACATACAGGACAAACTATTACTCTTTCCATATTAATTCACCCTTTTTAGTTTTGGTAATTCAACCAGTTTAGGTTTTGAAACCTTTTTAAGTTGTGGAAGTTTGATGTCAACCTTTTGTGGTGGAGCTTCAAACTCAGGTAAATGTTTATCAAGTATTTCACCAAGAACTTTTGTCATCTGATTTAATGAGAACTTTTGTTTATTCATTATCGCCTGTTTTTTGGCTTTAAGTTGATACTTGGAATAATTTTTATGTAATTCTTTCATCACATTACTGGCGTATTGATAATTGACTTGAAACCACTTACAACCCTTGACATAGAATTCTTTAGGAAAAGAGTTCTTTGGTACATCTATCAAGTTGCCAGGCAATAGTAAAGAATCCTTTGTTAGAAAATCCACTTGACCACTCCAATTTGAGGCGATTACAGGTTTCTCACTTAGTGTTGCTTCTAACAATGGTCTTCCAAATCCCTCACCATGTGTGAATGAAATATGAGCCTTTACCTTTGGATGATTGTACAATTGATTCATTTCTTCATCTCGTAAATCACCATGTAGTAAATATATGTTTGGTAACTCACCCTTTACAGATTTCTTTATGTCATCTATCTTACCCAATAACTCGGCCCTATCCAAAACACAAGGAGTTGCCCCACTTGATTTTAGAATTAGAGCAGGTTGGTTCTTTTGATTCTTGAATGTTTCAATGAATGTTTTGACCAACATACCAATGTCTTTTCTATCTTCACCCATACCACCTTGTAACCAATGACCTACATGAAGAAAACAAAAGTCTTCTTTTATCAGTTTGAACTCATCCACTAACTCTTTTGAAAACTCTTTGGTCGTACCATAAACATCGGTATCAGCACCTTCAAATAACACTTCAACAGGTTTTTCATTTACGAGTTCACCAATTTTTTGTTTGGTATTTTCATCATGTTTATCATACTTACAGGCATCAATAGTTGTTTTTACGAACTTGGCTGGAACTATGTTCAAATCCATCCTATTCAAACCTTCAATCCAAACTGCCGGAATTACCGTGGTCTCTATACCTGCTGTAATACCAATGTTATACTTTGCTATGTTTTGAAATTCATTTGGTACAACAATATGTACATGAATATCAGGTTGTCTTTCGATTTCAGGTGTCTGTAGTAACCTTTGAATGATTGGTAAATCTTGTGGATTCTGTTGACTTAACGCATTTTGGGGAGTACTACCCCATCTAACTGGCCATATTCTGACATCGAATCTATCCAACTCGATAAGACTTCGACATATGTCTCTACTATGTGCTCCATAACCACTTCTTGTTCCTACTGGTGCTGTAACTACCATTATTGGTTTCATAAAATCTCCTATGATTGATACATTGTAAATCGTTTACGAGGTGTCCACTTCTTCCAAGCGGTTTCCATGTGTTCTACAAACCTATCACACATATGTTTCGCTGACATTCCTACCTCTTCTTTCAACATCCATTCACGACCTTTAAGTCCAAACTCTCTTCTTTTATCGGAAGGAGTTTCATACCATTCTCTTATTCTTACTGCAACATCTTCCCATCTTGGTCTGTCATCGAAGATGTAAGGTGTCGGTATCGAACCTTGTAGTGAACGAGAGGCTGGCCATACTGGTTTACACCATTCACCCCAAGTTAAATCGGCGTTGTGTTCCCATTTATCCCTATCGTGGAATGAATGTATCTCCCTATAATCCTCATAACCAACATGCTTACCATTTAACTCAAATCCACATTGGTCTTGTAATCCACCAGTGACATTTACAATCATGGGTGTTCCAGCCATCACTGCTTCAGCTGTTCCTAAACCAAATCCTTCGTTACTCGCTATGTTGACTTGAATATCTGCTAGATTATACAGAAAGTTAATATGTTTTTCATCGAGTCGATTATGTGAGAAAATGACATCATAATCAGGACAAATATTTCGGACAACCTCAGGTAAATCCGTTCCGTTATTATCTTTTGGTGCAGTGTGCATCAGTAACAAACATTTTTGTGCTTTTTCTTTCGATAATCCGTCACAGAAAGTTTTGTATGCCATGATGACATCACTTGGTAGCTTTCTTCTTATATTTCTGTTGTTCCAAAAAATGATGAAGTCTTTATCTAAATTATTCACTACTTTCTGCCTGAATGATTTTAATTCCTTGTCGTCTTCATCAACTGGAAAAAAGGCTTCTTCAGGTATACCATGAGGAATATATGTACAATCCCATTCTGTTCTTGGTTTATTTCTAGCCACTTGTTCAACTATATTGACAGTTTGTTTTGATATGTTCATAATCAAATCAGAACTCTCATAGAAGTTTTCATTGTATCTTGGATAGGGTAAATCATCCCAAATGTTGTAATAGAATATTGGAATCTGTTGTCTAATTTCATGTTCCATTTGATATAACCAAACCCAAAATCTTGGGTCGGTATAATGTAAGATAGCATCAGGTTTCTCTATATTGATAAGGTTTCTTAGCAATTCTTGACTACCATAACCACTTATTGGATATATCTTGAGACTTGCATCTTCAACACCAGTATCCTTACGAACTGATTCATTCATATCCACTACCTTACCCTCTTCAGGATGTTTGATAGCACCACCTGCCTGTACCCAATCATACTTATCTATCGTTCCAAGAACAAAGTTCTTTGATACTGTGCCAACCCCACTACTCATTCTGAGGTCATCTGCTAACAATAATATTTTTTTCTTTGCCATAACTAAAACCTACTCCCACTCACTTTTAAGTCGCGATGGTGTTTAATGTTTAATTGATAATCTTCATCGGTAAGGAATTTGTGTATGGAACGATTTACAAGTTTTTGTAATGTGAAATCTTCACTCAATGATTTTACTCGGAAATCTTTATACAACTTATCTAAAACCTTTACCGATGTTAATTTAGTACTGCCCTTCATAACATCTCCTATATATACATATATATAAGTATCAACTAATTTAAAATAATCACCTTTTTATTTAATTTTTCTGCCGTTTCAATCGTATTCATAGTACCTCGTGTGTAATTATTTGACGGCATAAATGCTACTATATAATCACAATATTCAACTACTTGTTTATTTCTGTCGGTAAAGTTCTTTGGAAAGTATCTTTTCCCATAATGGGACTCGTCTAATATACAATGTTGATTATATGTGTAATGTCGTGGTGGGAATTCTACATACTTCATATCGAACTCTAATGCAAACTTCTTAGCAAAACCATCAGCACCTTTCGGTTGTCCACCACTTACAATTTCAACCTTTTCCCCAAATTGTTCTTTGAGTTTAAATACAAACTCTTTTATTTTTCTACGATTTGTATATTCTCTCGACCCTACGATACCGACTCTTTTCATCAATCATTCCTCTTTTGCTTTCTGATTGGAATATCACTTTTTGGTTTCATACAAAATGAAATAGTTTTTTCAAATTGATTCAAGCCACCTATAATATCACCCACAAAAGTAAATCTCGTAAGATTTGCATGTTCCACATCCTTATCAGGAATTATATCATACCATACGAACTCATTTCTACTAATTTCCTTTGATGGTTTTATAGTCGTTTTGAAATGTAATTCCTTCTCGTACTTTTTAATAAACTTCTTAATCTGTGCTGGAGATATCTCATCATTCTCATACCAAAGGTGTAACTTAAACTGATTAAGTTTATAAATCTCGTTGATTCTATTTATCACCCAACTTTCTATTTCGGTATCAAAGAATTCTGTCATCTTCAATCTCAATCTAACAACTGTTCCTAATGAATTCATGGTAAATCCTTACATTTTGTGAACGCTTTACAATCTTTCTTGGTTCTACATTTTTCGTATTTCACATCCCTAAAAGTACCATCATCTTTGTAACACTCATCCATAAAATGTTGAAGTCTTTTGATGACCTTATTCAAGGATGGTTTCCCATTTGCTGGAACAAAGGTTTGAACTCTTCTTTGTGGAAAATCCATACCCTCATATAGTTTTCTCTTCACGATAAAATATTCCACATCGATTCTGTCCAATGGAAAATCGTGCTGTTTTGAATAAAATGATTTGTACAATAAGAGTTGGTCTGTTTTATTTTTATCGGCTTTCGCGTATTTGTTCCAACCCCAAGATGATGTTTTGATATCAATAATCTTGATTCGATTTCTGATGTTGTCTTTAATAATTAGGTCGATGAACCCTTTAAACTTGAGATTTTTTGGTAAATCATAATTTAGTGAGGTTTCTATTCCTAACAATTCATAACCTTTCTTACTAAAGTACATAGCTCTCTTCTTCTTGAAGAAATCTATAATCTTTAAACCATCGTTGTAAAACTCTGTCATCTCATCTTTGGTACAGAATTGTTCTCCACCATTTCTTTGCATGATTTCCATGAATAGTTTTTTCATTCTATCTTCGAGTTCTTCTTCGAGAAGTAATTTGTCAGCCTCTACTATACTTTTGGTATACATTACTTTGATGTACTCTTGTAGTACTTCATGCATGGCAGTACCAAATAAAGTATAGATATTATCCGACCAAGGTATAGCCTTGTCTACATATTGTAGTTTCCACGAGTATGGGCATTGTTCCCACAAAGCGAACTGACTATATGATACTGATTTTTTTCTAGCCATTTAGTTTTTGAATAACAGATTGTTTAGGTAGTCCACCTACGAACCTATCCACTTCAACTCCATTTTCTTCTATGACGGTAGTTGGAACTGACCTAACATTATATTGTTGAGATAGTGCCTTGTTCTCATCTATGTCAAGTATTTGAACTGAATGACCCTCGTTCATTATTTCGGTCATTACAGGTTTGAAAGCTTTACAAGGGCCACACCATTTGGCCGTAAAGTATTTTGCTGTCTTCATTATTTTCCCCACTTTCCACGACCTACGAGAGTAGCCATGATTCCATAGTTTGATACATCCAAATAAGCATCTTCCAATGGTTCATCCTTCACTGCTGAATCTCTACCAGTCATTATTAGTGTTTTTACTCGTTGTAATTTATCATTCATACGAAACCATAAACCTGTGAGTGATAGGTTTATTTCTTCCTTAGTCTTCAGTTGTGTTCCAACTGATATGTTACCAGGACCGTAATCGTGTTGTTTGTGACAGAACAACTGATATTGTTCTCTTTGAATATTTTTAAACTCTGTAGTCATCTCTGGCCATTCCTTTTCCATCAACTCAACAATATTATCGGTTGTTGGTTCTGACTTTGGAGTATCTTTGATTGAGTTTCTTTTCATGTCCAATAAACTTGTCTCTTCTGACATATAGTTCTCCTAATTTGATATAAGAATTTACGAATAAATAATGTTAAAGTCAAGATATAATTTCATCTATTATACCATATTCTAAACATTCATCTGCTGTTAGATATGTATCTGATTTTGAAACACCTTCCCAAAACTCCGTAGATTTATTTGTGACCTCACCCATGATACGATTAATATTGTTTTGTAATTTCTTTAGGTGGTCAGCACCTTTTAATACATCAGATGTTTTACCTGCTTCAAAGGCTGAACCTTCATGAACCATAACCGTTGAGTTCTCTGTCATCGTTCTTTTACCAGTCCCACAGGATAGTATCACTGCAGCTGCTGACATACAAGCTCCCACACAATGTGTATTGACCTTAACAGGTAAAGACTTGAAGTAATCTATCGTACCTAACATTGCATAGACATCACCACCATAGGAAGTAATGTTTAATGTTACATCTTGTTTAGGATTTAATCTTACAAAATTATCAAATCTTGTCATAACCGCATAAAGTTGGTCTTGGTCAATTTCATAACTTAAGTACATTGTACTTTTTTCTAAATTTATACCCCACTCTAAATTTTTGAATATCATTTGTTGATTAGGCGTTAGATTTGAGCCGTTTGAGTAATTCACCTTGATAGGTGGTACATTAGTTTTTTCCATTTAATCTCCTTTTCTAAAAACGAAAATGGGTTCATATTTGTGTCCTGCTCCCATCACACTTGATAATGTAAGTTGAATAGTTTCTTCTTGTATGAATCCGAGAGAGGTTGAAATCCTCTGAGTCTCCTCTTCAATAAACTTATACTTAGGTGTGTTTGCTATATTGTATAACATATAACCACCCTTCTTAAGTCCGTGATAACAATTTTTAATAGTAGTTTTTAAGAAACCATTCACCCACTCATCTTGTGCGGGGAACTTTTTATAACTTTGACTTTCCTCATCAGAATACTTTTCGGTATCAAAATAAGGTGGAGAAGTGAAACACAAGTCTAATGATTCTGACTCAGGTCGAAATGTCTCACTTCCTTGTTTATATATATCGACTTTCTTATTTATATAATCGAAATCCTTGCTCATTCTTTTCAATCCATCAAATGTCTTAGTGGATGGTTCTGTGCCGATATAGTGTTTGGTATTTTTAGCGGATAAAAAACCCAACAAACGACCACCCCATCCACAAGACATATCCCATACCGCTCCATCTCCAGCGTATTTTTCGTAAATTAACTTTGCTGCCGTTGGTCTAAAATTACTAACGGATTGTGTTCCACTATAAATCTTTATTGATTGTCTAAGTCTATTCTCATGAAATACATTTCTCTCTCCATTTGGGTCTTCACCCTTATAATGTTTTTGTTCCCAATTCCAACACTTACGAATTGTAGATTTGAACATATCATCATCCAAGAATATTTCCATCGGTGATTTTTTAGCACTACCACATCGAACTTCCCAAAAATGTGGATGATAAGTCCAACACAACCTCAATCCATGCATAGTTTGAATAATCTGACTATCTTTGAATATCGTATCGACATCAAACTTTCTCAACTTATTTAAATGGTCGTGTTTTTCTTCTTCACGAATTTTATAGTGAGGGAATCCATGCCTACGATAGTAATCAAATATAACTTCAACACCATATTCTCTATCCACGACATCTATGGAATTTGTAACCCTTTCGAACTCCAAGTCCTTCTCATCGACTTCAATGAGTTTACCAAGAGTTTCGTAGTTTACTCTGGCCATTAGGGTAGATTTAGTTTCTTGATTTCCTTTGGTTCGGTTCCGAATTTTTGAAGTATGGATTTTAACTCTGCCTTACCTTGTTCGGTACTATAATAAATTTCTAAGTATTCATTGGCTTCTTTTATACTAACCTCGTGATACTTTGTAACAATTTCAACAACCCAAGTTGGATGTTTCATAACCTTTTTTCCTTTAGTATACCTCAACCATTCTTTTTTCTTTGGAAGGATATTCGTGTATAATTTATATAATTCTTTTGGTTTCAAATTGTATCTCTGAAACTCATTCACAACCTCGACATAATCCATCTTCATGGAAAGGAACCTATGTATCATATAGTTAGACCACTGCTTCTTCTCTGTTTCGTTTAAAGAGTCCCAATATCCTTTGGTTTGTCTCTGTGTAATATGTGTTATATGGTCGAATAGCCCTTTGTTTTTTGTAACCTTCTTCTTTCTCATAATCTAATACCAAACTTGTTTGTAATTATCATAATCTTCTTCTTCTAATGTCATCCACTTTGAACCTTGACCAAATAGCTTATCACGAAATTCAGATGTAAATTCTCCATCCACCCTCAAACTAACACCGTAACCATTTGTTTCTGTTCCGTGTATTTTCTTACTATCGAACCAACACGAGTTTCCTTTTATATAATTAGGTTTGTCATTTTCCATAATGAATATTTTTTTGGCATTACTAAATCGTATCCAAATCATCTCCTGTCTCCACTTATCGTAGGGATGGTCTCTGTGATTTGCTATCTCGTTACCATTCTTGGTAAGTATTGGCAGTTTGGAGAACCTAAGTTGGTTTCTTGTGAATACTGTAAAGATTCTTGCAGTATTTTTGAAGGGTAATTTTGAAACCATCTTTTTCAATTTTGGTAATTTATCAGTTATGTCGGTATCATCGAGCCAATATTTCGAATTGTCGATTAGAAAATATCTATCCCAATTATCAGCAATTACATCATAATTTAATTTGGATAATTGAATCATATGGATATTTGGATTATCCTTGATATAATTACCATCTTCATCAGTTTCCCTTGTGTCTGAATAAAACATACTCCAATGGTCATGGAGACTATCTATAACTTCTTCAAATTCCTTATTAACCGAGTCTAAATCACTTAAATCTAAATACTCGTCTAACTCTATTAATCCTTTCATGACAATACCTCATCAAACAATAGGTGAACTCTATCGTATTGATTTGTCTCTTCTGTACTTGTATTTACAGCCGTGTGCCATAGACTATTCTCGGTCTCATATAAATATCCGTTTGCTGGTATGTGAAATCCAATACCATGAGATGATTCCAATAAATCATCAGTTAATATATGAGATTCATTTGTTCTAAAATATAAGAAACTATTTCTTGGTGCATCAATTGGAAGGTGCCATCTTCTTTCGAAATCTCTGTGCATAGGATATGATGTATTTGGTTTCATTGTCATTATTCGTATCCTTCCGATAGAAAATTTTGATTTCATATCATTACAGACCTCCCACATATAAGGACATAATTTTTCCAGTTCTACATTTATATGGGTAAAGTCTCGTTCTTTCAAATTCCGATTTTCATCCCAAAATAAACTTCCAACAGCCTGATGCCATCTTTTATCCTCATCACAACTTTCGGTATGTGTCAATCCAATTTGATTTAACTTCATCATTCCACCTAACAAATCTTTATCGTGTATGTTCCACCATTCTTTTTTTAATGAACCCACATCAAATCTTATATCTAATTTCTTTATAAAATCATCAGTTACTCTCAAGTGTAATCTCCCTTATCCTACCTTGAAAATTAATTACGAAATTTATTGCGTCTTCAATTTCATTTACCGTTAATTTATTTTCGTCCCAAATCTCCTTTACTCTTGGTGTATCAACCCAACCTGGCCTAATAATAGTACACCTGACATGATTAAATTTCATGTAACACTTATAATTAGTCCTATCCAATATTGATTTACCCTCATTGTATCGTTCTCCAACCTCATCATTCCAATTCCATATATCATCAGGTGCAGTTGAACCAATTGATATTATTCTTTTTTGACTCACATCCTTTTTCCACTTGTGATACACATACTTTAAGGCTTCGGATTGGGCCGTGAGGTCATTATCATCATATGCATTATTTATAAATACATCACAGCTCCCATCAAACCACTCTGATATTTTTTTGATTGGTCTGTCGTTAGACCGACTGGCACCGATTATATCTCCATCAAGATTTTCGTATAGATGTTTTCCAATACCTGATGTATGGCCTGTAATCAATATCTTCATGTTATTAGCTCAAAGTCATCATTATTTCCATGTAGATACCATTTTTCTTCGGTCATTCTTCTCTTACCTCTTTTGAACAATGTATTGTACTCATCTTGAGATAGACTATCATGTTGTATGATGTGTCCTAATTTAGAACACATTCTATTGACTACTTCAATATCAAACTCATTCTTATCAATGGTGGAATCAACTTCCCACAATCCACCAACCATATCCTTTATGTCATCAACATAGAATTTTTTCATCTTTACTTTACTATCAAATGTCCTAACCCTATTGGCAATTTTAGAATCAAAATCATATGTTATACTAATTTCAGAGTTGCCCCAATTGTTCGGTGCCGTTCGATACATACTCCCAAGAAACTTTTTCCATTTATCACCCTTCTTAAAAAATAAATCATTATTTTCATATTTACATCTACCAACATTTGTTTTTTCTAAACTTTCCTCAACGCTATCGAACCATAAATTAGTTATAAGTTTTCTTTTATTCTTATCTTCTAATCGGCCACAATTGGGAAAAAAATAAATAAAATTTGTTACATTTGGACTTTCCACATAATAAACTATTTCCGCATCATATTCAATTTCTACTTTCTGATAATACCTTACTTTATCAATGTCTGATAATTCTTTTGAATAAAAATAATCACTTAAGTCCGAGTGATAATTTTCCCATTCTTTTTTATCTTTATTGAAGAAGGGCCCTTGAAAGAAAGAAACGAGAGTTTTTTCGGTACTAAATTTTATTATTAATGGTTCAGATAAATGTATTATACTATCGTATTCCCAAAGAGAAATATAAATCTCATTCGAAACACTTCCTAAATCTAAATATCTTACCTTATTATTGGTCATACACGACTTGTTTTTCACTATAGATAAGATATAATCCACATGAAATCAACACAAGTCCAGTTATCTGCCACATGGATGGTGTCATCGTTAAGAAAAAGTAACCAAGTGATACTCCAAATATTGGCGTTCCCAATTCAACCATACTTGTGTTGGTTGCTCCTATGTTCTTGACCGCTATCCAATAACATAGATAAGCTATAAAACTTGCCACAACTGAAATATAAGCAATTGCAAGTAACCCATTAAATGTAACCTCTGAAAGTGTTGTCATGGGTGATTGGAATAATGAAACATAAACAAAGACTTGTAAGAAGTCATAAAATACAATCGTAAGGGGTTTGTATTTCTTCATGATACCTTGACCTACTATTAGATACGCTACCCAAGTCAAACAGGCTGCTACATCTAATAATATACCCTTGGCATTCAAACCTTCGATTGAGAATGATGGTATCAATTCAATAGCAAACATACAACCAAGTGTTCCCAATCCTAATGCTATTTTTCTACCAATACTGAACTTTTCCCCATAATAAAATATGGAAATCAAACATAGTATAAATGGATACATATAGAATATTGCGTAAATTACAGGTAGATTCGGGTCGAGTAGTTCCCAAGCAAACCAATACACCAATAAGTGTACTGCAAGTATTACACCATTTATCAAGAATTGTTTTCTATCTTCCTTCTCGACATAAAACAGATTTTCACCTGTGGTTTGTTTCTTCCACAACATCACTCCACCAAACAATAGTGTTGCTATTAGAAACCTTACAGATAAAACCGATACAGGTCCTGCTCCCTCTGCAAATATAAAACTACCAGTGACCTCAAGGGTTGACCAAGCGAACACTGCAACTGCAGCTGATATAAATCCTTTTAAAAATTTATTCATTTTCCTTTCCTACCTTCAAACTAAAACCATAATACAACTTAACCCTTAAATCACCTTCTCCACTTAGTTCAGCAGAAACAAATTGATTGGATTCTCCATATTGATACACAACACCATAAAGTGCCTGTGTTTCATCTTCGGTTCTTTCCAAACCACCAATTATTCCTAAACCTTTTAGATGAAACATATTAGGTAGCCTAACAACGGCTCTTCCCCATTGATAATCTTCTCTAAATTCTGTAACATAATCTACGAACTCACTATATCCACTTATATCAAGTGCCTGATTGTTTTGGTCATCAAGTGATACACCAACAAAGTGGTCACCAAACTCATAACTCACACGACCTGCTGCGTATTCCTCGAATCCATTTTCTATATCGCTTCCATAGTAACCTTCCAAAAACCACTTACCAACTCCACCATAGATAGTAACACCATCTCCAAAATATAACAAACCAACATCGTTAGGTGTTGATGTTTGATAGGTAAACTTATCACCTCTTGTTAAATCCAAGTATGGAACATTGCCACCAAATGGAATTGGTTGTCTACCCAAAACAATCGTGTACTTATCGGTATAAGGTTTGTAGTATAGCTCTTCGACATAAACACTACCTCTTGCCCAAGGTGCGTCCAAGAACATCGATATTCCCCACTTTGAATCATCACCCTTTATGAATGACCAAACATATGGTTTATCAAAAGAAAGTGTATCTCCTAATGTAGAATATCCTACTATACTATTTTTAATCGTCGCGGTTTGTGCCGTCAAGAACGAAACAAAGGACAAAATAAAGAATAACCTTCTCATTTTTATAACTCCTATGAATATTTGCTTTTAGGATTAGTACTTCTTAATAAATATGTCTGTTTGACCTCAGAGGGTGAAAAATACTGCTCAACATAGTCAATGACTACATCCACATCAAATATTTTACACGAAAAAACATCCAAGTAAAAATCACCGCTATCATCTGCGAAATGACAGGTGATACTACTTGTGTAAATCAACTGAACCACAGACCAACCCGAACACTCAGGCCTGCTGGGAGTTGGTAGATAGGCTATATTTGGTTCTCCATATGCCACCATATCTATTTTATTCACGAGTTCTTTAATAAAAACTCTGATATCATCCTCAGAATCTTCGTTTAATTTTCTTCCATTTTTACAATCAAGTACTAAATGGTATCCCCAATACTCCGACATTCTATTATTCTCTCCTTACACATTTTACATTCATTACAAGGTTCATCATCCTTTGGATACCAACAAGTCCAAGTATAGTAGAGTAACTCATCGAATCCATGTAGTTTTGAATCGTCTAACATTTCTTCTTTATTGGTGGTTCTCAATGGTTGGTTAAACCCACTAAATATCTCAAATTCCTTATACTCATCCGATAACTTATCCACATTCAACTTTCCATCCTCTATGGCATCATCTAAGGCTTCCCAAACCTCTCCATCAATATGGTCATTTGAATAAAACACTTCCATACCAAATTCCTTTTGGAATCTTGTTAGTATGTCTGCCTGAACTTCTAACCAATGTGGATTACCTTTCTTGTCTTTAAATAGTGGTTCAGGTATCCATTCGTTATATTTTTTTATAACACCACTTATATGATTATCCTCTTTTATAGGATTGTGTATGTTCATGAGCGGTAATAATAATTTTTCTGAATTTTTAATCAGTTTATAAATTTCTTTTCTCAACCATTCTATTCGTTCCAATTCCATCTCAGTTGATTTTCTTGGATAAGTATCCCCACCTCTTTGCTTGATGAGTGGATTCGAATGATATCCGCCATGTGGTTCCCTATCATCTATGTAAATCGGCTGAACCAACTTTCCCTCTAACAAAAATTTACAAACTAAATAAGTTGAATCATATCCACCAGTCCAAAATGTATAATGAACTTTAGGTGACCAACCGATTATTTGTGCAATTTTTTGAATAGGTACATTCCATTCCTCGACTTCCATCCAAACTTTTTCAACACCTTGACGCTTACACTCATTTAATCTTGCATACACTAAATCTCTACCATAACCATTATTTCTATAATTTTCATGTACATATAAATTACAAAATTTTTTTGTATTAATATCAAACCAAGACCATCCGACATATTTATCATCAATTTCTATTGTATAAAACCACCAACCATCTTTTAATCTTTTTTCTGCATCATCAACTGACCACATCTTTGGCCAATTGAGTTCTTTTTGAAGGGTATCTATTCCATCTTGTAACTTAACTCGGTCAATAACTTCTATCTTATTTATATTATTGGATATTTTTTTCTTTGTATAACCATCGAGTTTGAAATAAAATTTTATCAAACATCAACCACCTTTAGTACCAACTTGCTGCTGAATTAGAACTTGTTGCGAAGTAAGATTGAGAAAGTGAGGCGTTTAAATTGAATGAACCTGACTGCCAACTTGAAATTCTCATGGGTGTCGAAGAGTTGATATTTTCGGATAAACTTGCACTGATTGAAGTTGCTACACTTGAGGTAAATGCACCCCAATTATTTCCGTGATGTTGTTGAACGAATGCCTGTAAGGAAGATGAAGTCAAGGTATTGTAACTCACAAAGTCTGATGGTGATACTGAATCTAATTGTGAGAAATATATCTGAGTGACACTATTTTCACCACCACCATTTCTCGACCCACTATCTACGAAAGAATAGCCTACTCCATTTATGACATCACTTAATGATGCACTTTGTTGATAAACATGCACATCTGTTATTGTAAAAATCATCTAACTCTCCTATATATGTAAATAAATATCATCACTTACTAAATTCATCACTCAAAATTAAATTACCTACATCACTACATAGTACAATTACTCTTCTTTTAACATAGATTGAATGAATGGAACCCTCGAAATAGTTTGACCACTTACTATCCCCTATCCATTCATTAAATTTTGAACCATTGGATGCGAACCTATCCAATTTTGAATATTCATCATATGCATACCTCAATGTAAAGATATTGTCCTCAATATCAAATTCAGGTATCGGTGTTGGCCAAACATCCACTATGTATTCATCGTAATCTATATCATTGGATTTCAAAACATTACTTAATTTTTCCGTCCATTCATCCGATGGATTTGATATTGTACCATCACGAAGTCCTAATACAAAATTAAAATTATTTTTCTGTATAAAGTTCTTGAAAGTGTCAAATTGAAAGTATTTAAGTTCAAACTCACCTAAATCTATGTTGGTATTTATCTCGATTAATTTATCATTTAACCAATCAAACGCTACAATCACCCCTGCATTTTTATTAGACTCCGTTAGGTATTGGTTGTCTCTCCAATAATTTGCTATATCTAAAGATACTTTACTTATTTCCATCTGTGACACTCAACAAATTCACTCCATCGAGAATGAATTCCTGTTTTGTACGAGGGTATGAATAACTTACTATGTATGAGACTAAATAAATCAACGACATCTCTTTTGATTTTCAAATCGTAAATCCAATCCTTTTCAACTATGTCCAATTCATTACCATCAGACTTTACTGCCTTGATACCTGACAACGATATCTCATCATCATAAACTGATAACCAATTTTGGTTGTTTTCATTTGGGGTCGCGATTGGAAATTTATCATCAAATAATAATATATCCCTATAATCAATTACATCATATTTTTTATAAACTTGAGACAACCAATTATCTTCTTTTTTAAAATTAGGTAGACACTTCCCAAATGGTGGTTTATCATAAGTAACATCACTACTGATGTAAAATTTAGAGTTGTACTTATGATTCAACTTATCGAGCACTTCAATCACTTTATCCATTTTTGCTTCATAATTGAATCTTTCTATTGTTGAGTTATGATTCTTGTCAGCCTCATCAATTGGCCAATGTCTGATATGAACACCAATTCTATCTTTGAGTAATTCTTTTATATTATCTTCTAACTCCTTGTCCTTAAAGGTAATTTGTGAGGCAACTTCATTATCGATTGAAGAATCTGCGTTAACATAATAATTTTTAGATGTATCGAGTTTTCCCTTTCCTGCATACTCACAATTAGTTAAATCTATATTTCTTTCAGACTTGGTGTGTGGAAAATTTAAATACTTCAATTCT
>Ga0163179_10001576_pt1 | contig 16067 bp, 12 predicted proteins | sample AtlANTMetagenome_FD_109643 | JGI IMG/M metagenome (GOLD analysis project Ga0163179, IMG submission 109643) | Marine eukaryotic phytoplankton communities from the Atlantic Ocean - Atlantic ANT 2 Metagenome | ecosystem: Environmental > Aquatic > Marine > Oceanic | place: North Atlantic Ocean... | reverse complement strand
TCCCCTTTGGTGAAGCCGTCAAGGTGTGGGCGCGGATCGCATCGCTGAGCTTCGGCGGTCCGGCGGGACAGATCGCGGTGATGCACCGCATCCTGGTCGATGAGAAACGCTGGATCGGCGAGGAGCGGTTCCTGCACGCGCTCAACTATTGCATGTTGCTTCCCGGCCCCGAGGCGCAGCAGCTCGCCGCCTATATCGGTTGGCTGCTCCACAAGACGAAGGGCGGGCTGGTCGCGGGCGCGCTGTTCGTGCTGCCCGGCTTCCTCGCCATCCTGGCGTTGAGCTTCCTCTATGTGCTGCTTGGCGCTTCGCCGCTGGTCGAGGGGCTGTTCTTCGGCCTCAAGGCCGCGGTGCTGGCGGTGGTGATCCAGGCGGTGGTCCGGGTCGGCTCGCGCGCGCTCAGAAACAACGTCATGCGCGGCGTTGCGGCGGCCGCCTTCGTCGCCATCTTTTTCCTCGACGCACCCTTTCCGCTGATCGTGCTGGCGGCCGCGCTTGGCGGTTATGTCGGCGGACGCCTCGGCTTGTCGGCGTTCAAGGGCGGCGGCGGGCACGGCGCGGCGGGCGGCAATGTGGTCCATGACCGCGACACCGCGCTCGGCGAGGGGCTGCCCGACCATGCCCGCCCCAACCTCGCCTGGTCGCTCAAGATCACGGCGGCGCTGCTTGTCCTCTGGCTTGCGCCGGTCGCGGCGATGCTCGCGCTGCTCGGTCCCGATGACGTGTTCTCGCGCATCGCGACCTTCTTCAGCCAGATGGCGGTCGTGACCTTCGGCGGCGCCTATGCGGTGCTGGCCTATGTCGCGCAGGAAGCGGTCGATACCTATGGCTGGCTCAAGCCCGGCGAAATGCTCGACGGGCTGGGCCTGGCCGAGTCCACGCCGGGTCCGCTCATCATGGTGACGCAGTTCGTCGGCTTCCTTGCGGCGTTCCGCGAATCCGGCTCCTTGCACCCGCTCGTCGCCGCGACCTTGGGGGCGATCCTCACGACCTGGGTGACGTTCGTGCCTTGCTTCCTGTGGATTTTCGCGGGTGCCCCCTTCGTCGAGACGCTGCGCGGCAACAGGGCGCTCTCCGGCGCGCTCGGTGCGATCACGGCCGCCGTGGTCGGCGTGATCCTCAACCTCGCGCTCTGGTTCGCCATCCACACGCTGTTTGGCGAGGTGCGCGAGGTCGGGATCGCGGGCGCGCGCTTCGACGTGCCGGTCCTGGCTTCGCTCAACATCCCGGCGCTGCTGCTGGCGGCGGGCGCCGCGATCGCCGTGTTCCGGTTCAAGGCCGGGATGATCCCGGTGCTGTTCGCCTGCGCCGGCCTCGGCGCGGCCTATGTCCTCCTCAGATGAACGGAGAAACCCGGTGACGGATATTTCGCGCAGATCGGCGGTGAAAGCCCTTGGAATAGGAGCAGTGGCAATGGCAGCGATGGACAGCGTCGAAGCGCAGGAAACCAGAGCAGCGCCGCCCCCGGCGTTTGCCGGCCAGCATCAGCCCAAGCCGCTCAAATTCGATCCCGCTAGGCTCGACGGGCTCTCGGAACGGCTCGTCAAATCGCATTGGGAGAACAACTATATCGGCTCGGTGCGAACGCTGAACATGATCGAGACCCGGCTGGCGGCCGCGCTCGCCGATCCCGACCTGCCGCCGGTCGTCTATGGCGGCCTCAAGCGCGAGGAACTGCACCGCACCGGCTCGGTCGTGCTGCACGAGGTCTATTTCGACGGGCTGGGCGGCAACGGCCAGGCCGGCGGCGCGGTGCGCGACGCGATTACCGCCGCGTTCGGGTCGTTCGCTACATGGGAAGCCGAGTTCCGCCGCACCGGCATGAGCCTTGCGGGCGGATCGGGCTGGACGATCCTTGCCTACAACCTCCACACCCGCTCGCTCCACACCCATTGGGCCTGGGATCATATGCACGGCGCGGCGGCGGGTGTCCCGCTGCTGGCGCTCGATATGTATGAGCACAGCTTCCACATGGACTATGGCACACAAGCCGCACGCTATATCGACGCCTGGTTCAAGAACCTCGATTGGGAAGCCGTCGATCGCCGCTATGAGCAAGCGGCAGCAGTCGCGCGGAGCTGACGTTGCGCGTAACGGTGGATGGCCCGCATCGGGCGCGTGAGCTTGCGCTTTCCTTTTGCGAATAATTCGCAGATAAAGGCCGAAGCCTCGGCGGGATCACAGGATTCGTGCCGACCCGTCTCGCCGGAAAGAAAGGCCGCATCCGACCCTGCCATGCTGATCGTCCGGCTGCTTTCCTTGCTGTTCGTTCTGACGCTGGCCTTCTCCCACGGCGGTCCGGTGGCGTCGATCAGCCACGATCATGTCGTCGCGGCCGACCATCATCATGCGGAGCATGGCCATAGCCACAGCGATGCGCCCGATGCCGATCATGAATCGGACGGAACCAGCGCCCATGTTCATCTGCTCGTCGACCGGCTCGCTTATGCGGCGCCGGTCCCGGCGACGAGGCTCGGCCGCGCGCCCCGGCACTGGCCGCACAACCAACCGCAAATGCCTTCGGCCGTTCTCGCGCCGCTGCTCGAACCGCCCGCCGCCTGAGCCTGGTGCGGCAACCGCCGCATGAACGCGGTGCGGGCCTGTCCCGCGCCGTTTCCCCAGGCATGTGCCGGCGGGCTGCTTGCCCGTCCGGCGCCCAGGAAAGTCATATCATGTATCCATTCCGGGCCAGACCCTCGGCGCTTGGCCGCACGGTCCTCCTTGCCCTGATGGCCTTCTCCTTCGCCGGCGCGGCTTTCGCGCATGGCGTCGCCGAGGGCGACCAGGGCTATATCGAGCAGACGAGCGGGCCGCAGATCGGCGCGTTCCTCTATCTCGGCGCCAAGCATATGGTGACGGGCTACGATCACCTGCTGTTCCTGTTCGGCGTCATCTTCTTCCTCTACCGGATGAAGGATGTCGCCGCCTATGTGACGCTGTTCGCCATCGGCCACTCGACCACGCTGATCGCGGGCGTCCTCATGGGCACCCATGTCAGCGCCTATCTGGTCGACGCGATCATCGGCCTGTCGGTCGTTTACAAGGCGCTCGACAATCTCGGCGCGTTCCAGCGATGGTTCGGCGTCCAGCCCAACACCAAGGCGGCGGTGCTGATCTTCGGCCTGTTCCACGGCTTCGGCCTGGCGACCAAGCTGCAAGACTTCTCGCTCTCCTCGGACGGCCTGATCGTCAATCTCCTCTCGTTCAATGTCGGCGTCGAGATCGGCCAGATCCTCGCGCTCGCCGCCATCCTTATCGTCATGGGCTATTGGCGGCGCACGCGCAGCTTCTCGGCCCATGCCTTCACCGCCAACGTCCTGCTGATGACCGCCGGCTTCGTGCTCACCGGCTATCAGCTCGCGGGCTATGCTCTGGAAGGAGCCGCATCATGACCCAAGTTCCGCAACCCGGCATCGGCGAGTTGCCGAGCCTGCGCCAGCTCAACCGCGCGACCCTGATCGCGTTCGGCGCCGCCGTCATCCTCGTGACGACCGTGCTTCCGGCCGAATATGGCGTCGATCCCACCGGCGTCGGCCGCTTGCTCGGGCTGACCGAGATGGGCGAGACCAAGCAGGCCGACGCCGCAAGCCATGCCGCCCCGGCGCCGCCCGCGGTCGCGGCGCCCGCCGCCTCGCCGACGCCCGCCCTGAAGGCCGGGGAACCCGTCGAGGTGACGCTGACCCTCGCCCCCAATGAGGGCCGCGAGGTCAAGGCGACCATGAAGGCGGGCGGCGAGTTCGACTATCGCTGGGCAACCGACGGGCCGGAGGTACGGTTCGAGCTGCACGGCGAGCAGACCGGCGCCGCCGAGGGCGATTATACCAGCTATGAGAAAGGCAGCTCGGCGGGCGCATCGGGCAAGTTCCGCGCCCCCTTCGACGGCACGCATGGCTGGTATTGGCGCAACCGCACCGACCGGCCCGTCACCATCACCGTCACCGCTACCGGCGACTTCGAGAAATTCGCCGCGCTTCCCTGACATCTCACTTCATTCTGAAAGGACATCACCATGCGTATTGCTCTTATTGCTCTTGCCGCCTTCGCGCTCCATGCCGGCCCGGCGCTCGCCCATCCCGACCATGACGACGAGGAGCATGAGGCGCGCACGCCCCAGCAGACCGCCCGCGACAATGTGATCCGGCTCGTCAGCCAGGCGAAACTGCCGGCGAGCTGGTCGCGGGCAACCGTGGCCGGCACGCGCGAGCGGACCAGCCGGGGCCAGCGCCAGACGATCGTGACCTTCCGCAACGACGCGGAATCCGACCCGGCGCGCAAGCTGTTCCATGTCGTGCTGACGACGGACGGCCAGTTCGTCTCGGGCGACTTCCGCCAGCCCTGATTTCCGAGGGACGCCGGGGCTATCCCCCGGCGTCCCCAATCCTAGCGGATCGGCCAGTGCGGATGCAGCTCGTCGATCATGAACGCATGGGCGGTGCGGCCCTCCGGGTGGCCTTCGACCAGATGGGGATGGTCGGGCGGCAGGCCGTCATGGTCATGCGCCACCACTTCGGGGTCGTCCCTCGGCCAGATCAGGAACGCGGTAATGGTGCCAAGCAGCCCCAATATGGCGGCGGCCGCGAACGCGAGGCCCATGCCGCCCAGCGCGCCGGTCTGGCCGGCGAGCGGATAGGCGACGAGCCAGCACACATGGCTGAGCGCAAACTGCGCGGCGAACAGCGCGGGGCGATCTTCGGCGCCCGATGAGCGGCGCAGCAGGCGGCCGCCCGGCGTGATGCTCGCCGAATAGGCGATGCCGAGCACCAGCCAGCCCGCAAGGATCACCCCCCAATAGCTGGGTGACGCATGGCCGCCCCAGGAGACAGCCAGGGCGGCGAGCGCCAGCGTCATTGCGGTTGCCGCCGACAGCATCACCGTGCGGTCAGGGAGCTTTTCGAGCAGGCGCGGCAGCAGCAGCGCCGCCAGCATCGAGCCGCCGCCGAACGCGGCGAGCGTGACCGCCACCGCGCTTTGCCCGCGCCCCAGCGCCGCCTGCACCAGCACCGGCGTATTGACGATCACCATCGCGCTCGCGGCGGCGGCGGCAAGCGTTACCGCCAGCAGCCCACGCAGACGGGGCGTCTTGAGATAGAGCCGGGCGCCCCGCGTCGTGTTGTCGTAAATTCCGCCCTTCGGTTTGGCGGCGGAGCGCGGCAGCACGGTGGTCAGCACCAGCAGCGCCGAGCAGGCAAACCCGATCGCGGTGCCCGAGAACAGCCAGTGGAAATTCATCACCGTCAGCAGCGCGGCGGCGAGCATCGGGCTGGTCAGGCTCTCCATGTCGTAGGCGAGCCGCGAGAGCGACAGCGCGTTGGTATAATCCTTCTCATCCGGCAGCACGTCGGGGATGGTGGCCTGGAAGGTCGGCGTGAACCCGGCCGAGGCCGATTGCAGCACGAAGATCAGCATATAGACTTGCCAGACCTCGCTGACGAACGGCAGCGCGAGCGCCACCAGCCCGCGGATCACGTCCATCGCCACTAGGAAGCTGCGGCGCGGCAGGCGGCTCGCATAGGCGCCAACGATGGGAGCGACGCCGATATAGGCGACCATCTTGATCGCCATCGCGGTGCCGAGCACCGCGCCCGCATCGGCCCCGGCGATGTCGTAGGCAAGGAGGCCGAGCGCGACCGTGGCGAGGCCGGTGCCGACCAGCGCGATGATCTGCGCCAGGAACAGATGGCGATAGGTCCGATTGGCGAGAACCGAAAGCATGGCGGGTATCCTTGGTGGGTCCGCTCCCATGCGCGGTCGGCGCATGGGAGCGGCATGGGGTCAGCTTGCGGCGGGCGCCGTGTCCGCCGGCATCTGCGCTTCCGGCTCGGCCCTGCGACCATGCACGAGGCGGTAGAGCGCCGGCAGCACCAGCAGCGTCAGCACCGTCGAGGAGATGATGCCGCCGATCACCACGGTCGCGAGCGGCCGTTGCACCTCGGCGCCAGCGCCGACATTGAATGCCATCGGCACGAAGCCGAGGCTCGCCACCAAGGCGGTCATCAGCACCGGACGGAGCCTTGTCAGCGCGCCTTCGCGGATCGCGTCCTCAAGGCCGCCGCCGGACTCGCGGAGCTGGCGGATGAAGCTCAGCATCACCACGCCGTTCAGCACCGCCACGCCCGAGAGCGCGATGAACCCGACCCCCGCCGAGATCGAGAGCGGCATCCCCCGGATCAGCAGCGCCGCCACGCCGCCCGTGAGCGCCAGCGGCACCCCGGAGAACACGATGGCGGCATCCTTGCCCGACCGGAACAGCCAGTAGAGCAGCCCGAAGATCAGCAGCAGCGCGGCGGGCACGACCAGGCGCAGCCGCTCGGCCGCCGAGATAAGCTGTTCGAACGTGCCGCCATAGCTCACCCAATAGCCGGGCGGGACTTCGACCTCGGCGCCCACCTTCTCGCGCAACTCCTCGATGAACGAGCCGAGATCGCGGCCGCGCACATTGGCGGTCACGACCACGCGCCGCTTGCCGTCCTCGCGGCTGATCTGGTTGGGGCCGATGACGACCTCGACCTTGGCCACATCGGCGAGCGGCACGAACCCGCGCGGGTCGGCGCCATTGCCGGCCAGCGGTATCCGCAAGCGCCCGATTTCGTCGGCCTTGCTGCGAATGTCCTCCGGCAACCGCACGATCACCGGAAAGCGGCGGTCGCCCTCGAACATCTGGCCAGCTTCCCGGCCGCCGATCGAGACGGCCACCACATCCTGCACGTCGCCGATGTTGAGGCCGAGCCGGGCCAGCGCCGCCCGGTCGGGCGTGATCTGGAGCACGGGCAGACCCGTCACCTGCTCGACGCTGACATCCTGCGCGCCCTCGATGCCGCTCACCACGCCTTCGATCGACTGGCCGATCTCATGGAGCCGGTCGAGATCGTCACCGAACACCTTGATCGCGACATCCGCTCGCACACCCGACAGCAGTTCGTTGAACCGCATCTGGATCGGCTGGGTAAACTCATAATTGTTGCCGGGGATGGTTTCTGCGGCCGCCTGCATCTCGCGGACGAGCTGCGCGCGCGGCTTGCTCGGATCGGGCCATTCGCTGCGATCCTTCAGCATGATGAAGGTATCGGCGACCGAGGGCGGCATCGGGTCGGTCGCCACCTCGGCGGTGCCGATCTTGGCAACGATCCGCTCGACCTCGGGGAACTGCTTGAGCCGGGCTTCGAGCGCGGTCTGCATCCCGATGGCTTGCGTGAGGCTGGTGCCGGGGATGCGCAGCGCATGAAGCGCGATGTCGCCCTCGTCGAGATTGGGAACGAACTCCGATCCCATCCGCGTCGCGGCGAAGCCGGAGATCGCCACAAGGGCGATGGCTCCTGCGACGAACGCAACCCGCAGCCGCAAGGCGGCATCGAGCGCGGGCGCATAGAGCTTGCGCGCCCAGCCCATGAGGCGGCTTTCCTTCTCCTCGACCTTGCCGGTGACGAACAACGCGACCGCTGCCGGCACGAAGGAGAGCGACAGAATGAGCGCGAAGGTCAGCGCCATGACCACCGTGATCGCCATCGGGTGGAACATCTTCCCCTCGACGCCGGTGAGCGCGAAGATCGGCACATAGACGAGCGCGATGATGAGCACGCCGAACAGCGACGGGCGGATCACCTCGGAGGTGGCCGACGCCGCCAGCGAGAATCGCTCCTCGCGATCGAGCAGACGCCCCAGGCGGTGCTGCGCCTCGCCGAACCGGCGCAGGCAGTTCTCGACGATGATGACCGCGCCATCGACGATCAGCCCGAAATCGAGCGCGCCGAGACTCATCAGATTGCCCGACACGCCCGCGCGAAGCATCCCGGTGATCGTCATCAACATGGTGATCGGGATGACCGCCGCCGTGATGAGCGCCGCGCGGATATTGCCCAGCAGCAGAAACAGCACGACGATGACGAGCAGCGCGCCTTCGAGCAGGTTCTTCTCGACAGTCCAGACCGCCCGTTCGACAAGATCGATGCGGTCATAGATCGCCACGGCCTTCACGCCCGCCGGGAGTGCCTTGGCCGCTTCTTCAAGCCGCGCGGCTGCCGCGCGCGCGACGATCCGGCTATTCTCGCCGGCCAGCATGAACACGGTGCCCAGCACCACTTCCTGCCCGTTTTCAGTCGCGGCCCCGGTCCGCAACTCCTCTCCCATCCCCACATCGGCCACATCGGCGACGCGAATCGGCACGCCGCCGCGATTGGTGACAATGATCGACTTGAGATCGTCGATGCCCGAAGCCTGACCTGGCACGCGGACCAGATATTGCTCGCCATAGCGTTCGACATAGCCGGCACCGACATTGGCGTTGTTGCGGCCGAGCGCCTCGACCACATCATTGAGCGTCAAGCCATAGGCCGAGAGCCGGTCGGGCAGCGGCGTCACATGATATTGCCGCTCATAGCCGCCGATACTGTTGACCTCGGTGACGCCTGGCGTGTTGCGGAGTTGCGGCCGGATCACCCAATCCTGAAGCGTGCGCAAATCCTCTGGCGTGTAACGGCTGCCATCGGACTTGCGGGCGTTTGGCTCCGCTTCCAGCGTATACATGAAGATTTCGCCCAGCCCGGTCGCGATCGGTCCCATTTCGGGGATGACGCCTTCGGGAAGCTGGTCGCGCGCGGTCTGGAGCCGCTCGTTGATGAGCTGGCGCGCGAAATAGATATTGGTGCCATCCTCGAACACCGCCGTCACCTGGGAGAGACCGTAGCGTGACACCGAGCGCGTATATTGGAGGCCAGGCAGGCCGGCGATCGCTGTCTCGACCGGAAAGGTCACACGCTGCTCTGCTTCGAGCGGCGAGAAGCCGGTCGCTTCGCTGTTGATCTGAACCTGGACGTTGGTGATGTCGGGTGTGGCGTCGATCGGCAGGCGCTGGAAAGCCCAGACGCCGATACCGCACAGCAGCACGACGACGGCGAGAACCGCCCAGCGGAAGCGGATCGCGGCCGAGACGATATGTTCGAGAAAGCCCGAGCTTGCGGGCGCGGGGATGGTCTCAATGGTCATGGCTGGCCCCCGACTTGTCGATGTCGGCCCGGATCAGGAACGCGCCATCGGTCACATATTCGGTGCCGGGTTCGAGGCCGCCGAGCACTTCGGTCCATTCGGGCGTGCGGCGCCCGATCTCCAGCATCCGCACCTCATAGGTGTTGCCGACCTTGGCATAGACCACCTCGAAATCGCGGAACCGCTGGATCGCCTTGGTCCTGACCGCGAGCGGCACTTGCGCCTCGGCGACGGCGAACGATCCCTCAATCCCCATACCGGGGCGGAAAGTCTGCGAGGCGGATGCCGGCAGATGGACATGCGCCATCATCGTCTGGCTGGCGACGTCCGCGGTCGGCAGCACGGCCTCCACGGGCGCGTCGAGCTTCGCTTCGCCCGACAGGCTCCGCACGCTGACCCGCTGGCCTACGCGCACGCGCTCGGCGTCGCGGGGATAGACGAAGAACTCGGCATGGAGCTTCGTGGGATCGGCAATCACGAACAGCGCCCGGTCGCCGGTGGTGTCGCCGACATTGGCGTTCTTTTCGATGATGGTGCCGCTGATCGGTGCGGGCACCGCATAGGTCTGGAGCGAATGGCTGGACTCGACGCGCAGCAGGGTCTGCCCCCGGCTGACCCGATCGCCGAGCTTGCCGCTCATCCAGACGATCTGGCCCGGAAGCCGGGCGCGGACATCGGCCTTGCCTTCGGGCGTGATCTCGATGCGCCCGCCCATGTCGATCAGCTCGGCGACGGTCGCGGAACCCGCGCGCTCGGTCTTGACGCCTCCGGCCCGCGCCGCCTCGGCCGAAATCCTCGTGCGGCCCTCATAGGAGGCGTAGGTCCAGTTGTGCGTGCGGCCGCCCTCGACGGCGCGCACCTTCACGTGGAACGAATGCGGCTCGATCACCACACCGCCGCCGCGCAGATAGTCCTCCTGCGGGGTGAAGGCGAAGCGGTCGACCTTGCCGCCGAGGCGCGACAGCTCGATGGCAAGCTGCACGTCGCGCGGCGGCACGGGTTTGTCGCCACGATAGGGATAGACGTGGAACTCGGGATCGACGCCGTCCTCGAAGATCGTGATCTCGACCGCGAAATCGCCGTCGCGCAGCATCCGGCCGCGATGGGGGCCGCGTTCATACTCGCTGGCGGCAGCGTCGGCCTTGGGTTCGGCGGTTTCGGTCGTCGTCGGGGACTCGCCGCAACCGGCGAGCAGGACAAAAGCGAGCAGTGTGCCCGTGATAGGAATGGATCGTGTCATCAGCGGTTCTCCGCGCTGGCAAGAAGGGGAGCATGGCGGCCGGTCAGCCGGTCGAGACGGACGCCTGCGAGGTGGAAGCGGCGCAGCAGCTCGACCCGGCGCGAGCGCGCGTCGGTCAGGGCTTGGCTCGCCTGGTTGATTTCGAGGAAGGTGAAAGCCGTGCCGCCACGCGCGAAGCCATCGCGCACCAGCATCACGGCGCGTTCAGCACTGGGCAGCACCTCCCGGTCGATCCGGGCGATCTCGGTGGCAAGCGCCGCGCGCTCGGCCACAAGCCGGTCGACGTCGCGGCGGATTTGCGCTCGCACCACCGCGATCTCGGCCTCGGCCGCCTGGGCTTCGGCATTGGCGCGCGCGACATTGCCGCGATTTGCTGACCGGCTGCCCAGCGGGATCGACCCGCCGATCATGATGGCGACGTCATTGCCTTGACCGAAATGGCGCAGGCCCACGCGCGCGGTCGGGTCGGAGACATTGCCGGTCTCGGCGAGCCGGACCCGCGCGCCTGCCGCATCACGCTCGGCGGCGAGCAGCGCGATGTCAGGGCTGTCATCGTCCGGCGCCATAGCCGCGTCCACGCTGGCGAAAGGCGCCGTGTCGAGGCTGTAGTCGGCGCCGCCGCCCCACCAGGAAGCGAGCGTGGCGCGCGCGATGCGGGCGTTCTCTCGTGCCTGGTCGAGCGCGATCCGCGCTTGCGCCACGGCGGTTTTGGCCCGTTCGCCGGCGAACAGCGGATCGAGCGCGCGGTCCACGCGCCGGGCAGTCTCCGCTTCGACGCGCTGGGCAGCGGCAAGCCGTTGCTGCGCGATCGGGATCGCCGCTTCGGCCGCCAGCGCCTCGACCCATGCGGCTTGGACCTGCGCCATGAGATCGAGCATCCGAAGGCGATTGCGTGTCGAGGTCGCGTCGAGATCGGAACGGGCGGCGCCGATGCGGGCCTCGCGTTTGCCGCCGCGTTCCCAGGTGCGTTCATACCATGCGGTTGTCTGGGAGCGATCGACTGGAGAATAGGGGCCGGTGCCCATGAAATCCTCGACATCGACGCCGACGACATCACGCGGCCGCACATCGGCCTGGGTGATGGCGGCATCAGCCGCCTGGAGCCGCGCGGCATTGGCCGCAACGGAAGGATCGCCGGACGCGACGCGCGACAACGCATCGGACAGGCTGAGGGTCTGCGCCGCGCCGATCGAAGGCGCGGACAATGTGGCCAGCGCTGCGCTTATCGCAAGCGTGCGCCGCAGACGCGCCGATGGGCGCGCAACAAGAAGGGAAAACATGACAGAGACGGTCTCACGAGCAGGCGTGGCAGATGCCGCGCCTCATGTGACGCGGCGGCTCAGCTTGGGATCGCGAGGCTCTTGGGAGGTCGTTCGGGGCCGGAAATGCGCAAGCTTGGTGTCTGGTTATCCGGCGCAAACCCATGCAGCGCGCCGGACAAGACGAGTTGAGCAGCCTCCGCTGCAGCCGTCACCGGTACAGCCGATCCGCCATCGCCATGATGGTGATGGCTGCCGGGCAGATGGTCGGCCGGATCTTTGTCGCCGGGTTGGGGCGCGTGATGATCGTCGGCATGGTCTTGTATGATGGAAGTTTCGCTGAACAAGGAATGGTCGTGTTCGAACGAAACACCCGGCGCATGCTGGATCTTGTCGATAGACGTGGAGAGCGAGGTGCCGGCGAAGACGACGGCCAAGGCGATACAAAGCATCGCCCAAAACCGGTTCGCGAGGAAGAGCCTCGAAATGCGCATGGATGGGGTTCTAGCCGGTGAAGGGCGGTGGCTCAATCAGGAACTACTTCCCACGACATGGAATCAGATTTGGCCGGTGGAACGGTTAAATTTGGTTTGTTCGTTGGACGATGAATGCGCGAATGCGTTGCGTATCGCTCGATGCGCCGCTTCCAGCTTTGAGATCATGAACCGGCGAGCTATTCGCTCTCGTGCGGCTTTGATCTGAAGGATAAAGGCGGAAGACCAGTGGCCGTCTGCCATCAGCAAGCGATCGAGCCCGCCGCGATCTGTCCTGGCTATGAACCTTTCGATCGCTGGCGGTGCTTCAGGACCAAAAAGCGCGGCACCTACATCGGGATTGGTTTCGATGATGCCGCAAGCGGCGGCAAGCAGGCACCGGCGCAGGAGCGGCGATGCGGTGGCCAGCGGGTTGCGAGTGTCGCTCGAATAGAATTGGAGACCGATGTAACCGGGCGTCATCGCATCGCACGCGAAATCGTTCAGCGCGATATTCCGTGTCCTGCACCACCAATATTCGTCGTTTGGCGGCTTCTTGGTCAGGAGGCTGCAAACGTCTCGAACCTCGTTGAGGAGTTGGCCGGCCGACGTGAAGTTGAAGCGGAACTGGTCAGGGGTCCTACCCCTAATCGCGCCCATGCATTGCTGCTCGAACGCAATGATATGATCCCAGCGAACCCGGGTATCCTTCCCGGCATAAAGGGCCGGCGCCGAGGTTCTTTCCATCGGTTGCCAGCAGGCTTCGCAAATCATCCGCAGCGGACCGCGCGCGGGCATCGCAAATCGCCATGTCCGCGACCCGCAACCATTGCAACGATCCTCCAGCGGCCAGCGGTGCCGATGGCAAAAGCCCACGGCGGCCAGCACCCACTGACGCCGGACGTGTGCTGGCCGGTCGGATGCGAAATCTTCCGCGAGACACCGGCTGCACCAACTGACGTGCAACCGTGGTATCGGGATCAGCCCGGTAGAACTGGCTGACCCTGGGAGGTGTTCCCAGGCCAGAAAATCGGGCGGCAAAGCGGGATAATGTTTCGCGAGACTATGTTCGACCAAGCGCGCTGCCGACACGTTGAGGTCGTCGGCAGTCGCATTGATCCAGGCCATTGTCGGGCGAATATCCGGGTGGCGCCAGTCGCCCATGCGATCTCGGACAGCCTTTGGCGCCGGTAGCCCTCGCCCTCGGCGGGAATGGCGCTGACGCGCGTGCCAGGACGTCAGCAGTTCGTCAGCGAAAGGATATTCATGCCGCACGGCGCCGCAACGCCCGCTTGGTACTGGCGATGACTTGCATCGAGACGAGCGGGAGCAATAGTTGCTCATCATCGAAGCTGTCGGCGTCGATCATCTCGCGGCCGCTTCGGATCGCCGCGATTGCGACAGCCTCCATCAATCGGAATATTCGGCCTGTCACGCCCTCGCTCAATGCGATGACGCGCTGGCGGACATCAGGTTCATCGAGCAGGGAAGGGCGGCGCAAGGGCAGCAGACCGGCGAAGCTCGCCATGAGCTGGCGCAGGGCGTGATCGTTGCGCCATGGAGACAGCTCGAAGGCGGCGAAGCGGTCGGCGAGATTAGGATCGGTGAGTATCGCGATACGTGCATCTTCGGTGCCCGCGCACACGATCGGGATTCTGAGGTCGTTGGTCAGAAAGCGAATGGTGTTGAGAAAAATCCGCTGTTGGCGCGGCGAGCCTGCCAGCATCTTGTCGATTTCGTCGAGGACCAGCACCTTCGTCCCGAATTCCCCAAGGGTGCGACGAGCCAGAGAGCGCAGTGATCGCAGGGAGATATGGTCGAACTCGGAGTAGTTCATCGCCAGCATAAGCTCGGTGTAGAACTCGTCCTCGGTAGGCTGTGGCGGCATCTGCACCTTGACGACAGGCATGATCCTAAGGCCGGCGCCTTTATCATACCGGGTTGCGTGCAGCTCTGCGAAGCGATTGAGGATCTCGCTTTTGCCCATACCAGTGGAACCGAAAAGCAGGAGGCAGGGCATGCGGCCGCGCGGGGGATAGGTCAGCAGATCTTCTAGCCTGCCGAGCGCGGCTTCGGATTGTGGCAGCGATAGCCATCGATCGCGTCTCAGCCAGTCGATGCGTTCGTCGTCGGATAGCCCTGCCTGCTCGCGATATGCCGGAAACAGGTGATCGTAAAGGTCGGTCATAGTCGCTCCTCGATCTGGAATGGAACGATAGGCGCGCTATCCTCCGGCTCGGACGATACCGGCAAAGCCATTGAAGGGGCTGCGGTGGCAGGAGGAAGGCCAGCCTCCAGAGCATAGGCGATGCGCTGGGCGGATTTTCGCGCTGTCTTGGTCTTGTGGGCCGCTTCGAGGACGATGCGCCGCTGCTCGTTCACCATGTCAAACAGCGATTGCTCGTCGACGGCCTGGCGCCCGCGCTCGCGCAGTGCTCGCACTGCAAGGTCGTGCTCGAACTTCGTGATGGCAGGCCGTCGCCGATCACGAAGCGGAACCGTCAAATGCTCGGTATCGGACAACTCGACGTAAACAGCCGAGAGGTTGAGCGGATTATATTTGATCGGGAGCTTGTGGTCGCAGTTCGCGATGAGGCCGGCCAGACTGCCATGCCAGTAGAACGCATGGAACAGCTCGATCCCCTCGCGCCTGACCTTCCGCATCTCGAACGGGAGAAAGTTGAAAAGGAAGCGAGCGGGATCGGCGGGGAGCCGGAGCGGATCAGCGCGGTTGCCCAGCCCGTCGGCCCAGGCCGTGAGCGGCGGGACGCCAAGCTCGCTGTGAATCGAGCCATGATAGACGCCGACTTCGAGCGCGAACCACTGCTCGAACTCGCGCAGCGTCATACAGGCCCGGCCTTCGGCGTCATAGTCGCCTTTGGCCTTTATGTTTGCAAAGGTCGTACCGGGCAGGAGATGCACGGCGCCGACCGCGGTTCCGATCAAGCGTTCGATGTGGCCACCGTAGTGCGGCGTGCGCCGGGGGCGGTGCTTGAGGTCGATGCCATGCTGCTCGCAGCCGCGCTCGAGTGCCCGGGACCGAAACTCTGCGGCATTGTCGAGATGCAGAGTTTCGGGGATGCCGAAAACGGGATAGTCGAGGTTGATCTCCCGCTCCTGAAGCCAGGTTGCCTTCGGCAGGACTGCATGGCGGATCGCCATGCCTACAGACGTGGCTGAGGGTCTCTCAAGCGAGATGTAGAAGCCCGGAATGACCCGCGTCGCTACGTCGATCTGAAGGGTCAGCGTTGGTCGACCAAGCGGTTTGCGGAAATGCTCGTCGACGATGATGATATCGGCAGGTGTGTGGTCTATTTGTACGATCTGCAGCGGGTAGTCGGCAGTGTAAGATCGCGTCACGGGTCGATATCGATCAGATGCAGCCTTCGCACCGTCGCGCGCCCTGGTGAGGCGTTCTCGGTCAATCGCGGCAACGCGCGCGGCGATGGTCTTGCGTGTCGGGGCGCGAAGGCCGCGTTCATAACAGGCATGCCGAATCTCGCGTAGCAATCGCGCGAGGGTCGGCTTGGGGCGCGTCAAGTAGAACCGCTCGATTTCGGAGGCGACTACCTGGTCGATCTCCGGCGCCAATCGGCGACGCCCTTTGGGAAAACCTTCGGGCCGATCGACCAGGGAGCTGGTAACGGGCTCTGCGCGATAGCGGGCGACAAGCTCAAAAACGCGCGACCTGCTCAGGCCCAGCTCCGCGCTCGCATTCAACATCGCGGCGCGGGTAATCTTGGGCAGGCTGGCAAGCGAACGAATAGCCGGCTCGCGATTGCAAGCAATGCTCCAGGCTGTAGAATCCGCTCTCGTAAGAGCTGTGCCCGTTTCGGCCATGACCTATCCCCGATCTTGCCAGGGACTCGTGTTGCCGGGTCCACCGGTATTGTATCAGAAACGGGATGGACGGGCGAGAGTCCGGAGGTATTTGGGATAGATGAAGATTGAAAAACCTAGCAATTTCGGTCTGTCGGTTTGGTCAAGCTGACACCTCTCTCCATGGCCATATCCTTAGTTATCTAACTATAATTGCGTATTACCGTACTCCAGTCAAGGGAAGGGCTTCCCATGCGAAGGGGCGCGCACTGAGCAACCATCCCCTCCCCTGTTTGC
>Ga0163179_10001575_pt1 | contig 16067 bp, 13 predicted proteins | sample AtlANTMetagenome_FD_109643 | JGI IMG/M metagenome (GOLD analysis project Ga0163179, IMG submission 109643) | Marine eukaryotic phytoplankton communities from the Atlantic Ocean - Atlantic ANT 2 Metagenome | ecosystem: Environmental > Aquatic > Marine > Oceanic | place: North Atlantic Ocean... | reverse complement strand
TGACCTGATAATTACTAATCCCATGTGGGATAGAAGAGAACTACATCGAACTATAGAATATCTGAGTGCCATTAGACCAACTTGGTTACTCTTTGATGCAGACTGGATTCATACAATGCAGTCGAGACCTTACCTGAAATACTTACAGAAGGTCCAGAGTGTTGGTCGTATTAAATGGATAGAAGATACTACAATGACTGGTAAGACTGATTGTTGCTGGTATCTATTTAGCAGAAAGGACAAGCCAGAACATGAAAGATTTAAAATGTACGGAAGGACCTAAAGTGTACACACTTGAACACTACAGATCACAGCCAATTCCTAAGTGTTCTAGTTGTATGCAGAAGGAAATAGTCATCACTGATTATGGTGGATTATGCTCACAATGTGCTCTCAAAGTCATATTAAGAAACTCAGTTGTAAGACGTTGAATCTAAGTGGTTATTCGACCTACCCTATCAAATGTGTACATTTATAGAAGAGAGAGGTCCTTGATGACCTCTAACTACTATTAAGACTACATGCAAAGACTAGGTACTGCATGTAGTCGTATTTTTTTTAAAAGACTTTTTTGCCCTGAGCTGAAAATGACCACAAAGCAATATGTCTAGAAATTTCTTATGTCTTAATGTCTGAGCCACCTGATCTACAATCAGTTGTGCTACCCAATAAAATAAGGCTTATGTTGCTTGGGGGTAATTACCCCATGCGTTTGTCTACAAAAAAGAGCCTCTCCTAAAGATATCATAAGCATAAAAACACACGAAAACCTTTGTTGTTCAAAAATGTTGTTAAAGGGTTTGTTGTTGTTGTTGTTGTTCGACCTTTTCAATGAGGTCTCCATTTAAAAAAGGATTATATAATGGTTTGGAATTTTATTGTGCCAGCACTCGTAGGGGGTGCTATGTCTGCTTTAAGTAGACCTAAGGCTCCTACCTACAATGCACCACCACAAGAGCAAGCAATGCTACCTTATATGCAAGAGGCACTCCCTCTGTATAAGAGTGCCATTAATGATGCTATGGCATCTGGACCATATGGTGGAGCAACTTATGCTGGAATGAACCAAGGTCAAACTAATAACCTGAACAACTATTTAAACTACTTGTCATCTCAAGGTAACACAGCTGGTACCATCTCGAACCTTGGCAGTAATTTAGTATCTAACAATGCTGGAGCTTATCAGGGAGCTATTAATCAGCTGGGTAACTTTAATTCAGGAATGACCAATGTAGGTCAGAATGTTGCTGATGCCTCAGCCTATGCATTTAATCCTATGACATCTAGCATAATTCAAAATGCTATTAATGCATCCAATAAGGTTCTAGGCAGACAACAAGCTGGTTTAGATGTTTCAGCATCACCATCAGGAAATCTTAATAGTTCCAGAACTGGAGCACTTGAGGCTAATCTAGTTTCTGATGCTCAGGACCGAGTAGCTAATCTAACAGCTGATGTTTATGGCAGTCAGTACGATAAAGGTCTCAGCACAGCCATGACAGCTAGAAACCAAGCTGAAGGTAGAAACTTCCAAGCACTAAATAATTATCTAAGTGCGACTGGGCAAGGCTTAGGAACTGGTGTTGATCTCATGGGAACTGGATTGCAAATGGGCACTGGTCTTATGGACAAGGCTATTGGAATTGGACAAATGGGTCAGCAAGAACGTCAGGCACAAATGGATGCTAACATGGCAGATTATGAACGCAGACGTATGGACCCAGTTAATATGACTGGAGCTTATCTATCCAGCACTATGATGCAACCTAGAGGTACATTTAGTGCTCCACAGCCATCGATGTTCCAAAAATTTCTTGGTGGTGCCTCAGCTGGTCTAGGCTTTGGCAATCAGTTTCCAAATATGTTTGGCAACTTTGGTTTTGGTGGAAGGTCATATGGTGCACCAGCTAGTTATTCAACTGGTTATGTAGGTCCAAATATGAGTTCACCTTACACAGACTATCGTGGTTATGGAGTTGGTTAAACATGGCAGAGAGAGTAATCAATATCTCTCCAGCTGAACGTGAGGCACTAATTAGAACTGTTATTGCCGAGGCTGGTGGAGAGAATCCAGTAGGTCAAATTGCAGTAGCTAATGTTATTCTCAATAGAGTTAAGTCTGATCGATACCCTAATACAATCCAAGGTGTTGTTAGTCAGGATAAACAATTCAGTTCCTATGGAAATAAGCTATATAACTCGGACCTAAATTCAGCTGATGCTCAAAAAGTGGTCCAGAATGTTGACATGCTTTTAAGTGGAAACTGGCAAGGTGGTGACCCAACACAAGGTGGTACACATTTCTATAGTACCAAAATGATGAAAGATGCACCTTACTGGTGGGAAAGTGAATCCAAAAAAGGTTCACTCCAGATAGGTGGTCACAAGTTTGCCAAGGGTGGTCTAAAGAATAGCCAAGAGGATGATGGATGGAAATTTGATATATCCAAATTATTTGGTAGTCCAGCTGAGGCTAGTACAATTCAAAATGCGTTAAATGCTGATGTCCAGAACAAAGCCTTTCCAAATAAATTTATGAACTCTGATAAGAGTATCTCAGCTACAATTATGGATATTCCTGAATGGCTTATTCAGTCTGGAATAATGCCACCAAACGCAAATCAGAATTATGCAAATTTTCGTCAGACAGCAAACATGCTGATGGAAGATCAGAATATGATTCCAGTCGATAACGACAGAACACAGAACATGCCTACTGTCGATTACGAAATGCCTAGTCTTACAATCACAAATCCAAATAAGGGAAACAGTATGGTTCAAACAAATATTGATGGGGGGTCGGACACAGAGTCTGACAAGCCTTTTCGATTTACTGCTAGTCAGTCTAATCTTCTTGCTAATCTTAGTAGGGGTTTGCTTACGCAACCTGATATATCGAGTGCTCTGGCTAAGGCACAAGAGTTAACTCAGGACCAAACTTTCGGCAATACTCAATTTGCTCAAAAAGGCTATCAAATGGGTCAGGTCTATATGGGTCCTGATGGAAAAATTTACGAGGCTATTTTTGATAGAGCCACTGGTCAGATGAAATATAGAAGTGAAGGTCAGATGGTCAATGCTTTACCAGCTGGTGCTATTCCCTACTCTCAAAGTGGAGAAGGTAGTTTTAACATTGCCTCAGGTAAGAGCCTAGCTAGTTTTAATGACAGTATTGGTCGAATACCTCAAAGCATGAGAAACATTAAAAGTTTAAGAAATCTCATAGCAAGTAGTGGTGACCAATTTGTAGGTCCTAGTGTTGTAAATAATATTAGAAGGTCTCTTGCTACTAATTTTGGTATAGATTTTGGTGGTGACATTACTGATCTTACTAAGGCACAAAGAGCCTTAAAAGATATGATGGTTGAAAGTGCTCAAAGACTTAAAGGTCAAGGTCAGATTACTGAGAACGAAAGAAAGATGCTTTCGGATAGTTTAGCCAACATAGAGACACTTACTCCTGAGGCTCTTAGTGAGGCTTTAAATATTTTAGAAAAAGGCTTGCAAAATACGATGGCTAAAGCTGATGCTTGGGCAAATGCTGGGTTACGACCAAACCAATGGTATGAGTGGTCTACTAATTGGGATTTAAAAAGAGCAAATAGAGAATTTAAGTCAGCATCTGATATATTAGACGAGTTTTGATTAATCTTTTCATCGTTATTTATTTCATCTGTTTAGCACTCCAGATCACAATGCTGGTCTATCTTTATAAGGAATAATTATGTTTCAAATACCATTGTCAGGCGAAGGAAACCAAAACTGGCTCCAGCCACATATGGCTCATGCTCAAAGTCAAAACTTTGATTCTGTCATGCAACCTGACTTTCAAAAAAAGTTACAAGGCTATACTGAAGATGAGCTAAAAGAAAAACTTGAAAAATTATACCAAGAAGCTCCTGAAGAAACCTTTATGCTTAAAGCGATTGGTTATGAACTTTGGAAACGTGGTGGTCAGGATAGAAAACCCAACTTTATAGATAGCTGGGAAAAGCAAATAACCGAGTATCAGAGTCCAGATAAAAAAAAAGAAACTAGTAAAGATTCTACACTTAAAACAAATACCTCTTGGACCAGCACTCTTAAACAAGCGATGGATAATCCCACTGAAGGACTTGCATCTACGTTTAAGGCTTTTGGCTGGGATGGTACATCTAAATGGTTCTCGGACCTAGTCGAGCAAGATGAAGATTATAAAAATGCTTTTGAGGCTTTTTTGAATGGTGAGGGTTTTAGCACTGGTGTAAAAATTTCAGAGGTACCAAGAGCAACTTTAGAACAATCTGGTGATTTAGTTACCAGTATTTTGACCAGAACTGTAGGTCTCGGAGCTGGAGCTGGTATAGGCTTTTTAATTGGTGGTCCAGCTGGTTTAGCAATGGGTGCAACTATAGGAGCTGTAAGTGCTCCAGCTGGCTTTTCTTTTGTAAGGCATTTAGGTCCGATTGTTTGGGAAAGAGCCAAAAACGATGGTCGAAAATTTCCAAATAGAGAAGATTGGGCATGGGCAATTGCAACATCAGCTGGTATCGGAGTTATGGAGTCTATCGGTGTTAATTATGGTGTCGGTGTTGCGAACTTTATAAGAAAAATGTTTACCGAAGGATTTACTGAAGGTGCACAATCCTTAATTGAAATGGTCGGTACAACTTTAGATACTGACAAAGGTTTAAGTGTAGAACTAAAGCAGATTTTAGCTGAGGCTACATTAGGTGCAACCTCAAGAGGTGCTGTCGATGCTACTGTCTCTGGAGTAAAGAATGTAGCAACTTTAGGTGGGTCAGGAGCTAATGCAAGGTCAGCTGAAGAATTTCGTAAAGATGAGGACCACTTTAAATCACAAGTACGTGTCGGACAGCTATTTGAAACTGAGGTAAATAGTTTAAAAAAAGCTCAAAAATTTGAAAAAGGTTTCGTAGGCGAAAATCGAGTTTTTAAAAATTTAAGACAAAAAGTAAAAAATGAATATTTATCTGCATTACGTTCATTAGTCGATAATGGTTCACTGGACCCAAAAGAAGGTGCTGAACTTAAAAAACTTACTAGCTTTGCTTTTAATACTCAAAGAGCTGTCGGTGATGAAGAATTTGCAAATGCAATAAATGTCTTAGAAGGTACTAGTTTAAGTACCGAGGCTAAAGATACTCTTATTCGATCATTAAGAGATTTAGACAATGTCAGCGAGGCAAGTGTTGCAAAAAGAAACAGAGGATTTTTTCAAGGAATTCTGGAATCTGGTGGTCGTATGCTTGGCACAGCTGGACCAGTTACAGCTGTCGGACCATCTGGTCTTTTAGCCAGTGTTGGTGGCTATTCAGTTGGTGGAAAAATCGGTGGTTCTATTGGTGCTGGTATCGATAAATTAACTGGTCTACATACACCAGTCGTATTGAAAAGATATGCTAAGAAAAGAAAGTTTTTAGAAGATCAAGGTGTAGACTTTGGTAATACAATTTTAGATTTAAGAAAATTAGCTGATGAGGCTCACCAAGGTAAGAAATTTATTAATAAAGCAAAAATTCTACAAGTAATTGCTGATGGTCGAGCCAGAGCTGAAAGAAGAGCAAAAAATAATGAAGGTCTCGGTGGTTACGATTTTAAAATATTTAACGAGGTAGGTCTTAAACCAGCTGAGGTCGATAAAGCATTAGAGATACTTTTAGCTAATGGCGAGATTGAACAGAGTACAGTTGATAAGTTCTATGATGACCCTAACCTATTTATGGTTAATGATGAGGGCATTAGATCAAGGGAAGGTTTAAATCTTTTAGACAAACTAAAAGGTTTGATGCAACAAAATGGTCTAGCAGATTTTACTGACTTAGAGATTGAATATAGACCACAAGAAGGTCCAAAAAGAAATGAAGGTCAAAATACTCTTACTGGAAGTGGTCAACCTAGATATCCAAGTGATAAGTTTAATTTAGCCTTATCCAATGGTACTCCTCAAATACAACCAAATCAGAATTTTGATGGCAATGCACCAGCTTTGGGTGGTGTAGGTGGTGCTGAGGCTGGTGTTGGAGTGGCTCCACCACTTGGTGGCTATAATGATTTACAGAATGAACCAGTAGGTTCTAAAGTCGAGCCAGTATCTAGAAAAGCCTTTTTTTCTAAGCAAGCTGAATACTCAGCTGACCTTAAAGAAAGAGCTACTGAAATTAAAAATAAATTAGCTTATGAGGCATCAGCTAGAGGCAAACAAGAACGATATACAAATGCTGTTAACAATATCATGAATACTGAAGGTATTCGACCTGATGTAAAAAGCTATTTAGGTTCCACATTGTCTCCTATTGTTGATTTTCCTGACTATAAGTCTGCAAAGTCATTAGCTGACGTATTAGTTGCTAATTTAGATATGAATGAACGTACTTTAGTATTGCCACATTTAAACCAAATATTGGCTGAAAAAAAAGGTGCTCCCAAAGGCACATTAGATAACCAGTTTGAAGGTATTAAGCCAAATGCAAACTGCGATTTATCAAAAATTTTAGGAAAAAAAGGTCCTAGATAAATTTAAGGAAATTACATGTCTCAAAGGTCTAAGACTTGTCCATTTGATATGGATGGTGCTCTCGAATATTTTGGTGATTTTACCAGAAAAGTCAAAATGCAGAATTTATATGAAACTGTACCTACCCTTAACGATGTAGATTTATCAGAATTAATAGATAAAAAAGCAGTTCCTATCATTGCAGACAAAACAGCTGGTGGTTTTACATTTAATGGAACTTTTGAAATTATAGCTGACCCAACTGAAGGACAAGGTGGAACTACTTTTGCTTTATTTCAGCACAATGCTGATGAAGGTGTCTTATGGGCAAATCAAGGTAACGCAATAGCTGGTAAAAAATTTGCTAATGCTCCTGATTATGGAGTTATTGTGGTTATGGGTCAGGACAGCCACCAGTCTAATGCAACTGTGTCTCAGCATTATATGTCAGCTGTTATGAACGCATTAGAAACTGGAAAATTAGACAGTGCTAAACTCAAAGAACTTAGTCAGTTTGTTAGAGAAAATGCATACCAAGGTAAAGACAATCCATTTGAAGATTTACAAAACATGCCTGATATGGATTCTCCTGAATTTAAGCCTTGGTTACAAAATGAACTAGGTAGTTTTGAAGATACTAAAAGATTAATGGAATTACTAAGTAGATCAGAAATTAAAGACTTAGATGTTTTACCAAATTTAGATGCACTTTTAGAAAATACCAGAGATGTCCACCAAGATGGATTAGACTGGGGTTCTTCAGCCTTATTAGTTAAATTTGATAGAGAAGGTTCTGTAAATGCTGATGGCACTCCTAAGACTTTAGAGCAACATGGAGTTCCACCTCATAAATCTTATAAATATGGAATAAAAGGTGAAGTCATAGGTAAGTTTGGCAGACCCATACACTGGACCTCACTTTGGGGTGATTTTACCGAGTCATTTTTGTATGGGGGAAATCCAGAATACACAGTTGGTACTGGTAAAAACCAAAAAACTAGAGTGGGAGTTAGAAATGAACTTAAACCTATTTTCAAAAAAGATGAAAAAGGAAAACTTATCAGAGACAGTGAAGGAAACAAAATTGAAACTGGTGAGTTCATTAATAAAGGGGGTAACCTTACCGATCAGGAAATTATTGGGTCTAGTGGCAGACGTAGTTATGAGCTTAACATGCCGATTACAACTCTTACTAAAGAACGTATTGACATTGCCAAAACGAGTCCTTTCAAGGCTATCAAATCGCAAGAACAATTAAGAGATGTTGTAAATGCTGGTGTCGGTAATTTTATCGACAAAAAAGTACCAGCTAATCAAGATGGTATTAGTACATCAGTAGCTATTGATAATATTAAATTTTCAAATGCCAGAGGTATTCATCAAATCAAACCAGAAGATGTCATGATATTGTCAAAAACCAAAGATGGTAAAAGAGCTTATAAATGGAAACCCAATATAAATATTTTTGGTCTACCAATTGGTGGTTCAGGAGCTGGTGCAAGTAATCCAAAAGCAATGTTTGCCATTGTAGATACTGACACACAAACAATAACTGGTGTTGTTAATAATAAACGTAATAACGAATACCTGACACCAGTATTAATTCTTAACGCAGTGGATAAAGGAGCTAGACATATCGAGTTTCCAGAGTTCAGTGTTACAACCGATACTTTATTAAATAGGCTAGGCTTTAGGAGAGTAGATAATGGTCAAGGAAAAGTTAGATATAGCATTGCCGATAATGGCGAACTTGATGGAAACAGAGTACAACAATATTTTGACCAAGGTCTCCGAGGTCTATCCCTCGAAGATGCTAAACAATATGTCGCAAACAGAGATAGAGGACTTGGGGAGAGACATCAGCTCCTTGATAAACTCTTTGGGAGTGGAACTGCCTATCTCGGCAATCAAGGAAATGAAGGTGGCTCAAGAGACCTATTTCGGCAACAATCCCTTGCGAACACTCTTCTCGAAACCTCGATGATGTCACCTGAAGAGGCTGGTCAAATAAATGTAGACCCAGCATTAATTCAGCAAGCTCAACAACGAACTGGATTATTGAATGAGTAATGAAATAAATCCATTAACCAATAGAAAACGCATTGTAAGAATGAAATCCAAAGTGCGACCTCTTGAGGAAGATGGAAAGCCAAAAAACATTATGGCTTGGCGAATGAAAAATGACCCTGAATTTGTCAGAATGATGCATAAAAAGCAACGAGATAAAAGGACAAAAACTGGTCGCAAAATGGGTATTCCAAATGGGGTTACAGTTACTCAATTTCGTAAAAGTCAAAAAATTGCAAAAAAAGAGGCGAGGATTATCGTGAGTAAAATAACAAAAGCTGATGAAGATAATTATGCAAAAGAGGCACTAGAGGCTAGTGTAGAAATTTTGCGTACTCCTGAAATTTCAGTGGACCATAAATTAAAATCAGCAAAGATTGTTTTAGATTTTACAAAGTCTAGACCAGCAACCACAACTGAGCTGACTATACACAAAGCTGAGGCTTTTCTAGAAAGTGTATTAGACTCAGAGGATTCAGATGGACAAAAAGTTAATTGAGGTTCGTAAAAGATTACGAGAAGATTTTCCACTTTATTCAAAACATGCCTTAAAAATTAGAACCAAAGATGGAACTATTGAGCCACTTATTCTAAATCCAGCCCAGCAAATTTTACAAAAAGCTGTCGATAAACAATTAAAATCTGAAGGTAAAATTAGAATAATCATTTTAAAAGCTAGACAGCAAGGTTTGTCTACTTATGTAGGTGGTTATTTATATTTCCAAGTATCTCAGGCAAGAGCTAAAAAGGCTATGGTTATTACCCACCATGCTGACTCAACTAGAGCTTTATTTGACCTTACAAAAAGATACCATGACCATATTCCAGAAATACTAAAACCTCATACCAAATACAGTTCCAGAAGAGAGATTTCTTTTGATGCTCTGGATAGTTCTTATGTTGTTGCTACAGCTGGTGGTGACAATGTAGGAAGAGGTGAAACACTTACACATTTACATGCCTCAGAGCTTGCATTTTGGTCTCCTAATAACGCATCTCAAATTTGGAATGGTTTAATACAAGCAGTGCCAGATACCGAAGGTACAGCTGTATTTATTGAGAGCACAGCAAATGGTGTTTCTGGAATATTTTATGATTTATGGAAAGGTGCACTGGAAGGTTCAAATGGATTTATTCCAGTATTTATACCTTGGTTTACTGACCCAACTTATAGAGAAAAACAAGTTGGTAAATTAGATAAAACTCCAGAAGAAAAAGATTTACAAAAATTATATAAATTAGATAACCAGCAATTAAGGTTTAGAAGAAAAAGAGTTGCTCAAACTGGACTGGATTTATTTAAACAAGAATATCCAGCAAATGCAGATGAGGCATTTCTAACAACTGGTAGACCAGTATTTAATCCTGAACAGCTACAAAAACGTATGCAAGATACACCAACTATTTTACAAAAAATGGCTTTAGAAGGTGGTGAGTTTACAAATAATAATAGAGGTGAATTACAAGTCTATAAACATCATGATGCTGGTGAATCTTATTACATTGGAGCTGATGTCAGCCTCGGTGTTAGAGGTGGTGACTGGTCATGTGCTCAGGTCCTAGATTCTAAGAAAAGACAAATAGCCACTTGGAGAGGCATGGTCCATCCAGATTACTTTGCTGACGTTCTTTATGCTTTAGGTATGTATTACAATACAGCTTACCTAATTGTTGAAAATAACAATCATGGAATTTTGACTTGTACAAGGCTGGGTAAAGATATGGCTTATCCAAACTTTTATCAGGAAACGACAGTCGATAAAATTACTGAAAAAGAGTCAATTACACTCGGTTTTAGAACTACAGTGAAAACCAAACCCTTGGTCATAGATCAGCTAAGAGCATCGATGAGGCAAGAAGAAATAGAACTAAATGATAAATTAACTATACGTGAAATGATGACCTACATTGTTACCGAGACTGGTGCAATGGAAGCTGAACAAGGCTGTCATGATGATACAGTCGTAGCATTGGCTTTAGTCAATCATGTTCATGAAGGTAAATTTACTCCTATCGAAGTCACAAATGATTTTTACATTGAGGCAGTTTAATGGCTATAGAAATAAAAAAAATGGATGATGATGAGATTAAGACAGCTGTCAAAAATCTTATTCATAGTTCTACTGGATATTATGATTCAAACCTGAGTTCTGAACGATCTAAGGTCCTAGATTATTATCATGGTAAGCAACCAAAACCACACCATGAAGGTAACTCTAAATATGTCTCAATGGATGTTTACGATAGTGTGGAAAGTCTTAAAGCTGTTTTATTAGAAACCTTTTCAGCTGGAAATGAAATTATACAATTTGCACCACAAGGTCAGGAAGATGTTTATCCAGCAAAAGTAGCTACAGCATATTTAGATTATGTTCTGTTTAGACAAAATGATAGTTTTAGAATTTTTAGTGACTGCATACATGATGGTCTACTTGCTCGAATGGGTGTTGTTAAAGTCTGGTGGAAAGATGATACACAATATTCAGAAGAAGATTTTAACAATGTCACTGAAGATGAACTTGATGCAATAGTCGCAGAACCTGATGTCGAGCTATTAGAAATATATGATGATGATGAAGGTTTATCAGGAACTGTAAGAAGAGAACATAATAAATCAAAAGTTTGTATTGAAAATATAGCTCCTGAAGAATTTTTAGTGGACCCAAAAGCAACCGATATACAGAAGGATGCAATTTTCTGTGCACACAGAATGAAGATGTCTATCGGTGACCTTCTAAAGATGGGTTACGAAAAAAAAATTTTAGATAATATTCCTATTGGAGATAATTTAGAACTTGATAATCAAGATGAGGTTCTAGCCAGAATGGGTGACTTATCTGATGGTCAAGTAGATCGATATGAGCACATACAAGATATTATGCGTGAGGTCATGTATTATGAGTGCTACGTAAAGTTTGACCCATATGCCAAAGGCTACCCATGTATGTACAAAATTTGTTATGCTGGGAATACAATTTTGCATATGGAAGAGATTGACAGAATACCTTTTCATACTTTCGTTCCTCTCCCAGTACCTCACCAGCTATATGGTTCCAACTTTGCAAACAAATTGATACAAATCCAAAATGCTCGGACAGTATTGACGAGAGGAATCATTGACAGCACTGTCATGACTAACAATCCAAGATATGTAGTCACAAAAGGTGCTTTAACTAACCCAAGAGAATTACTTGATAATAGACTTGGTGGTATTGTAAATGTCACCAGACCTGATGGTATAATTCCATTTCAACAAGCCTCTTTAAATCCATTTGTATTTCAAACAATACAGATGCTGGATTCCGATAAAGAGCAACAAACTGGAACTAGCCAATTATCACAAGGTTTAAATAAAGATGCTATAAGCAAGCAAAATTCTCAGGCTATGGTTGAACAATTAGTAACACTTAGCCAGCAAAGACAAAAAGTAATTGCAAGGCATTTTGCTAATGATTTTCTAAAACCTTTAGCTATAGAAATTTATCGTTTGGTCTTACAAAATGAGGACCAGCAATCCATTGTTGAACTGGCTGGTATGCAAGTACCAGTTGATGTCAGAACATGGGTTGAACGTAAAGATGCTACAGTTGATTTAAAACTTGGCTATGCAGAAAAAGAAAAAGAGGCTCAAAAGATACTAGGTCTCTATCAGCTAATGGCTCAGGACCCTGAACTAGCTCGTTCTTTCGGTCCACAAAATCGCTATTTAGCAATGCGAAATATTTTAGAATTAAATGGTGTAAAAAATGTGGATGAATATCTTACTCCACCAGATCAGCAACAACCACCACCACCTGACCCAGCACAGCAAATGCAGATGCAAATGGCTCAGATGCAAATGCAACTTGAAGAACGAAAAGTTGCACTGGATGAGCAAAAAGCTGAGATGGATGCTAAATTTAAGATGCTAGAGCATGAACTCAAGCAAGAGCAATTTAAAGTGACCACCATAGTCAAAAATCATGAAACTGAAAGAAAAGATTTTGAGGCTGAGGTAAGAGCACAAGTTGCTAAAGAGGAGCTTGATCTCGCTAAGAAATCTACTCAAGAACAACGTAACGTAATTGTAAGTCCAAACTCATAGGGGGAATAAATGTATAAAAAAAAAGGTAAAAAGAGGAAATAATTATGAATGAAGAACAGCAATTAGAACTCGGAAGAGCATGTGAAAAAATGTTAAAGCAGTCCGAGTTCTTGCTGGTGCTCCGAAATTTGGAAGGGCACTACATACAGCAAATAGTACAAGCAAAACCTGAAGAACGTAGAGAACGTGAGGTATCTTATTACCAGCTCAAGGCTTTGCAAGATATTGTAGGAACAATGAACCATTATGTTTCAATTGTTGCTAATCAAGATAAACCTGAAGAAAAAGGGGTTAACTAATGTCTACAACTGACGAAGGCACAACTATCTCAAATGACGTTGATGTCTCTAGCCCAATGCTGACTGAAGAGGATGCACAAGGGTCTTTCCTAAAAACTTGGGATGATGACGCAAAAAAGCTATCTGAAACTGAGGAAGAGGAGACAACTGAAACTGAAGAGGAAACTGACTCCTCAGAAGAAGAGGTTGAAGAAAACGAGGAAACTGAAACCGAAGAAACCGAAGAGGACCAAGAGGAGCCTGAGAGTTCCAATGAAGAAACTGAAACTGAGCAAATAGAAGTATCTGAAGAGGCTCAAATAAGTATTCAAGTTGGGGATGAAGAACACTCAGTACAAATTAAGGACCTCAAAAGACTTTATGGTCAGGAAAAATCCCTCACACACAAAAGTCAGGCACTGGCTGATCAAAGAAAAGCAGTGGATGCCGAAGGTGCAAAGTATGTTGCTGGCTTAGAACAATTAATGAAAAGAGCTGAGGAACGTCTTAAACCTTACAAAGAAGTCGATATGCTTGTTGCATCACGTAACATGCCAGATAATGAATTTCAGCAATTACGAAGAGAATTTAATACTGCAAATGAAGATTTTAATTTTCTTAAAAAAGAGCTGGATGGATTTGTAAATGACTTTCAGGAAAAGCAACAAACTGAAATGAAAAAGCAAGCTCAGGAAAGTGTTAAAGTCCTAAAAGAGGTAATACCAAAATGGGATAATAATCTTTATGGCAAGCTGAGAGATCATGCAGTTGAAATGGGTTTTTCTAAAGAAATGGTCGATAATACTATTGACCCATCTTTTTTCAAATTAGTTTACCAAAGCAAATTATATTCAGATGGTAAAGCTAAGGTGAAATTAAAACCTAAAATTAAAAAAGCTACCAAAGTTGTATCTCCTAAAAAAGGTATAACTGGTGCTGAACTTAAACGTGCCGACAATCAAAAAAGATTACAAAAGTTGCAACAATCTGGTTCGACAGATGATGCAATGGATGCCTTTTTACAAAGTTGGCAATCTAACTGAAACCCTTAGTTTTTAGGAAAGAAACTTAATGGCTACTTATTCTACTTATAACCAAATAGGGCAAGCAGAAGATGTTTCTTCAATTATCTCAAATATTACTCCACAAGCTACACCTTTTACATCTACGATTGGTAAAGGAAAAGCGAGAGGTAAAGTATTTGAGTGGCAAGAAGATTCATTAGCTAGTCCTACTACCATTGCTCATGTCGAGGGAGCTGATTTCAGCGATATGACATTAACTCCAACTGTCATGCGTTCTAATTTAACGCAGATATTTTCCAAGACGATCAAAGTCAGTGCCACAAGTGACGCAATCGAGACTCATGGTCGTGCTAAGGAAACTGCATATCAACTAGCAAAAGTTGGTGCTGAGATGAAACGAGACATCGAACATACGATGGTCGGTCAATCTCAAGATGCGACAGCTGGTGATGCATCATCTACAGCTAGACTGACTGGTAACGTCTTAGGTAAAGACAATGGGTCAGCTGACTGTATTGCAACTGGTGCTATAACCGATATGGGTACAGCAACTTTGACTGAGGCTAAATTAAATGAGGCACTCCAGTCAATGTACGACAATGGTGCTACTCCTGAAGTTCTAATGATAAAGCCAGCTGACGCAACTGTCGTAGCTAACTTTGCATACAGCACTCCTCAAGGTGGTACTACTGTACAAACCAGAATTAGAGACATGGGTTCGTCTAAGACAATCGTAAACTCTGTACAAATTTACGTTTCACCATTTGGTGAGGTAAGGGTACAGATTAATAGATTGATTAAGACTGACAAGGCTCTGATCTATCAACCATCAATGTGGTCTATGGAAATCCTACGACCAATGACAAGAACATTGTTGGCTAAAACTGGTGATGCTGACAAGCATGCACTGGTCACTGAGTTTGGTCTCAAGCACAAGAACTATCTTGGCTCTGAGATGATTTCAAACTTAACTTAATCCAATTGGATTGAGGGGGAGCACGATACATAAGGAAAACTTTTGTAATATAGGTGCTCCCTCTCACAATTTGAGGAAATTATGAAAAAATCAAAAGTTACTACGATTGACCCAAATTGGAAAATTGGTTCAAATAGTGAAGGGTTATTCTGGAAAGAAGAACAAAAAATAACTGACGAGTTTTTAAATTCTACTCATGAAAAAAGAGTAAACTCTGCACAAAATAAAGCCAACAACTGGCACCAGATTGCCGATATTCCTATCTCGGTTATTGATCAGTGGAAACGAGAAGGTTTCGATATATTTGACCCAAATGTCAAAGCGAGTGAAATCGTAAAAAGATTAAAAAATTCTGGTCAGCATTATTTCTTAACGACTGAAAAGAGGATTTAGTATGGCTCTAGAAAGTACCACTACAATTGCTGGATTAAACAGCACTAACCCAACTAGCTCTGATACTATAGGTCAGGCTGACAATCACATTCGATTAATTAAAACAGTTTTAAAAACTACCTTTCCAAATTTTAGTGGAGCTTTATCAAGTTCACATACTGAGGTAGATGCGTTTGGTACTCGGTTAACCTCAGCTGAAACTACAATTACAAGTCATACGAACTCATTAGCCACACTAATACCAGCTGGCATAATAGCTATGTGGTCAGGTGCCAATTCTGCTATACCTACTGGATGGGTTATATGTGATGGTAATAACTCAACTCCAGATTTAAGAAACAGATTTATTGTAGGTTCAGGGTCCAGCTATACAACTGGAAATACTGGTGGTGCAAACAGTGTTTCATCAGGTTCAGCTGGTGCACATAATCACTCAGGAGTCACTGGTTCTACAGCAATTACTGAGGCTCAATTACCTACACATAATCACGTAGTTACAATTCAGGATGCTGGTGAAACTAGTCAGACTTATGGAACTACCTCAGGCAATGTAGCTGTAGGAACTGGTTCAGTTGCTAATACAGTAAATTCAAGTGCCATAGGTAGTGGATTAGGACACACACACACTATTTCAGCTGAACTAGGTCACGTTCACACAGTCGATACACTTCCACTTTACTATGCTCTTGCATTTATAATGAAAACTTAGAGGTGCTATATGCCAGTGCAAAAAATTCGGAATCTTGGT